>Ga0210003_1002392_pt1 | contig 15897 bp, 18 predicted proteins | sample LantaG_FD_182804 | JGI IMG/M metagenome (GOLD analysis project Ga0210003, IMG submission 182804) | Deep subsurface microbial communities from Baltic Sea to uncover new lineages of life (NeLLi) - Landsort_02402 metaG (SPAdes) (version 2) | ecosystem: Environmental > Aquatic > Marine > Oceanic >...
AGAAAGAAAGAAAGAAAGAAAGAAAGAAAGAAAGAAAGAAAGAAAGAAAGAAAGAAAGAAAGAAAGAAAGAAAGAAAGAAAGAAAGAAAGAAAGAAAGAAAGAAAGAAAGAAAGAAAGAAAGAAAGAGAGAGCGCGCTCGCGTTGAGGGGGTCGAGAGAGAGAGAAAGTGAGAGAGGCAGAGGTCCCCCTCTCTCCCCCCAAAAACCAATTCTGCCAAACTCACAGGGCACTTTTACGATCACCAGCGCACATAAGAAGCACTCCCCGACCAGCAGCGCCGCGGCGACCAGGCACAGCGCAAGCGAGTCGCTCGGGTCGCACAGGCGGGCCGCGGCGATCGACGTCATTCGACTCAGTTTCTTCGTCGTCGCCGTCGTCGCCGCTCTTGTCGTCCTCTTCATCGTCGTTTCGGGCTTGGCCCCGCCGGCACGGGCCCGGCGCGTCGAGACGGCCATTTTGGAGAGGAGCAGGCTGCGTGTCGATGGATGAGCAGCAAGCTTGGAGCAAGAGCGATTGGGAAGACGAGAGCGAAGATTTTGTGAATTCGAACGAACGACAGGTTTCATTTTTGCTTTTCTTCGTCCTTCTTGCTCTCTCACGCGCGCGGTCACGCCAACCCACCAATGCCTCCCCCGCCGCCCATCGGCGCCGCCTCGAGCACGTCGGGAGCGGACAGCAGGTCCGTCTTTTGACGTTGCGTTGCAGCTCAGAGCGCGTTCCACGGGGCTGGGAAGGAGGGAAAAAAACATGGAGCCAATTCTCACGCTTTTTCCCTTTTTCTCTCTCCTCTTTTTTTCTCTCTGCACCCCTAATTCTCTCCAGTCGAACAAACGGGCACGACGAAACAAAGCAGGAGACCCTCCGCGACGGGCTGAACAACGTAAGAGAGAGAGGAAGAGCGACTGGAGTTGCGAATTCGACCATTGCTCGCTCGCTCGCTTTCTCGCTCGCTCGCTCGCTTTCTCAAAAACTCCTCGACCTCCTCCAACCTTTTTCTCTTCTCTTTCTCTCTCTCCCTTCCCCAGGTCCTCAACCTCATGCGCCTCTTCTCGCACGGCGACGAGGGGACGCAGAACCAGCAGCCTTCGGCGTCTTCCTCGGCCCCTGCTCCTCCTCCCCATCATCTCCCTCCGGCGGCGGCGAGCAGCAGCAAGAACTCCGCCCCCTCGTTCCTCAGCAGGACGCCGACGAAGGCTTCGACGCCAGCCCGCGTCCCGCCGATCTCCTCGCCGTCTTTCGCGGCCTCCGCAGCTGCCTCGGCTGTCACGGCTGCTGCAACTTCGTCGCCTTCCCGCGCGGCCAGGAGGAGGCTCGAACTCGGAGGCGGAGGTGCAGTAGCAGGAGCAAGCGATTATTCGAGCCCGGTGAAGAAAACAAATGCTTCTTCGTCGTCGTCGGCGCTGCCCCACTATCTTCCTCCGCGCTCGCATCCGCTCCCCGCGCTGCTCTCGCAGTTCTCGTGGGGGGGTGGGCTCAAGTCCACTCTCATGTGGGGGGGTGCTGTTGAGAAGGAAGCAGGGGAGTGGAAAAAGGCCGTCGTCGTCGCCGCCGTCGCTACTTCTTCTTCTTCCGAGGCGGCAGCGGCAGCAGCACCTTCGACTTCTTCGCAACCTCCCTCCCTCTCGTCGTCGCTCTCTTCTTCGTCTAGAGCGACCAAGCAGCAGCAGCACGGCCTGCTCTGGCAGGCTTTGAACAGCAGGAGCAACAGCTTCGACGAGATCTTGTCGGAGGCAGCCGAAGTGATAACGACGACGACGACGACGACGACAAACGCAGAAGTGGAAGAAGAAGAGGCCAAACCGGCAACGGCGGCGGAGGTGAACCCCGTTGAAGAACAAGTCGCTCTCCAAACCGCACCCCCTCCTTCCGAACAGGAGATCGCGGGATCCGACGTCCCCCTGAGCGCCGTGCCCCTGGACTGGAGACCGGACAGGGACGACGTGGCGTGGTGCTACGAGGAGGTCGAGGACGACGAAGACGAAAGAGAAAACGGAAACAGAAGAGAAGGGGCTTTTCTTTCTCCTCCGGCTGCGACTTCCTCTTCTTTCGCTGCTCCTTCTTCTTCTTCGGACTTGTTCTCCTCCTCGCTCCTCCACCCTGGCTCCCTGGCTTCCATCGCCGAGGCCGCGGCGGCGGGGGAGCTCGGGGTCACCCTCGACGACGTCAGGGACGCCGCGGCGGCGGCCAAGGCCTCTCACGCTTCCAATGCTTCCGCTTCGGCCGCGGCGGCGAGAGCGACGGCGCAAGTCACGGTGACAACGACAACTTTGACCTCCAAATCTGCTCTTCCTCTTCACCACCACCACCCGCGCCCCCCTTCCTCCGTGGGTGGAGGCAGCGACTGGACCGCCGCGACCGGGATGAGCGTCGGGGCAGAGAGGACGCAGTGGTGGTCAAGTGGCAACGACGGAGAAGGGGGCAACTCTTTCAGGGACGCGCTCCGCCCTTCGGCGGACGGAACGCGGATGCTCCGCAGGAGGACAGAGGCAGAGAAGGCCGCGAGGAGGAAGGCGCGAGGAGGCGGTGGTGGAGGTGGAGGAGGGTTGACTTCGTGGCTGTTCAGGTCTTGAAAGAGAAAAAAGAGAAAGAGAGAGAAAGAGAGGGAGAAAAATTGAAATGATTTTGAAATGAAAACTTCAGTTCGAGAACTTGCCTTTTATTTTTTTTCAACCTTGTTTGTCGTTGTAATTTGAAATGGTTTGGTTTACAGGAAAAACTTGAGACCCACGTAGGCCCCACGCCAGCTGACCATCGTCAGCAGGGCAGCGACCAGCACCTCGGAGACCGGGGCGGCGCCGGCTCCGACCCCCCAGGAGAGGGGGCCCGAGAGGGCCTCCTCGACCCCGGCGCCACTGCCGACGAGGCCGCCTCCTCCGGCCGCGACCCCACCGGCTGCGGCAGCCGAGGCCAAGACCCCCGAGACGGACACGGGGCCTCCGCCCCCGACAATGGACCCGGCAGCGTTGGAAGCCGCCGCTGCGGCGTGCAAGACAGCGGCGCTGGGCTCCCTCAGGAAGGGCGCGGAGGAGACCAAGCCCCTCGAGAAAAGGGCGGCGTCGGCAGCGAGCACCGTCGGGACGAACAGCAGCCAAGTGAACGCGCCGTTGCCCAGCGCGGAGAGCATGTCCCTCTGCCTGGAGACCGGGTCGAAGCCTCGCACAGAAGGATTGCGGGAGTAGTCCCCCTTTGCCAGGCCGACGCCGACCCAAGCGAGCACGGACGCGGAAGCCAAGGTCAGGGAGCACCCCACCGGAATTCGTTCCGAGGAGCAGCAGCAGCAGAAGAGAAGGACCGCGTCGCCCCAGAGCATCACCCGGTCGAGCACCCTCGGTGGGGGCACTCCGTAGACCTGGCGGCGCTGCCTCTCGAGCTGCCTTTGAGGGGAAGGGCGGAGGAAGGTCGAGAGCTGAGGGAGCGGCGGCGGCTTGAGCTTCGGGGTTGGTTTCGGTTGTTTTTGCTTTTGTTTGAGCTGCTTTTGCTTCAACTGCTGGTCTCGCCTCAGTCGCTGCTCTTTGGTTGTCTTATTCTGGTTTGAAGGAGACGGCGGCGGCGGAGGAGGAGGAGGAGGAGGAGGAGCAGAGGGCGGTGGAGAGGAAGAAGAAGAAGAGGAAGAAGAGGAAGAAGAAGAAGAGTAGGAGGTCGAGGTCGATGACGTCGAGCGAAGCGAAGAAGGAGATGCCATCGGCATCATCATCGGCATCGACGCTGCTTCTCGCGACGAGCGCCTTGCACCGCCCGCTTCGAGCACGCCGCGCGTCAGCCGTGCACCCACTGGTCGGATCGCGTCCCCCGTGGGGACGGAAGCGACGAGAGAGCGGGGGAAGGGCATGGCGAGAGGGAGCCCTCCTTCAATCCGAAGACGAGTTTCTCGATCGAAACGTTGGAGGTGAATTTCAGAAATGAACGAGAAAAAAAGGAAAACGAAATCATTTCGACAAACTTTGTCACTCCTTCTTCCTCCAACATCATCTTTTCTTTTTTCTCTCGCGCGAGACCGCTCGCCCCTCCCCCCGAATCATATCTTCTATCTTGTTTTATTCTCTTTCTACAGTGCGCGCAGTTCTTTTTTTCTAACAATTTTCGATGAGAAATTCGGATCAGACAAAAAGGAGAAAAAGTCAAGCTGCGACCGGCACTCTCTCTTTCTCTTCCCTTCCTCCTCCCTCTTCCTCCACCCCTTGCCCTTCCCTCTCCTTGCCTCCTCCGACGACGACAACCGTAGTAGCACGAACGGAAGGGAGAGCCTCTTCTTTTTCTTCTCGCTCCACTTCGTGGCTGGGAGCCTCCGGCAGCTTTCCGGCTTCTTCCCTCGCCTCCCTCTCCTCCTCCGCCGAGACAAGCGCCTCTAGCTCCTTGCTCACGCTCTCCTCCTGTGAAGCGTCCAGCCCCGTTCCCGCGTTCTCGAGCAGGCCCGCCATCGACCTCTCGTAGTCCGCAGCTGTCCTCGAGTCCGCCAGGATGGCCTCGACCTCCGCCAGGGGGACCAGAGCCCTGAGCCCCTTGAGCGCGTCTGCTCCGGTCCTCAGAGCCGAGGCGACCGCCGCGGCGCCTCGCGCGTCGTCGATCCCGGCGAGGGCCGACTCGACGTTGAGCAGATAAGAATCGACCGTGGCCAGCCTGGTCTCGTGGAGCCTCTTGCGGCGGAGGGCCGCCAGCGCGACTTCCCGCTTTTCACTGGCGATGGCGGCGACGGCCGCCGCTCGCTCCCGCTCGACGAGCCTCGAGGTCCTCGCGGCGGCCCCCTCGAGCTGCCTGCGCTGGGTCTTGAGCTGGAGGACGGCGCGGTCGAGGTCTGTGACGCGGTGGAGGTTGCTGTTGGTGTTACTGTTGCTGTTGGGGTGGCATTGAAAGAAGAGGGGAAGAAGAGGAAGAAGAGGAGGTCAGAGAGAGACAGCCGAGCAATCGATCGATGCCTCCTTCGAAAGCGCATCGTCCTTCTTCCGCGCTTTCTCGCGGCTCCGCGGGAGCACCAAATCGCGCGCGACGAAGTATGCCATGTAGGGCTCTTTGCGCACCTCGTCCCTGGCTTGGAGTGCTGAGCAGCAGCATCGGCGCTCGAATGGTGGGAGAAGGCCGCACCCATCGAGATGGGGTAGACGAAGAACGGGGGGGAAAAAAGGGAGTGAAAGAACGAAAAAGTGAAAGATAGGAAAATCTTCACAAATCAATCCATGCTCCTCCTCCGCCGCCCCTCCCTGCTCCTCCGTCCTCTGCTTCTGTCGCCTCCGCTCTTGCCCGCGCGTCCAGCTCGAGCGCTTCTACAGGTACAGAGAGTTGGAGAGGGGTTTCGAGACGAGGAAAGAGAGGAAACTGAGGTCGGAAGGTTCGGTGGAGGAGGCTTTCTAGTAGAAAAAGCGACCACCGTCGTGTCTCATCATCGACTCAACCCCCTCTTCCACTCCTTCCAACCTCTTCATCTCCTCCCTCAGGTCCGCATGGTCGAGGGCCACCAGGTCGCCCGCACCGCCGCGGCCCACCGCGCCACCCTGCGCGGCCGCAGGTTCAGGGCCGAGTCGCCCAACGGCAGGTTCGCCGAGGGGGCCAGGGCCGTCGACCGGCGAAGGCTGTTGGATGTCCAGAGCGTCGGCAAGCAGCTCTTCTACTTCTTTGAAGGGGAAGGGAGTGATGAAAAGGGTGAAAATGGCAAAGAAAGACAGGTGGTGGCGGTGCACTTTGGGATGAGCGGGCGCGCGAGGGTCGCGACTCTGGGCTCTGAGCCCGAGAGGACGGCGACGACGAGGCTTCGCCTGGTCGAGGAGGTCGAAGGAGGAAAATCGAAAGAAAAAGAAGGAAAAGAAAACGACCCGCTTACCCTCCACGTCGCTTGCATGACCTTGCTCCACTCCCGCGACGAGTCCCTCTGGAGGCAGAAGCGCGCCGTGCTGGGCCCGGACCCCTTGCGCGCCGACGCCGACGCCGAGCTCGTGTTCGAGAAGATGATGTCTGTTCGAAATTCGAAAAAATCCGTCGGCCTGCTGCTGATGAGCCAGGACGTCGTGGCGGGGATCGGGAACATCTACCGGGCCGAGATTTGCCACCTGGCGAGGGTAAGAGGAAGAGAGAAAGGAGAGAGAGAGAGAGAGAGAGAGAAGAGCGCGAAAGAGAGAAGTTTTTTTAAACATTTTCAATGAAAAAAAGCGAACTCACTTCTTCTTCTTCTTTCTCTCTCCAAACTCCTTCCATCCCCTCCCCTCCAAAACTCCAAAACCTCCAACAACGACAAAATAGGTCCACCCGGAGACGCCCGCCGGCCTCCTCTCCCGCCGCGAGCTCGAGCTCCTCTGGTCCGCCAGCGTGCGCACGCTGCGCGACGGCTTCGAGTCCGGCAGCATCGTGACGGTCCGCGACGGAACTACAGAAGCGCCCTTCGACCCGCTGGCACGCCGCTTCGTGTACAACCGCGAGCGCTGCGCCACCTGCGGGGACAGGGTTGTCTCCTTCGACATCAACGCGAGGACCGCCTACGCGTGCCCTACCTGCCAGCCGCTTCGCAGGGGCGTCGCGGCGGCGCTGCCCGCGGCGCGGAGGAAGGAGGTAGAGGGGGCGAGTCCCGCCAAGCTGTTTAATTCTCGCTGCGCTCCCGACGAGTTGACTGCTCTGCCTCCCTCGAAGATGACGGTGGCTCAGCTCAGGGCCGCGGCGGAGAATTGTGGATTGGAGACGAAGGGCAAGAAGGCGGAGCTGGTCGCGAGACTCGAGGAGCATTCGACGACGAAGAAGGAGAAAACGACGACGAAGACGGAAGCAACACCCTTACTCGCAGCCAAGACTAAGCGCGAGCCCCTCGACGACGCCGAGGACGCCCTCGCCGCCAACCTATCGTCGTCCTCGTTCATCGCCACCCCAGGAACCCAGGGCCTGGTCCCCGCGACGCCCGCGGCGGCGGCTGCCGAGAAGAGGAGGGCCAGGGAAAAAGGGAACGTCGAGCACGTGGCGCAACCGGCGGACGACCTCGCGACCGCCGCCGGCCCCGCGCTTAAGAAGGGAAAATCAGCCGCTTCTTCTCCCTCGACGCCTGCGCCGAGGCAGCAAAAGAAGAAGAAGATCTAGTGGAGAGAGAGGCGGGGGGGCGTTTTTTTGCTTCTTTTTTGTATTTTTTTCGTTCGTTTTTTTTAACAGGTTCTTTCTTTCTACTCTTCTCTCTTCTCTCGACCAATCACCCCCGCCCGTCCTCGCCAGCCGGCAGCATCGCCGCCAGCACCGACCTCCCCTCCTGGCTCAGGACGTTGTACAGAGAGGCCGCCTGCGCGGTCGGATAAAACTCGACCGCTGCGCCGCCGGCCGCCAGCGAGATCTCCATCGCGGCCCGCACTGTGGAGCTCCGGCTTCCCGTTCTCCCGGTCCCGACGAGGACGATGTCCGGCCTCGGGTGCACCAGGGCCGCGATCGAGGCTATGCTGGTCGAAGCAGAAGAAGAAGCGGAAGAAGAAGCGGAAGAAGCAGCGCTCCCGGAGGAGACTTTCCACTTCGCGACAAAGCCCCCCGGCGCCGACAGCACGAGCGGCCCCGAGATCTTCTTCCTCCTCGTGCTCCCAGGGACCTTTCCCGCGATGGAGATCTCGAACGACGAGGAGTCGTACGCGTCGATGCGGACCTGGCCCGGGGCGTCGTCGTCCGGTTGGGACGAGAGGTCGGTCTGGGAGAGCTCGGAAGGGGTTGAAGTCGAGGTTGAAGTTGATGACGAAGAGGTCGACGACGAAGAGGTCGAGGTCGACGAAAACGGCGATGCTCTCGTCCCGAGATTCGAGAGCGCGGTCCTCGCCGAGGCAGCGCCGGCCTCTAGTAGGCTAGCAGGCGAGCCGCTTCTGATCCTGCTGCTGCTTCCCGCGCGGTGCAGGAGGCAGCGGAGCATCGCTGGAGCTGCTTTCGGTGAAGAAGCGGAAAACGAGTTTCGATTTCAGATGATCTGAGATCGAAAAAGTGATGAAGTCGAAGCTCATAAAAAATTCTTCCGAACGAAAATGCTTCGAGCAGCAGCAGTGGCTGGCGCTGCTGCAGTTGCCCCTGCTCCTGCAGCTGTGGCTCAGCCGCTACTGCCACGACGTTGGAGACATCCGTACCTCTCTCCCCTTGCAGGGACGAGAGCAATCGGGCTTCCTGCTGCTCGTGGCGCCGTCGCCTGTCCCTCGACGACGCAGCCGTCGGCGTCGACATCGATTCGATGCCTTCCATCATCATCACCATCACCTTCTCCTCGCCGAATTGCCCCTCTCCCGCGCTCTGCTCCCTTCCAATTCAACCGGAGAGCTAGCTCTCGAACGTCTCTCAATGCCGTCGAGGACAAGAAGCGAAGAGAAGACGACGAGGCAGCAGAGGAAGAGGCGGAAGAAGAAGAAGAAGAAGAAGTAGAAATGTCGTCACCATCACCGCCGGCCAAGACCCGCCTCGTCAACCTGCTGCCCCCCGAGCCCCCGGCCCCGCCCCGGCTCATCGCCTTTCTCGCGCGCTTCGCCCCCAACCTGGCGTCTCAGGAGCTCCTCAAGAGGATCGCAGGCACCTTCCTGGCGATCGCGCTGGTGAGGATAGGGGGCTGCTTCCCGCTGCCCGAGGCGCTCGACGCCTTTGATGCCGCGGCCACGGTCGCGGCCGAGGCCGCCGCTTCCGCTGTTTCTACTTCTTCTTCTGCTTCCGCAGCAACGGCAGCAGCAGCAGCGACGCTCGCCACGGCAGCTGCCACCAAGACTCCGGTGCCCCTCGCCCTCGCCGACCTCATCGGCCACGGGAGGGCCGCCTCCCGCGCCCGCTCGCTCGGCGCGCTCGCGCTCGGCATCGGGCCCTCGATCTCCGCCGGGTGGCTCTTCGGCTTCTTTTCCCTGAAATTCCCCGCGGGGATGCTGCCGGGGCCCATGCTCGCCGTCCGCAACTTCATCCTCGAGGCCAGGCGCAGCGGGCGAGAGGGGATGGCCGTCTTGCGTCGGTGGCTGAACATCGTCGGGGCGGGCTTTGCGGTCGTCATGGGCTTGCAGGCGTCATCGAGGGTGCTGCGGGCCGCGGGGCGCCTGGCAGCCGAGGCCGCGGCGGAGGGGGCGGCGCTGGCCGTGTCGGCTGCCTCGAAGGGGAAGGGCAAAGGCAGCTCGGAGGCTGCTGCGGCGGCGGCAGCCGCGGCGGCGGAAGCGGCGACGGAAGCTCTCAGCTCTCTCCCTTGTTTCGGTTTCGGCCAGGGCTTCCTCGCGATGGCAATGACGCTCGCCGCGGGCGCCTGCCTCGTGCACTTCGTGGCAGACACGGTCGAAGAATACGGCCTCGGAGGATCGGGCACGAGTCTGTTCATCTGTTTGAGCTTTCTGAGTGACTATGGGAGCTCGCTGGCATCTTTCTGGCCAGCTGCTCTGCTGGCTTCCGCGGACGCCACGCAGGGGATCGTAACTGCTACGTATAGCGTCGTGAGCTCCCTCTCCGCTGCGGTGGCGGGCCTGCTCCCCCGCTCGGCCGTCGCGGTCTTGGCGGCGGGACACCTCTCTTCGTTTTTGATCTCACTCGCTCCGTTTTTGGCACTTGCAAAGACGCTGGCCCCAGCAGTCCTGGGCTCCGCGGCGCTGCTCTACGCCGGGCTCTACATCACGCAGCTCGAGGTGCGCATGCCGCTGGTCGTCTACCGCAGGCGGCCCGAGGCGATGGGGCTCGCGGAGCTGGGGGAGGAGGAAGGGGAGGAAGAAGAAGAGGAAGAGGAAGAAGAGGAGGAGGAGGTGGCTGCCAACGCCGAAGAAGCCGTGGCGAGACTGAAGCAACAGAAGGACAAGAAAAACACGAAGAACAAGAGCCGTTCTTCTCCTTCTACTTCTTCTCTCCTCGGCCTCTCGGCGCTCTCTCCGACGGCGAGCTCTTTGCCGGTCAGGCTCGCCCCGGCGGGCATGGCCCCCTTGCTGACGGCAGCCCTCTTCGTCTCCCTGGGGCCCGCCGCTTTGTCAGTCGTGTCGATGAGGGCAGCGCAGGCGGTCTCCCAGTGGCTCGCCCGGCCCCTCGTGGGCCCGCTGGCGATGGCCTACCTCGTTCTCATATCAGAAGCGATCGGCGCGGCGAGCAGCGACGCCTCGAAGGAAGCAGCAGAGTGGATGAGCTCGGCGGAGACGGGTCTGGTGGGTTTCCCGCCAGGAGAGGCCACCGCCGCGGTGCTCAAACAAACGATGGGAGGGGCCCGGCTCGCCGGCGGTCTGCTGCTGGCCGCGCTCTACCTCGCCGCCTGCGCGCTGGACGCGTGGTGCGCGCTCCCCGTGGCCGCGGGGTCCCTGCGGGCCGCGAAGGAGGCCGGGAGGGCGATGGTCACGGGCACGATCACGCCCCGGTCGTTCATCCCGCTTGAGGGCGGCGCCGGGGTGACTTCTTTCTGCAGCCCTTCGAGCGTCGCGCTGCTGCTGACGGCGAGCTTCGTCACGGGAGCAGAGAGGCAGGTCCGGTCGCTGGTGCAGCTTCCCAGGCTGGCCGCGGAGCTGGCGGCGGAGAGGGCGGAGCTGCGGGAGCTCCTGCTTGACGGGGAGGGAGAAGCTTGAAGAAGTAGAGGTGGAAGCGGGGGGGAGGTGTGGAGGTTTTTTCTTTCGCAGCCTTCTCCTCTCTCTCTTTCTTTTTCAAAAAAAAAGCCGATTGTAAAACTAGAGTCTCCGAGAGAGAATTAAAGAAAACAGGAGAAAGAGAGAGGCGCGAGAACGGTGGAAAGACAGAAAAGAACAAAAAGAAGCGAAGCGGCAAGCACCAGCGGAGGATTTTGTTTGCTCTCTTTCTTCTCCTTCACTCTCTCTCTCTCTCTCTGTCTTCTCTTCCACTTTTGGATACCGGCTGCTTGATTCGAGCTTTTTTGATGGAATTACAACGACAATGATGATGGGTGCGGGGTGGAGGTGTGGATTTTTTTAAAGGGCGCTGAAGAAAGAAGAAGAAAAAAAACGAACGTTTTTCTCTCATTCTTTCTCGCTCTCTCTCTTAAGCAGCAACGGCAAGCAAAAACAACAACGCTCTCTGATTGGTCCTAAGGAAAGAAGCTAAAAAGCTAAAAAGAAGACGCTGAGGGAGGATAGGGGGGGGGGAGGTTTTGCCTAAAGAATCGTTTTTGGGGAAGTGTTTTTTTTGTATATTTTTTCTCTCTCTCTCTCTTTTCTCATCTCATCAGCTCAAACGAGTCCTCACGGCGCTCGCAAACTCCGGCTCCGCCATCGAGTGCCTCAGCGGGCTCGCCACGTCGGCCGTAGACACGGCCGGGGACCCCTCGAACACGTGGATCCCGGGCGCGATGGAGCCTCGCATGCTCGAGGCGTCCGACATCGAGTGGTGCTTGAACGCGTAGCTGAAGCGGGGGTCGATGGTCCCCGCCGAGGTCAGGGGCTGCGTCGCCTGAGCCGCCGAAGAAGCCTTGGCCGCGTACACGGTTTCGGGGTCGCTCATCGAGGTGCGTGGCGCGCGGTCGCGGCCTCTGAGCGTGGCTCCGGCGACGCGAGCCTGCGAGACCGAGGGGGAGGCCGGAGAGGATTTCGAGAGGTGGGGGAAGTAGTTTGGGGCCGAGGAGGTCGAGAGCGTCGTGGCGGCGTAGGAGCGGGAAGAAGAAGGAATGGAGGCGGCTGCTCGGAGGTGGAGGGCCGAGGCGAGGCTGTTGGATGGGGAGGGGAGGTTGGTGGTGGAGGAGAGGGAAGACAAGGGTTGAGAGAAGGGGAAGGAAGTTGAGAAGAAGAGGAGGAGGAAGAGAAGGTTCTCGCGCTGACCGGGCTCTCTCCGTCGTTTTCTTGAAACTTCTTCTCGCGTTCCTCCTCTTTCTAGCAAGCTCAATAGAGCACCATCCAAGCCGTTTTTGATTGATTCAACGCATCGAGCGCGTCACTGCTTATTCTTTCAGCTTATGTGAGAAGCACTGGATGCAAAGAAGGCGTAGAGCGGGGCGCGCGAGACGGGAAAACGGAATGGAATCGTCGCCTCTTTTTTTGCTCGTCGTCCGCCCTCGCCGATGCGAGCAAGCTAGGCATACGAACAATCGAAAAAAGGGCCCCGCTTTCCCGGTAACTATCGGACTCACCGGCTCGCCAGGGACGCAGCTTCGCGACGGGCCATGTCGGAAAGGTGGTGGTGGAGGAGGAAGAGGGAAGGAGAGGAAGGCGGAAGGCTTGAAGAGGAAGGTCTTTTTTTGTTTTTATTTTTGAGAAGAGGCGCGAAGAGTGATGAATTTTCTTCCCCGCTCAACAGAATTTCAGCCCATCGATCAACGGAAGCTTCAAACCCTTGAAGCTTCCCTCTCCCCCGCCGAACAAAAAACAGCAACAATCATGCTCACACCGGCCTCCATAGAGGCCGACTGCGCCACGCTCGTCGACGCTCTGTCCACGCTGATGCGGTGCGCGCGCGTCAATGCCGGCGCGGAGGAGGACGAGAAGTCGGCGGCGTCAACACCAGCAACGGCATCGACGATCGCTGCTCCTCCGCCTCCGCCTGCGTTGGTCCAAGCAGTCGCCGAGCGGCTGATCGCCTCCGCTGCCTCCCTCGCCGGCGCAGCGGCCGAGCTCCGCAGGCGCGCGGCCCTGGCGGACGTCTCCCGCAGGGTGGCGGCTGTCCGCGCGTCGCGGCGGAGGCTCGGCGCGGCGGCGGAGGGCGCGCAGAGGGAGCTGGACGCGATAGGAGACGAGGTTGCAGAGGAGGTGATGGTAAGTTCCGAGTTTTTTTCTTTTTTTTTCCCGGTTGCTTTCAACCCCGACCCCCGAGCCACTCCGCAGCGCTTCGTTCTTTCCCTTCTGACGCTCCCTCCACCACACTTACCAAGCAGGCCCTGGACCTCCACCTGGCCTCTTCGGCGCTGCTCCCGGCCCCGCAGGGCTCGCCGCTCGCGTTCAGGGCCGCCGGAGGAGAGGGAGACGAAAACGAGGAGGGAAGGCTCTCAGAAGCGCTGTGCTCCTCGCTCGGCGGGTACTTTTGAGAGAACGAGGCCTCCCGCGCTTCTACTTCTGCGCGCTGATAGATCCCCCTCTTGTAAAAATGTAAAGAAAAGAAAACCAGAAACGAACGGAATTGCAAAAAAAACAAAAGGTTAAAACTGAAGTTCAAAATCTCTCTTCTTTGTCTTGTCTCTCTTTCCTTCTCCTTCACCCCCACCCCCTCTTCCCCTCATCTCCTCTCCTCTCCTCTCAGAGGCTAAACACCTCGAATTTGGGCGCCTCCCCTTCCTTCTCGTACAGCTGGCTCGTGTCGACCGCCGACAGCGTCTTGCCGTTGCTCGAGCCTTTCAGGGCCGCGGAGGCGACGAGCGCGGCGACGTCCTCCCTGGCCACGGCGCCGCAGACCGAGGCGTCCTCCGTCAGCACCGCGGAGCCCGTCGCCTGCTCGTTGGACAGTCCCCCGGGGCGGACGATCACGTACTCCATCCCCGTCTTCTTGCACGCCGCCACGAGCGCGGCCTCGGCTTTATCTTTCTCGAGCAAGACCGGTTTCAGAACGTCGTAGACCTGTGCGGGGGGAGCGTCGCGGGAGGCGCCGCAGCCGATCGAGGTGACGAGCACGAACTTCTTGACTCCCTGTTTGTTTGTTTGAACGTGTGCGTTTCGAATGCGGGAGAGAGAGAGGAAGAAAGAGAGGGGAAAAAGGTGGTGAGAGTTCACTTTTTTTTTCGAGTTTTCAACGCCGAAATTGAAAAAAAAAACTCTCACTCTCTTCTCTCACCTTGGCAGCCGCGGCCTCGATCAGGTTGATGTTCCCCTCCGAGTCGGCCCTGGGGTCCGCCGGGGTCCCGCCAATCGTCGACACGACCAGGTCCACGTCCTCGATCTGCGCAAAGGCCTTTTCGACGTCTTCCTTGGAGGTCGCGTCGCCCCTCACCACAACGGCCATCATCTTCTCGATCTCGCCCCTGCGCACGTCCGAGCGCTGCAGCATCCAGACCCACGCGCCCGCATCTTTCAAACGACGGGCCACGGACAGGGCGATGCCGCCTCCGCCGGCGACGAGGATGGAGGCATTGTCCGGGTCGATGTCGCCCTTGGCGGCGCGCGGCGGGGAGGAGAGGGAGGGGAAGCGGCAGGTTGAGGAGGAGGAGGAGGAGGTCGGGAAGAGCGGCGACAGAGGGCGCGAGCTGGAGTTGTTGTTTTGTAGTTCCGTTTTTTGTGTGTGTTTCATTTAAAGTTTTAAGTGAGCGGGGTCTCTCTCTGCTGCGTCGAACGTAAGAGAGAAAGGGGTTCGCCGGGCGGCATGGAAAAGGCAAGCGGAGAGGAACAGGATAACGAAGAGGAAGGAGGTCGATGAAAGAAAGATAAGAAGAAGAAAAAAAGCAACAGAAGCGACAAATTAAATAGCCCGCCTTTCGACTCCTTCGAGACGCCTCCTGATCCCCCTTTGCATCTCAGGGCGCTCTGCAGACAACAATGCACGCACCTGGAGCCGTGGGCTGGTCGGAGGCCGGAGGCGCGGGCCGAGAGAGCGACGCGACGAGCCGTCGCCGTCGTCGTCGATGGCGAAGACGACGAAGAAGCGACGGCGCCTTTTGAAATGGTTTTTTTTTTGAAGGGGGGAATCGAGGCGTGAAGATGAGCTTTCCAGAGTTTGAAATTCGTCGCATGAATGCTGTTGTTTGTCATTTTTCTTGTCGGATCGGAATCAGAGCCAAAGATGAAGAGATGGAGGAGAAAGAGCGCGCGATTTTGTTCAGGAGCAAGCCAAAAAAACTGGCTTCCAGATCGCTCTCTTGCTCTCTTCCCTCGCTCGCTCTCCGCTCCGTCCTTTCTTTGACGAGCCCTCAGCGAGCGAGACAGCAGCTCGCTCAAACGCGTACCGGAGGCAGACGCAGACCGAAGCGTGGCCTGCATGGCGGAAAGAAAGGTGAAGGAAAGACAGAAGAGGGAAGAAGGAGAAGAAGGAAGAAAGTGAGCGAAAAAAGCTCGAGCTTTCTTTTTTTCAGAACTTTGATTGATCTCAATCAAAACCTCGATGGCATTTTTCTCCGAGGCCAAGGGCGCCGGCCTCCCTTCTCCCTCGCTCTCGTCGAGGCGACGGCGAGGTGGCATCGATGGAAGCAGCAGCAGCAACAGCAGCAGCAGGCGCACGGCCGCCCTCAAGCTCGCTGCGCTACTGGTTCTGGTTTCGCTCGCGAGCTTCTCGCTCGGGCGAAGGTCATCGTCATCTTTATCGCCATCGACCTCGACCCCTTCTTCTTCGACCTCCTCACCCCCCGCCGCCGCCTCTGCTTCCCCCATCCTCTCCGCCCTGACCCCGAGCAAGTCCGGCTCCATCGAGGAGTTCAACATCAGCGTCGTAACGCTCTCCCTGAGGCCACGCGTGTTTTTCTTGCCGGGCTTTGCTGACCCGATTCTGGCTTCGGCCTTGGCAGACAGAACGGAACCCAAGCTCAGCCCTTCGACGCTGGCTTTGCGCCCCGGGGAGAAGGCCGAGGATAAAGTGGGGATCAGGACCAGCGACGGCGTCTTCGTCTCTTCGGCAGAGGACCCCACGGGCTTCCTAGAGGCGGTCGAGAGGAAAGCAGAGGCGCTGACGGGGATTCCCCGCTCGCACGGCGAGGCCTTCAATGTTTTGAGGTATCGCCCTCAAGGGAGGTACGAGACGCACTTCGACTACTTCGACGACGGGGAGTACGGCCCGCAGAGCTCGCAGAGGGTGGCGACGCTGATCGTCTACCTGAAGACGCCGCCGCTGCCGCCGCAGCCGAGCGGAGGAGGAGGAGGGAGCGGAGGTGGAGGCAACGGCGGAGGAAGCGGAGGCGGATATGGAGGAGGAGAGACCTGTTTCCCGCTGGCCGAGGCGGAGGGGGAGGTGCTGGCGGTCGGCGTGCGGGACTACAGGGCGTGTTCGGGTCTCAAAGTGCCTCCGACGAGGTGAGAGAAGAAGAGAGAGAGAGAGAGAGAGAGAGAGAGAGAGAGAGAGAGAGAGAGAGAGAGAGAGAGAGAGAGAGAGAGAGAGAGAGAGAGAGAGAGAGAGAGAGA
>Ga0210003_1002393_pt1 | contig 15896 bp, 18 predicted proteins | sample LantaG_FD_182804 | JGI IMG/M metagenome (GOLD analysis project Ga0210003, IMG submission 182804) | Deep subsurface microbial communities from Baltic Sea to uncover new lineages of life (NeLLi) - Landsort_02402 metaG (SPAdes) (version 2) | ecosystem: Environmental > Aquatic > Marine > Oceanic >...
ACTCATGGCTAATAATCCTCCTTCCATTCAGGCACCTCCTTTGGAGTTGCCTATTCTTTATCATTCTTCTAGGAAAGAGGACATTTCTATCGAGTCCTGCAGAGGACATTATCATAGAGTTTCAACAGTGCGTAGTCTCTCCAGGCTCATCTTGTATTGGAAGAGACTCTATATTGATACCACACTGGGAGGAGTGATATACTTATGAGCGGCGTAACAGTAATTCTAGAAAGACGAAAGACCGTTTAAAAATGTGGTTGCCCAATCTATTGGGCAACCGTGCCTGATAAATCAGGCAACTACAAAAATCTGGGGGTGAAAGGCTTCCAAGATGCCCAAAAATGAACGGAAAATCAAAATTAAACAGTCTCAAACATATTGGGAGGTGAAACTATGAAAATATTCCCATTCGCCACAGCTAAGAAGATTTTGTTCGGCACAGGCGCTGTGGAACAGCTCGACAAGGAGGTAAAAAACATCGGCGCCAGGAAAGTAGCCATCATAACTGGCCCAGTGATTAAAAAAGCTGGGGTACTTGATAAAGTAACAAATGTACTGAAAAAAGCTGGCCTTGATTGTGAGATTTGGGATAAAGTAGAGTCAGAGCCCTCGGTAGAAGTTGGTGAAGCAGCAATACAATTCACCAGGGAAGGAAAATATGATGGCGTAATCGGGCTTGGCGGTGGCAGTGTAATGGATACTGCTAAGGCAGCGGCTGTCTCAATTACAAATCCCGGCACTCTTAGAGAATGGGTTAAAACAGTTTTTGAAAAACCACTGGCCCCGCTGGTACTCATCCCGACTACGTCTGGAACAGGGAGTGAAGTTTCTAACGCAGCCGTCTTCGCCACTCCAGAGGTCAAATATGTGTTGTATAGCTCCCTCATGTATCCAGATATTGCACTTGTTGACCCTGAGCTGACCAGAACAGTGCCCGCCGGCACGACAGCTAACACAGGTATAGATGTATTATGCCATGCTATCGAGGCTTATGTATCCCTAAAAGCTAATCCGCTAACAGACACCCTAGCAGTGGAAGCCATAAGGCTCGTGGCTGAAAATCTCAGAGCAGCTTATGCTTACGGAGACAATATGGAAGCTCGCACAGGCATGTCCCTGGCATCTTTAATGGCAGGCCTTGCTTTTGGGAACGCCGGAACTGTGCTTGGACATGCATGTGGTTATGCTTATGTATATCCAGCGACGAAATTTCACTTCCCACATGGCTATTCAATAGCCATTACAATGCCCTATGTGCTGGAATATAATGCTATTTCGAATTTGCAAAAACATGCCACCATTGCGGAGACCTTAGGAGAGCCTACCTCAGGACTATCCTTACGAGAGGCAGCATTCCGCTCTGCCGTAGCTTTTATGAGGCTTTTAGTGGACTTAAATATGCCAACATCAATTAAAGATGTCGGCGTAACAAGGGACATGATTCCCTCAATAGCCAAGAATGTGTTTAAGAGCACCGCCCACGTAGCACGCAATCCACGCAAGGTCACAGAGGAAGGCATGGCTAGACTCTTCGAGAAAGCCTACGAAGGAAAACTGGAGTGCGAAATATAATGCTATTTAGTCTTGCCCTGGGCTGGGATTTATATTGGTCCTGAGTTGTCTGCAAACCTGGATAGTGATAACATCAAGTGTAATTATTTTGGCTCCAGTGGTAAAATAGATTAGGAGTAATTAAGAGATGGAAAAGGGTACCTGGAAGACTAAAACAGGGTTGGCCCAGATGCTGAAGGGTGGCGTGATTATGGATGTGGTTACCCCGGAGCAAGCTAAAATAGCTGAGGATGCCGGGGCTTGTGCTGTTATGGCACTGGAGAGAGTGCCGTCTGATATTCGCGCTGCTGGCGGTGTCGCTCGTATGGCTGACCCCACCATTATCTCAGCTATAATGGATACAGTAAGCATACCGGTAATGGCAAAATGCCGCATTGGCCACTTTGTCGAGGCTCAGGTGTTACAGGCGTTGGGCATTGACTTCATCGATGAATCTGAAGTGCTTACTCCTGCTGACGAAAGCCACCATATTTGGAAACATAATTTCAAGATTCCCTTTGTCTGTGGCTGTCGCGATTTGGGTGAAGCACTGCGTCGTATTGCTGAAGGGGCAGCTATGATTAGGACAAAGGGTGAAGCCGGGACAGGCAATATTGTTGAAGCCGTAAGACATATGCGAGCAGTCCAGGATGAGATTCGCAAACTTCAGGCCTTGCCTGACGAAGAGCTAGTAGCCGAGGCGAAGGCCCTTGGTGCACCTCTGGAGTTAGTAATGGAGGTACATAACGCGGGGAAATTGCCCGTGGTAAACTTTGCCGCCGGTGGCATAGCGACGCCAGCAGACGCTGCTTTGATGATGCAGCTAGGCTCTGAGGGCGTGTTTGTTGGTTCAGGGATTTTTAAATCAAGCGACCCGCCTGCCAGGGCGAGGGCTATTGTTAAAGCCACCACCCACTATCAAGACCCAGCTATCATTGCTGAGGTATCCCAGGGCTTAGGGGATGCTATGCCAGGACTGGATATAAAGACTATACCACAGCAAGAGTTACTGGCCACAAGGGGTTGGTAGGTGAAAGCAACTATTGTTTTAGTATGCAAAAGGTAGTTAGTAGCGAACTGGATGCTCTTCTCGATGTTTTGCCACCTCATATCCGTGAGTTACTTTACCAGCAGCTTGATTGCGGTGAGTTATTGGAAGTAGTCCTGGATTTAGGACGCCCTCCAGAAGCACGTTTCCCTCATCGGGATTTAATCCTCAATTCCAGGGAAGTTGGCCAAAATGATATTGACTATGTAATATCGCGCGTCGGCGAGTTCAGCGGTGATAACCGTGCTGGAATCGAGCGCACACTCCATCGCATTTCAGCGGTACGGAATAGAAATGGTCGCATAATTGGCCTGACCTGCCGCGTGGGTAGAGCTGTATTCGGCACTGTAGAGATGACTAAAGACCTTATCGAATCAGGCAAGAATGTTTTACTTCTGGGACGGCCAGGCGTTGGTAAGACAACTATGTTGCGAGAAGTAGCCCGAGTGTTGGCTGACGACTTCCAGAAACGTGTTATTGTGATTGATACCTCCAATGAAATTGCCGGGGATGGTGATATCCCTCATCCTGCCATCGGGCATGCACGGCGAATGCAGGTAGCCACTCCTGATAAGCAGCATGCTGTAATGATTGAAGCGGTGGAAAACCACATGCCTGAGGTTATTATTATCGACGAAATAGGCACTGAGCTTGAAGCTCAGGCAGCTCGAACCATTGCAGAGCGTGGAGTGCAGTTGGTGGGCACTGCACATGGTAACACTTTGGAAAACCTAATAATGAACCCCACCTTATCCGACCTCATTGGTGGCATACAGACAGTTACCCTGGGTGATGAAGAAGCAAAGCGGCGCCACACACAAAAATCTGTTCTGGAGCGTAAGGCACCCCCTACATTTGACGTAGTAGTTGAAATTATGGACTATTATAAGGTAACTGTACATCCCAATATAATTGATGATATAGATGCTATCCTGCATCAGCAGCCCATTCAGGCAGAGCTTCGCTGGATGGACAAGGAGGGGAATGTGATAAAAAAGAAGGTCACATCACCTTCGGTGCTGGAAAACAACCGGGAACTTGCTCTGAGCAAAGTTAGGGGGCAGGAGGAGAAACCTCTGCGGTTTTATCTCTTTGGCATCAATCGCTCACGAGTGCAGCAGGCTGCTAAAGAGGAGCAAAAGGATTTGAGAATCGTGGCAGACCTTAAGCAGGCTGACCTTTTCCTCACAACACAAAGCTATTACCGCCGAAAACCGCAGAAGATAAGAGATGCTGAGGCACTTGGCATACCAATTTATGTTCTCAAGAACAATAACACTGCTCAAATGAGGCAATGCCTGGATACGGTTTATCCTGTTACCTCCCAGCCATACTATATCCATCATGTACAGCATATGTTAACCAAGCACCACCAGCCTAACCACAATAAGCGGAGCACAAAGCTCTGTGACCAAAGAAAATAGCATCCTTGATAAGGGGAATTGAGGTAATACTTGAGCGTATTTATCACATTTGAAGGTGGCGAAGGCTGTGGTAAAAGCACCCAGGCCAGAGCTTTATACCGGAAACTGCGCCGACATAACATTCCTGTAGTGCTAACGCACGAGCCTGGAGGCACTGTTCTGGGTAACAGGATAAACAGAGAGCTGAAGAGAAAACGAGACGAACCTATTTCTCCTGAGGCTGAACTGCTCCTTTTTACTGCATCAAGGGCCCAATTGATAGCACAGGTAATCCGTCCCGCTTTACAAGGAGGCAAGGCAGTTATCTGTGACCGCTTTGGCAACTCAACTCTTGCCTACCAGGGCTATGGACGAGAGCTTGGGTTGTCTACAGCGGAGATGGTTAATAATCTAGCCACCCAGGGTCTGAAGCCAACCCTCATTATCCTTCTAGATCTACTGCCTGAACGGGGATTGGCGCGGAAAAAAAGGTTAGAAGACCATTTTGAGATGGAGGAGTTATCATTTCACCGTCGGGTGAGGGAAGGATACCTCAAAATGGCAGCAGCCGAACCCGACCGCTGGCTGGTGATTGACGCCTCCTTGCCTGAAAGGAAAATCGCTGGAATTATCTGGGAAAAGGTAAGCCAGCTATTACCTAACCTATCATTCTGAGCGAAACGAAGAATCTCAAGGCATGAATAAAGGCACGGTGGCTGCAGCCTTAAGCGGCGGGGAAGATTCCTCTGTAGCCGCTTTGCTGCTCACGGAAGCGGGCTATAAAGTTATTGGAATATATATGCAGCTATGGGATTTGGCGTACTCCCAACAGCAGGAATATCAGGCCGAGCACATCTGCCAAATTCTAAATATTCCCTTTCTGGTAGCGGATTTACATAAGGAATTTGAGCACTATGTAGTCAACTATTTTTGCCAGGAATATGAGAGGGGGCAAACTCCCAATCCCTGCATTGTCTGCAATCAGCATATAAAGTTCGGCTTTCTTCTTGACAAAGCCCTTTCCTCAGGCGCTGATTACCTGGCCACCGGCCATTACGCCAGGATTGAGCATTCAGGAGACAGCTACCTTTTGCTTAAGGCAAATGATGTCAGCAAAGACCAATCTTATTTTCTTTATACTTTAAATCAGGAAAAACTCAGTCATATCCTTTTCCCTGTAGGTATATATACCAAAGCCAGGGTCAAGCAGATAGTAAAGCAAGCAGGAATACCTGTGGCAGCTAAGCCCAGCCAGGATATTTGCTTTATTTCTCAGAAAAATTACCACGCTTTTATCAGTCAGTACTTCTCCAGCAAGCCTGGGGATGTCACCGATACTCAGGGCAAGATATTGGGCCATCATCGAGGAATAGCCTTCTATACTATTGGGCAGAGGCGTGGCCTGGGGTTAGCCTCAGGCAGGCCTCTATATGTGATAAAAATAGAGCCTGAGAGCAATAGACTTATTCTTGGCGATGAAAATGAGCTTTATAGCCAGAAAGTTATTGCCAGGGATTTGAGATGGATAGGAGGCAAAGCTCCACCTGGCCCTGTTGCTGTGACTGCCAGAATACGCTATAAATCAAAAGAAGCAGAAGCGACCTTATTTCCAACCTGTCATAGTGAGCAAGGCGAAGCAATTGCAGAAATCTGTTTTTCGCAGCCGCAAAGAGCCATTGCACCAGGGCAGTCTGTTGTATTTTATAGAGGCGATGAGGTATTAGGCGGTGGCATCATAGAAAATGAAAATCCGAAGCACTAAATCCCAAATCCTAAGATTAAGGAATTTGGATGTTGAATTTGTTTAGTATTTAGAGTTTAGAGATTAGGATTTAGAGTGAAGCCACCTGACTTTGATAGGGAAAGAGAGCTTAAAGCACAGGGCTATGAGCTTATCGCTGGCATTGACGAAGCTGGGCGGGGAGCTCTTGCTGGCCCGGTAGTTGCCGGTGCTGTTATTCTGCCTCACCTCTATTATCCCCCCTGGCTTAAACTCGTTCGTGATAGCAAGGAGTTAAGTCCTAAGAAGCGTGAATTTCTCTTTGATTTAATCCGCAAGGAGGCATTGCCCATAGGCGTTGGCATCATTTCACACGACGTAATAGATGATGTAAATATCCTTCAGGCAACCCTGCTGGCGATGAAGCAGGCGGTAGAAAAGCTGCCGAAACAGCCACACTTCCTTCTTATTGATAGGCTAACCCTGCCGAAATGCAACATCCCTCAAAGAGGGATAACCAGGGGTGATAAGCTCTGCCTTTCCATCGCCTGTGCCTCCATTGTGGCTAAAGTCACCAGGGACCATATTATGGAAGAGTTCGATAAGGTCTACCCCGGGTATGGATTTGCCAGGCACAAAGGCTATGGAACGCGAGCGCATGTTTCCTGCTTGCAGCGACTGGGGCCTTCGCCAATTCACCGTCTATCCTTCGCCCCGGTTAAAAATATCATTGCGAGCGAAACTACTGTCGCTCCTGTTAAGAATAGCGCTGTAAGCACAAAGGTAGGTGAAAGCTAATACCCTATGTCATTGCGAGTAGCGAAGCGACGAAGCAATCTCAAATGAATATGAACCGTCAGGAGGTTGGCAAGCTGGGAGAGAAGCTAGCCCTTAAATTCCTCAAAAAGAAGGGCTACCATATTCGCGAGACAAACTTCCGCTGCCGCACAGGGGAAATTGATATTATCGCCAAACAGAAGGATTATCTTGTTTTCGTTGAAGTTCGCACCAAGAGCAATTTAGATTTTGGCACACCGGAAGAATCGATAACGCAGCATAAAAAGGAAAAACTAGTCACCTCTGCCCAATCTTATATTAATAGTCACCAGGATTTGCCCTCTCTATGGCGCATAGATGTTGTAGCCGTGGAAATTGACCAGAAGGGCAAGGCTAAACGCATCGAGCTAATTGAAAACGCCGTTAAAGGCGATGACTTCTATAAAGCCAGTTTTTAACCTCTGCTCTCCATCGTTGCCCGCGAATAACTGCTGCGGGCTTAGCTAGTAAATCTCCTCCCCTTAGTAGCATAGGCTGCATAGTAAACAATACGATGAACTGTTACCTGTGTTCATTCCACCACGTCAATTGATGCGCCGGTAGACCTGATGTAGAATTACTACGGTCAGCCTTAATAATCAATGTGAGGTTAAATATGGAGAAGTCAGACCTGATATCCGAGATTATCAAGCTTGAGCATCGGGCGAACCGGCTCATAAGGCAACATTCACTTGATGCATGGATGGAACTGAACCTGACCATCCCCCAGCTTAAGAGTCTCCTTTTCATTGCGAACCAGAGCAGTACCAACTCCACAAAACTGGCAGCGGCACTGGGCGTTACGCCCTCTAATATAACCGGTATCGTTGACCGATTAGTGGAGCAGGGATTAGTCAGCCGCCAGGAGAATCCGGAAGACCGCCGTGCCCTTGTACTCAAGGTCACAGAGAAAGGAGAAGCCACCCTTTCAGACCTCAGAGAGCGGAGGACAAGCAAAATGCTTGGGATTCTCGGTCGCATGAGCATGGAAGAGCTCTCCTATCTCGCTAGGGGACTATCTTCACTGGTCAAGGCTGCAGAAATAGGCGAAGACGAACATGATTGAAGTCAAGAACCTGACTAAGCGGTTCGGGCCATACACGGCGGTAGATAATGTCTCTTTTCAGGTGGGCAAAGGTGAGATATTCGGTCTTCTCGGTCCCAACGGTGCTGGCAAAACCACCACCATAAGGTGTCTTCTTACCTTAATCAAGCCTACTTCAGGCGGGGCAAGAATCTCCGACCTCGATGTCTTGAGGAATCCACAGCAAGTACGCCAGCTCTGCGGATATGTTCCCCAGGATGTTTCGGTGGATGGTGATCTGACGGGTTATGAGAATCTCCTTCTTTATGCCAAGCTTTACTACGTGCCCAGTGCGGTGAGGAAGAAGCGCATACAAGAAGCTCTGGAATTCATGGAGCTTACCGACCGGGCTAATAGTCTGGTCAAAACCTACTCTGGTGGTATGATGCGCCGGCTGGAAATAGGGCAGGTACTGGTCAATCAACCTCAAGTACTATTTCTGGATGAACCCAGTATCGGCCTTGACCCGGTAGCCAAGCGTGTGATCTGGGATTATGTTATTCGCCTTCGGGATGAGTTTGATACGACCATTCTTCTCACTACGCACGATATGCTGGAAGCTGACGAACTCTGTGATCGCATTGCTATCATGAATCTGGGCAAAATAGCGGTAACTGGTTCACCAGAGCAGCTCAAGGCAGGCCTTGGGGGTGACGTGGTTTCGGTCAGTACCTCTGGCGTGGATTGTGGCACTGTTCTACGCCAGCTAGGGTACCAGTTATTATCCCAATCCGGTGATGGTGTCTGTGACTTAGTCGTCACCCACGGAGATCAGGAAATACCGCGGATTCTTGAAGAGCTAAAGCACCATGGAATCATGACAAAATCGGTTTCGCTTAAGCAAGCAACCCTGGACGATGTTTTTCTTCAGTACGCTGGCAAACGTATCGGTGACAGTGAAACTGATTGGCGGAGCACCAGAATGATGCGCAGAACTTTGAGGAGGCTAGGACAATGACCACGGCGAGATTAGTAACAAGCGTCTTTACCATAACTGAGTTTGAATTAAGGAAGGTATTCCATGACCCCTCGCAGATTTTCATCAGGGCTATACAACCGCTACTCTGGCTGGTGGTTTTTGGTGAGGTATTTGCTAAAGTTCGTGTCCTGCCCACTACCAGCTATAGTTATCTCCAGTTTCTTACCCCGGGCGTTCTCGCTCAGTCAGTCGTCTTTATGGCAATTTTCTTTGGTATAACCTTGGTGTGGGAGCGGGACCTGGGCTTGTTGCATAAGCTGTTGTCTACTCCAACTCCTCGCTACAGCATCATCATCGGCAAAACTTTTGCTGCTGGCGTGCGCTCCATCTTCCAGGCAATACTGGTATTTGTGCTGGCACTGATCATCCGTGTCCAGCTTAACATGGACCCAATTAGCATACTTGGGGTTCTCTTTGTCATCGTACTGTCAGGCATGTGCTTTTCCAGCCTATCTATCTTTCTGGCTTCACTGCTCAAGACTCGAGAGCGTATGATGGGCATTGGCCAGGCAATTACGATGCCGCTATTCTTTGCCAGTAGCGCCATTTACCCTATTGACTTGATGCCCGACTGGCTCAAGATAGTGGCGCGTGTCAATCCGCTGAGCTATGTTGTTGATGCATTGCGGGCGATACTGGTCACCGGCGACTTCAGCCATTTGCCCACTGACCTAGGCGTTCTGGTATTGGCAGTAGTCATCCTGGTGGGGCTCGCCACCTTATCCTTCAGGCACATCATCGATTAAGTCGAGTAGAGCTCTTGAGCTGTGTCTCATATGGTTGAAGGTTATACGGATTGGCTTTTTGTTGTCTGCCAGTGCTAATAGGTGTGGACGGAGGAATAAAAAACTAGCATCTTCTTTGTTTGAAAGCTTCGTACATCACTAACGCTGCTGCGACAGAGGCATTAAGTGAGGTAATTCTCCCTAGCATCGGGATAGACGCCAGAGAATCGCACCTTTGCTTGACCAAATCTGACAGTCCCTTGCCCTCGCTACCTATTACAATCGCTGTCGACAATTTGAAATCCACCTGGGTGTATAGGATTTCGCCAGTCTGGTCTATGCCAACAACCCAGACACCGCTTCTTTTCAATGCCACCATGGTCTGGGAGATGTTGGATACCCGTGCCACCGGCACATACTCCACAGCGCCAGCCGATGCCTTAGCCACCGTTGCGGTGAGTCCCACAGCTCTTCTTGAGCGGATAATCACACCATGAGTACCGCTCGCTTCGGCAGTTCTTATAATTGCTCCTAGATTCTGCGGGTCTTCAATACCATCCAGGATACAATAAAAGGGCAATTCGTTTTTTTCGCTAGAGATGGTGAGTAAATCTTCCAAGGCGACATATTCCTTGATTGAGGCGTAAGCAATAACCCCTTGGTGAGAGGAAGTTGCGGTTAATTTGTCAATAAACCGTCTTTCCACGTATTCAACGGGGATCCTTCTAGATTTGGAAAGGTTCAATATTTCGGCAACTGCCGAATGAAGCCTAATATTGCGGGCGAGCAATATTTTATTTATGGGACGGCCAGTCTTCAGTGCCTCAATTACAGGATTTCTACCCTCGATAATATCTGCCATTCTTCTTTCATTGGATATTAGCACAAACCGGCAATAGATACTTTGAGCAGTTTGATTCTTAACCATGGCAAAGGCCAAACGCATCGAGCTAATTGAAAACGCTGTCAAAGGCGATGACTTCTATAAACCCAGTTTTTAACATCTGCTATCTATGATGGCTTGCCAATCCCTCCTACCCATAACCCACAGCAATGGCTTATTGTGTCTGACGGCATTCGTTAATGGCATACCGCAGACTAAACAAACCGATGAATTGTTATGTGGCTTCTTTGTATAATTGAGCTATGGATAAAGAAAGGGGCATTGTGAAATTCTTCCGCCCTATTAACAGCCCGGAGGAGTGGAAACAACTGCTTGCTGACCCTGCAAGCAATGGAAGGCGGGCTACTCTGCTAAGACACTCGCCTACCGATGGCAGGAAGCTAGAGACTTCCCGAATGATGTTAGACGAGTATTTCGCAGCTCAGGAATGGACATATTCCAAGGCATTGAAATATTGGCGGCTTTCCCCGAATACAAGGTGCCACTTCTAGGAGGACGCCGTGCCTCGCAGAACGACATTTTCATACTAGCAAAGGGAGCGGGGCAGCTTGTATCCATAATGGTTGAATGAAAGGTCTCTGAACCCTTCAGTGATATCGTAGCTGAGTGGAAAGGCCGGTACGGAAAGAGCAGAAGGATGAGGCTGAGTTACCTATGTGGCCTACTGGGATTGGATATGGCCGCAGTTGGTCACATATGCTACCAACTCCTACACAGGACTGCGTCGGCGCTAATCGAAGCGAAAAAATTTAATGCACCAAATGCACTCATGTTGGTCCATTCCTTTAGCTACGAGAATGAAGGGATCGAGGATTATCAGCAGTTTCTAGCCCTTTTTGGGGTGACGGGTAAAGTGGACTAATTGGTCTTTGGTAGCAATATTAATGGAGTCAAATTGTATTTCGGATGGGTTAAAGGGAGCAAAAGATATTTGGACAAATAAAAAACGACAAAACATGTAAGCGCTACACCTTTTGGTTTTTTGTTAATCTTGCGCATCATATAGCTGTGAATGAACCGGTAGCGGAGGCAAGTTAGCACTCAAGGCATTTCAGGCAATACTGGCCTACAAAAGTATTGATATAAACTATGTACGAGAAGCGACCGCCCGTGTTCGTCTAGAGATAGGATTCTTTCCTCTATTGGAACCAAATTGCGCTTGACCGTGTTAATGATGACGAAGTCTACATATGAATCATCAATGATATTGCTATATGGTGGCAAATAGAATCTATAGTTTACCCTGTACTTCGTTATATTACGTCGTCTATCAGCATTGGTTACTAAGGACAACGGAAAAAGGGGAGCAATAGCGATGAGTTCTCTGTATTCGATATCACAAGTCTGGGAAAGAATCATTACCGGGCTCTTGTATGCATGAGCAATTATGCGCTCTAGACCCCTGCCAAATGCATCGGGAACCTCGCTTGCTTGGTGTATTGTTGCCGGCCTTGGATATGACTCGGAATGTTGCTCATATACAATACTTAGGCCTGACTCGGGAACGAGTACTACCGGGATATCGCCAATTATGTCCCCCTGATGCAGTGGCTCATCTGCCGGCCTAACCACATACATATAATCTATAACTTCCTAGTAGTTGGCTCATTTAGAAAAGGCCAGTATTCCTGCTTCTTTTCCTCATCGGACACCGACGGTTCAGCTACAGGAAGTTCATAATCTGGCTCGGTTGGGCTTCCTGGTTCGAGAGAAACAAAGGCTTCGTCGGAATATTGTGAGATTTCCTTGGCAGCGATTGTAACTGGGCATGATTCTGGCTTTATGTCTACATAGGTCATAGAATTACACCTCCTTTCACTCTATACCAAATAGTCAAAAATTAGGATGTCTGGGTTAGATACTCCAGCTTTTGGTTTCTTCTAACAACACCTATGCTGGTTGGTCCGCCGCATATTGGCGCTCCGACTACCCATCTAGTAATTCCGATTACGATATCAAGCAGAAACTGTACATGCTCGACACCTTCCTTTAATGGCATAGCCGCATATGGTATTTGATTCTCAAACTCTCCGACGATTGCTTGTAGTTTTACCCGGTCGTTGTCGGTGAAGCTCATACCTCGTTCTTTCACGAAGTAGTCGATTACTTTGTTTACCAGTCCAGGATCCATGCCTTTTATTAGCCGACTTATGGGTAAGAAGTTACCGAACCAATTTGATCCGAAGTTGCCTTGTTGTCTAATTATGTTTGGTTGCTTACTTGGAATGACTGCGGGTATGGATGCATCGAACACTTCTGCCAAATAATCACCCGGAGAGAATCCTGCTACAACGAGACCAAGTACTGGCATTCGCACCTGCTGCTCACTCTCATCTGGCTGCCGAGATGTTGCCTGCTGCTTTATTTTGTCCTCGATGCTCGTCTTATACTTACCGTAAAAGAATTTTCCTATCTCAGTTGCAATATCCTTTACCATCATCTTCTCAAAGTCTGCCTTTCTGGGTTCCACGATAGTTGCTTCGAATTCCTCGATGTAACTGCCTATACTCCTAGCTTCCATCATGCCAACACCAAAGTTAACGATACCCACTGGCAATTCCGCAACTCGAAATACCTTTTCCGCCTGATTGTACACCTTAACGATAAGTCCCAAATGTGGGTCTTGCGCTTTAACTGACGATGTCACTGTAATGGCACTATCCGTACCAAATATAACTCCGTCAGACAAATTACAAACAATGGCTATAGACATATTTCCACTCCTCCTTCAACTCTCGGGCAACTTTCGCAATCAAACTGTAGCAATCCGCCATTGACTTGTCAATGTCCAAAGTGACTGCCAGCGATGTTGCCGAAGTGTCAGAGGATGAAGTTACCATATGAGCACTTACGGTTACACTAAATGACGGTTTGTTCACCCCCTGATCCTCACTATCTCCCCACGTAGCCTGGCAAAGAGAGATAATAGTTCAGGCAGCTATTCTACTTTGACATCACGCATGAGCCGGGCTGTTTCCTCAGGCAAAGCGGTATTGATGTAGATGCCGGAACCAATCTTAAATCCTGCCCTCGCGGTGAGCCGGGGAATGATTCTCAGATGCCACAGGTAATAGTCACTGCCCCCCGCGAGGGCAGAATCCACAACATAGTTGAAATCAGGGTTGTTGAGCCCCCGATACAGCTTGAGCAGTATTATACGCAGGACATGAGCCAGTTCCTTCAATATAGGCGAGCAGGATATCCATTACCTTGGCGGCCTGCATCAAAGCGGGGAATTTGTTGTGCACTGGCGTTTCCACAATCACCTCGTGAACCCCCACGCCAGCCATACTTAAAAAGAAAGCCTCCTCCTCTCTTCTCATGGTGCTGCCCTGCGGCGCGAGGATTTTTGATTTATCAAATTATAAGATATATCATACATATAAAAGCGAGAATTAATGCCTGACATGCCTGGCCTGTAGTCAGGGAGTGGCTGTCTCCAAACAGGGGAAAAAGAGGGGTAGAAAAGTTCAGGAAACTTACCGGCGGCAGGGCCAATCGAGGATAATATAAATTCAAGGAGGTGGTTGAAATGGCAGAAAATAAGTCAGATTTCGAGGAAAACTCAACCGACATAATAAAAATCGGGGAAATGAGCCTGAAAGAATCACAACTGGCAGAACAATTATATAACAGTGCAGGATTAGACCCCGTGGTTGATGCAGGGCTGAAAGACTACAATAAACACCTTCAAAAAGAGGACAAGCTGCTTAGCAAGGTGCTTGGCCCACGGGGGAGCGATATAAGGGGCTACGGTGAAGCCGTGGCCAGGAGAGTCGCCTTTGCAATATACACCCTGCTGAACAAGCAGTATGGCGGGAAGGTAGGAGACCTGAGGTCGTACATAATGACACTGGAGGATGACCGTGACCGGGCAAACGTGAAGTATGACGAGCTTATGGGAAGGGTGGTTGGAATACTAGGAGAAGAGTATAAGGAGCTTAGGACCGATTCCAATGTATTTATGGAAAAGCTAACCACGGTGCTGGGAGAGGATATCAAGGAGTCAAAGATCGACCAAAAGGCTCTTGCAGAGAGATTGGCCGACATAGATGGGCTAAGGTTACAAGTAAAAACCTTGGAGAAGGAAAAGGAACAACTAAAGGAAAAATATGAATCGCAAATAGCCGGGCTGGATTCCAGAATAAAGGGACTGGAATCGGAAAAAACAGCTTTATCAGGTGACCTTGCACATCTGAGAGAAGACCATGACCGACTGAAAACAGCGATGACAACGCTGGCCGAATCAATCCCCGATGAAGAAACGGGGAAAAGCCTGGGGGAGGAGCTGTACAGCTTTCTCCTCAAGGACTCAAAAGTCCCGCACATGGTAATAGAGGGCGTGGGAAAATTCATTGACTTCAAAAAATACCTGGCAGTAGCCGTCAATAGAGGTGCTAAAGAAGTACGCAAACGCATAGAAGAAATATTGGGGACAACTCGATAGAAAATCAAGAGTTTTTCTGATTGTTAATTGAGCCTTATTATTATCCTGGCAAGGCAAGCAAAGCATCTCTCTAAATCGCCGAACCAAATGGCGCAAATCATTAACATACTCTCTAAGTTGCTGCTCTCACTTTTATCAAGCTTCATAATTGCACAAAATGACGGATTGTTCACTCCCAATCCTCGCTATCTCTCTACAGAGCCTGGCAAAGAGAGATAATGTTTCAGGCAGTTATTTAATGCAGTTTATCAAACGGTCCGAAGCTGGATTCGATCCATGCTTGTTCTCCATTAACTGCCGCCATGCTGTAGCCGTATTTGCCATAATCAGAGTCTATACGATACTGGCCTATTCCCCCGACGTACAGAGAGAATGTACCCTTGATTCCAGATTGGATGCTGTGGATGTTACCGTTTAGCTGATAATCCCTCATCCCCTCAATAGCAGCCTTGCGGCCGTCAGTATCGCGCAACGCAAGGATTTCCTCTACTGTCGGCAACTGCTCGCCCTCTACCAGGGGCATAACGAACTCTTTGCCAGCGTGGACATTGGAGGAAAATCACAATTGGAATATAATTAACCTAACCAAAGGACAATTTTGCCATTTATTTAAAATAAAGAGACCAACTAGGGAGAATTAGAAAAATGAAGATAAAGCCAATCCTGACGGGGATAGTGATTGCAATCGCACTACTTTTAATTGCTTGCGCTGCGCCTGCTCGGCCGACCTCTAAGGCATGGGTGGAAGTTACCTGCGATGACTTCTATAAAAACAATCACATCGACCAGACACTCGAAGTCCAGGCAGGGGAAACGTTTACGGTAAACCTTTGTTCTAATCCTACCACAGGCTTCCAGTGGTCAGAGGAAGCCCAAATAAGTGCCCCAGCAGTAGTGAAACAGGAAGACCATAAATTCATCAGTCCAGAAAGTGAGCCACCACCTCCACCAGGAACACCAGGGCAGGAAGTTTGGACCTTCAGTGCGCTTAAACAAGGTTCCTGTGAAGTATATCTGGAGTATAGCCGGCCGTGGGAAGGTGGTGAAGAGGGAGAATGGACTTGTACTGTGACTGTTGTTGTTAAATAGCAGGAGCGTATTTCCAGGGAAAAAGAAATAGTTGGTCTAACACAATAGGCACAGACAAATTTCACTGCCTTATCTTTGATGAAAAAGAAAACCTTAGCGACGTTGCTGCTCTCGGTATCACTGATTCTTG
>Ga0210003_1002394_pt1 | contig 15896 bp, 25 predicted proteins | sample LantaG_FD_182804 | JGI IMG/M metagenome (GOLD analysis project Ga0210003, IMG submission 182804) | Deep subsurface microbial communities from Baltic Sea to uncover new lineages of life (NeLLi) - Landsort_02402 metaG (SPAdes) (version 2) | ecosystem: Environmental > Aquatic > Marine > Oceanic >...
TCAAGGTGGCTTTTGTTTAGCTCGTAAAGCATGTAGCCAACGACCCTTTTTTCGGCTATGCAAACCATTCCGATATGATTTCTTACGCGGAGCAGCTTGAGGAACTCCTCTTCTGTCCATGGGTACTCGAAACTTTCATTCTCAATCCTTAGCACGTCATCCATGTCTGCACGGATCAGCCATCTGATCTCCATCAGTTGCCCTTTCTGATCTTCTCCAGCTCTCCTTCGACATAGGCAAGCCTGTCGCTCTGCCGTCCGTGCTGTGAGTTCCAGTGTTGCGGAAACACGATCGCATGGCCGCCTCTGTCTCGGAACTTCTCACAGTTTCTGTCGTTATCATCTATGAGAAGAGTGCTCGGATGCCCCATTAGCTCTTTCCGTGAGCCGAGCATGGCGTCCTTGCTTGGACAGAAGCCCCTCTCGGATATCCATTGAGCTTTCCCGAAGTGGCTCGTAGGGCACCGGCTTGGAGATGAAGCGAATACAATCTCTGGCCCTTGAACATCCTGAATCAGATCCAGAAGTTCGTAGTACCATTCATATTCGTCGAGTCCCCACCAGAAGAACTCGTCTTTACTGATCGGCTTCCAGAACTCTTCGGCACTAGCCCCCCACATCTCGTAGAAGTTCCAGCCCTCTCCTGCTGGCCAGTCCGGCAGCAAGTCTTCAAGGCTCTTATCGTGTACTTCGCAAGCCGCAGATACGAAGTCGCAGCAGACGCCGTCCATGTCCAGCAGGATGGTTTCAATCTTTGACATCACCGATACCTGTCTTTAAAGTCTAGTATTTCCTCGGCGGACTCAAGTTCCAACGTAACCTCTTCTAGCTTCTCCTTAAGCTCCTTGTTTTGTTCCGCCAGTCCTTTGTACGGCTCGACTTTGCCCATCCATTCACGGAGCATCTCGCCAAAAGCCTCATTCGTTGCCGACTCCCTCAGGCTTCTCAGTTCTTTCCTGAGCGACTCGGTCGTCTCTGCTCGCTTTAAGATCTGAGCCTTACAGTCTTCCAGGCTCTTGTCTGGCATTAGTCCGAGCCACGAGCAGAGCAGGCGAATATCCTGAATGTGCCTTGCTGCACATTCAGGCTTCGGCCACTCTTTCATCTTAATCGGCTTTTGTGGCCAGCCAAGATCGTTCATCTCAGAGAACCAGCTGAGGCTAGACTCCCTACCGCACAGGTTGCACTTTACGCCGAATTTAGGCGAGCCGTAAGGCTCCCAGTCCTCTTTGCAATCAGGGCACTTCTTCGTCAGACAGTCAGGCATTACTGTTTCCTTTCTTGAATGTATCGTCCGGCAGTCTCAAGCTGCCCAGAGCAAAATGGAGCATCTTCGCATTTGACAATCTGCGAGATGTTCGGCTCGACTGCGACGCTGCCAACAATCCAAGGGCCGACCAGACTCTCTCCATGATCGGTAATTCCCGCAGCAATCATACAGCAGGCTTTCTGGGCGTCTTCTTCCGTCCCGCCGACGACAGTGTAGGTTGTCTGGATTACAATCTTCCTGGCTTCCACTTTATTCTCCTGAATCGGGGTTACTGCTCGGTAGCTTCATCGCTCCGTAGCACCTTTAGTACTTGCCTTCAGTCTTTCTATCTCTTCCTTGAGATACTGAATCTGCTTCCTCAGGCTTTTGTACTCAGCGTGATCGACAAGAGCGTAGCCTTCCATTCCTATCCAGCAGCTTTTTATGCGGTCGCCACTATTTACTCCTGACATGTCACGTCTCCCGAACTACAAGGCTTGCGGTGTGATTGACCGGAGAAATGGATTGATGCTGGGTTGAAGAAATCTTTGATCTGGCAGTGGTGTCGATGTACATGACTGTCTCGTTCCGCAGGCGGTCGATCATCCTTGAGTCTTCAGGGATCGTAATGAAAAAGAAGTTCAGCCTGTTTCGGAGCTGCCACCGATTAACTGGACATCCAGAGTTGAATTCGATTCGGTTCTTTAGCCAGATCATCCAAGTGGAATCCTTCCACCCGGCTCCGAAGTCCTTAGTCCCTCTGGACGCTATGAATAGCCTCTCGGCTTCGAGGCTTTCAGCTACGTTCGCCTCGTTAAATTCGCAGTCAAACCTGTCCTGCATCCTCTGTGTAATGTATCCCCAATTACCGTTCGCGATAGCTGATCCGATCGGCGAGTCCCTGCTAATATTTCTCATGCGATCCCTCCTTGGAAATTCGCATTCTAACTCTCCATCCGGTTCCGAGAACAGGCTCCCCCGCAACATTTACCCTTAGGAACTGGAAGAGAATACGAGGTCAGTGATCCGTTACTGCCTTTCTTTCTCACAACGTTGAGTTCAGACTTAATCATTGCTGATACTTCAGTGACGGAAAGACCTGCCCCATTGGCAATCTGAGCAACGGTTGAGTTCGGGTTTTCCTTCAAATAAAGCAGCACTCGTCGAATATCGTTCATTGGTTCTGTCATTTAGATTTCCTTCAATCAATGCTATTGAGTTAGTTAGCCGCTAGTTGACTGGCTATGGAATCCATGCACTCCTGGAAACTCTTTAAGGTATTCTTCGTGGCTGAACGGCTTTTCGGCTCGCTCTTTATTCTGCACAACTTGTGCATCCCTGATAGACTTAAAGAATCTGAACTCATCCTCCCGAGAAACTCTCCAGCCATGTTCCCTTTCGAAGTTTTGCACATTTGAAATCACAACACTTTCGCCCACCGGCTTTCCCGCGAAGAATTCGAATATGCATCCCGAGAACCTATTCATAAACCAGTAATGCATTACTTATTTTCTCCCAGGCTTCGGCAGCCTATTTTAATCAGGTCTTCGTGGGTTGCTCGCTTAATGTCAGCGTCAACTACGAGTTGTACAAGGTTTCTGCTGTCGATCAAGTCTTGCTTCCCGCTGGCAATTCTTTGCCATATCTTCTTCCTGGTGCTCACCGCCATTTCGTCAGAGGCATCCAGTATTCCTTCGATATCTCCGTATTCCTTCAACAACTTCGCAGCAGTCTTCGGGCCAACTCCCTCGACACCAGGAATGCTGTCAGCCTTGTCTCCGTTCAAGGCAAGCATGTCGCCAAGCTGATACGTCTCTACTCCCCATCGCTTGACCACGTCACTCCTTGTGATCTCGGCCTTGTCGTACGGGTGGTAGATGCGACAGAGATCGATCAGTTGATGCATGTCTTTGTCTGCCGTGACCAGGATGCATTCCTTGCCATGCTGGAAAGCCATTGTCGCCATCACGTCGTCGGCTTCAAGCCCCATGGCATAGAGGACGGATTCGCCATCCCTGATGAGCTGATTAGTAATAGCCTCGATCTCAGCGACCAGCTCCGGGTCTTTATCTGCACGGTCCTTGTAGTCAGGATTAATCGCGTCCCTGTGGTCGTGACCAGCTTCGATAGCGAAGTGTATCTCCTTCGGCTGAAGGATTCGCTTAAGAGTAGAGATCGTCATCGGAACCGTCGATGACGCCGTAGAGCCAGATCCATTGACGACTTCCGTAGTGGCTCGAGACGAGATGCTCGCTTTGTACGACCTATGCATCAGATACGACAGGTCGACGACTACGATCTTTCCGTGCAAGTCCGATTCCGGAGAAGAACCTAGCATGCCTTGCTGCTCCTCTTTCGTTTCGACGCAATCATAGCAATGTGCGCAGACGACAGGTTGTCCAGTGGCACTTCGTACATGAATGGGTAGAAGCTACCTGTCTCTGTGGACACTTCCTGTTGATTGGAGAAAAAAGACTTGGCGAGGAATTTCTGAGTAGCCAGGTTATGCACGTCAACGCGAGTGTGCAGCCGAAGCTTCCCGTTCTTGAGCGACTTTTTCGCAGCGGTCATCAGCTCAGAGCCTACCCCTTCTCGCTGTCGATTCTCTCTGACGGCGATGACGAGCACCTTCGCAGACGCCACGTCATCGCCCTTTCCGAGTAGAATGTGGCCAATGATCCCTGACTTGTCCTCTGCGACAAGGAACGTAGTTGCTTCTGACCGGATTGCCTTCAGGATTGACGGCTCTTTTCCTGGCAACTTAAACAGTGTTGCCTCAGTTGCGGCAATGTGGCTGGCGTCAGTCGTCTTCGCTTCTCGGATCTGAGTCATTTTTGATTCTCTCTGTGGCTGGGGCAAGTTCTCGTTGGACTGCCATCCTGGCTAGTTCGATCTTCGTAGCCTTCATGATTCCTACGGCGAGATTCGCCCGCTTGTAGAAGTCTCCGTCTTTCGGTAGATGCTCAATGGCCTCCGTAAACGAATCGAGCGACTTCTTCACCAGCGACGATGGACTGATGAAGTTTCGCTTGACTGTAGTTCCCTGCAGTCGGTCGACAACCTTGTCGAAAGCCTTCATGCCTTTAGTGTTCATGGCATGGCGAATGTCGTCTGCTTCGGAGATTTTACCCTTGGAAACGAAGGCGTCAATCGCGTTCATGGCCTTTCTTGCTTTTTTGTAATGAACTTCTGACATTCCGTAGTGATTAAGCACAACGGCAATCGAACTGTTTGCTCCATTGCTGCTGGGGTTATGCTCTTTAATGTAATCCTGAACCTCTTTTGCTCCTGGAGTTCTCACGAGCTTCGGGTCGATTTCCATGGTGGCGATCTCGGCGAGCTTTGAAGTTCCATATCGATTGGCGACCTCGGCTCGCAAGGACTTGACTCGCTCGTTAATCTCCATGATCTCTCGAACCTTTTGCTCGAGGGTCTTTTCACGCTGAGTTCGATTGGCTTCAATCAAGGCCCACACAACCTTGTCCTCGGTGTCGAGGTCGTGTCGCAGGCAGACGGGCACAGTTTCCAGCTCAAGATGAATTGCCGCGGCGAGCCGTCGATGTCCGGAGATCACGACATAATGGTCAGTAACCTGGATCTCCTCAATGATTCCGCCTTCTCGAATAGACTCTACCAGTCTGTTGCAAAGCCCTTCCTGTCCGTATATCTTAGCGTTGATAGGGTGCGGATGCAGCGATTGTGGCGATACGTTCTTGATTTCTCGAGTGACTTCAATAGCTTCTTCAAGTGTAGGCATTTTAGTTCTTCCCTGAACTGGTGATGATTAACGATTCGCCAGTGTACCTGTTGCGGCCTATTAAGGAAAGCCCATGGATACTGAAAAAGAGGACACAAACTCGGTGTGCATTGATTGCGAAGACTGTCTGACGTGGCTTTATCGGGAAAGTCATAAGCACCAGTTAGCCTTTGCGGACCCCCCGTTCAACATTAGACACGGATACGAAGGGTTCAAAGACAGCGTTTCTGCAGAGGAGCATGCAGAGTTCACCAGAAAGTGGGTATCCATTTTGTGGTACAGGGTTGCGTGTGGAGGAGTAATGGCTCTCTATCATCCTGTGTCTATGCAGCCGTCTATCTGGAAAGCCGCGGAATGGCTAGGGGAATTCCACGAACAAACACTGATCGCTCATTACTCCTTTGGGCAATGCCGTGACACTGACTTTGTCGACGCCCACTGCCAATGCCTGATCTTCCGCAAGCCGGGCAGGAAGAGGAAGTTCAACCCGGACGCCATCTTGATTGAGTCTGAGCGACTCAAGATGGGTGACAAGCGTTGCCTGAGATCGAAACGCAAGGGGATGAGGGTTCCCGGCAACGTACTGACATCCCACCGGATCGTTGGAAACCACAGGGAGCGATGGATCAAGAAGAACGGAGCTCTAGTGGATCACCCGAACCAGTTGCCGCTGTCTTTCTTGAAGACTTTGGTTCATGCTTACACGGATCCGGGAGACCGAGTCATTGAGCCATTCGCGGGCACTGGTGGTCTTGCCCTTGTTTGTGACAGAGAAAACAGACAGTATTCCGGCTGCGAACTTGTTGAGAAGACGGCAGAGTCTGCAAGGAAGAGGGTCACTCACGGCTATTACTCGTGACTCGCGACTAAGTAAGTGGTAAAAGACATCAGGGAAGGTGTTGGATGATTACGTTTCTGAAAGCTTGTATTGCGTCCTTTGTCTCCAAGGAGATGGCGGCGTGCAAAAACCGGTACAACAACAAATGCACGGAAGCAAGGGTTCTTCTGGATAAGATATCTGTTCTCGAACGAAGTCTTGACGGAGTGAATCTTGAAGCTGCGCAGTCCATCCGCAAGAGTGAAGATGCTGCTGATGGGATTAAGATTCAGCTGAACCTTGCCTTGAAGGCGATTTCCGAAAAAGAGATGAAGATTGAAGAGCTGAGAAACCAGATAACACTGACCGACAAGGTGGTCGAACAGCAATATCAGGTGATCATGCGAGACCTTGAGATGCGACGTCTTGAGCATGTCGACGCCTCGATAAGAACACGGATGGCCTCAGCGATGGCTGGGCAGGAAGCCAAGGAAGGCCCTAAAAATGGCGTTGACGAATCTGACATCAATTATCGATCGGGTAGGTAACGACCCTCTTCTCACGAACCGCGTCACGGTAACGGGAGCGAGGATTGGCGGTAACGTTAACTCGCTACCGATCGAACAGCAGTTTCCGGCAATGTCCGTTGGTACTTCTTTCGATGGTAGAACTGCGGCCCATTGGGTCCGCAATCGCAACCAGCAGGTTAAGCGGTACAAAGGTTCGCCTCATATGGCCATCGGCGCCATCGCTAAGATGGTCGCTATGCAGGACGTAATTGTTCAGCGACGATTCAAGCCAAAGAACGGAAAGACTGGGACCAAGTACGAGCGTCAGTCATATACTAACCCGCTTGTCGAGCTTCTCGAAGAGGTTAATCCCGTCGACACTATCTACGACCTATGGTACTACATGGTCGGATGGAGACTGACGACCGGCGACTCAATGATCTTCAAAGCTCGTAATGGGTTTGGGACCCCCAAAATGCTCTGGCCGGTGCCTAGCCAGTGGACAAGAGTAATTCCTGACCCCACTGTCGGAGTTAAGGGCTATGAGGTCGACGGACAGGCAGGCACGTTCTTTGTCGACGCAAAGAATATGATCCACGTCAAGGATCCGAGCCTCGACTGGGAAGGGCACGGTAGGTACTACGGGCATGCGGCTATCGATGCTGCCGAGACAACAATCATCCTTGAGCAAGAGATGCTGAATCGACTGTATTACACGTTCAAGAACTTTGCACCTCCAGGCATGGTGTTCTCGACCGAACAGCGGATGCAGCCTCATCAAGTTCATCAGCTCTGGGCAAACCTCTCTGCTCAACACTCTATGAGCGAACATAGCGGGCGACCGATGATCGTCCACTCTGGCTTGAAGCTTGAGGGCCAGTTCGGCGGTTCGGGAGCGAAAGAGCTGGACTACGTCGGCTCCCTGGACAAGACGCTTGAAATTACACTTGCAACGTGTGGTGTGCCGAAATCAGTCCTTGGAATGTCAGAAGGAATGAACAAGGCGTCAGCTGAAGCGTCCTTCGTTCAGTTCTGCAAGATGACGATTGACCCGCTACTGAAGCAGTTCAGTCAGCACTTGACACAGGACCTTGCCACTGATTTCGCAGAAGACAAGAGCCTGATCATTAAGATTGGCCCCTGTGCCGTCGACAAGGAAGAGCAGCTTGTCAAGATGGTCGAGGCGATGATCAAGGCTGGCGCCATTACTCCCGATGAGGTCCGTGAGGTTCTGATGGATATGGATCCTCTGGATTCTCCTCATGGCTCGAAGGCGATAATGGTGTCGGGATTCCAAGCAATTGATCCGGTGACCGGGAAGCCAGATGAGACCGGGGTTCCTCAAACTTCAGCCAAGCCTCCGACTGAGACGGATACTGTTGAAGTTGGTCGTCAGGCTCTGTCTGGATCTCAATCCTAGCCTTCTTCTTTTGCTTAGGCGGCGGCTGGATCCTCAGATGGCTCTTGATCTCGTCGTTTCCGATGTCGGGGTGAGAGTCGTCCGAGATGTTCGACAGCCGCATCTCACCTTTCTCCGGGACAATAAGGAAGAAGCCGGCTGATGTCGGGCTACCGCCTTGCCATGTTGAGGCGTTCTCCCAGGATAAGGATGCCGACCTTGCCTTCCACAATTCTCGCAAGGCGTCAAGGTCTCTTACAACTTGATTGTTCTCTCCGTACTTCTCGGATGCCGCCTTGTGTGCCTGCTCGAGGTATCTCTTTGAGAGGATCATCTGATTCAGGAATATCAGATCATTCACCGCCTCAACTAGGTTCAGCCAACCTTTAGCTGTGCCGAGACGAATTTGTTCGATGGATACGTCAGCCTTCATGGTTGCCCTTGTTATCACAGGGCTTGTTGCCTTATGCGCTCCAGCAAGATCAGGACGATCTACCCACGCGGCGATCAATTCTGTTATTGCCTGCTTAGCTGATTTCTTGTAGCGTCTGCAGAACTTGTCGAACTGTTCAAACAGTTCCCTTGAAATATTAGCTGAAACATGCTTGGTGAGGTTGCTCATGGCCGAGTTCTCCAATATTGATGCTTTGATTGCACTTAAGAAGACAATGATTGCACTTAAGAAGACAATGATTGCAAGAGAGTCTTCCCTTACGTCCACTCCACGGGAAGAAAGTAGAGTTGAGAAGCTGATCAAGCTTGCCGCCATGGGCACAGATGCTAACCCGACCGAGAAACAAAAGCAAAGCGGCAACTACAAAAAAGGGCGATTCTCCATGAAGGGCCTGACCTTCGTGATTGAGAACCCCAAGGGAACAGTCCGTTCTGGGGACGGGTGGTCTGTTGTCTCTCCTGCTCATTATGGGTACATCCTGAAGAACGTATCTGAGGCAGATGGAGACCACATTGACGTCTACATCGGCCCTTATCCTGACTCGAAACAAGTTTATGTGATTGACCAGAGGAGCTTCGTAACTGGAGAGTTCGACGAGCACAAGGTGATGGTCGGGTTCAACTCAAAGGAAGAAGCGAAGGGTTTCTATTACGAAGCATTCAATGGTACTGCCCCGTTCATGGGTATTGTCGAGATGTCGTGGGACGAGCTGAAGTCCTGGATGTCTTTCGGCGACACGTCTTCTTCTGCAGTCGACCAGATGCTCCGCACCTTCAGTTCTCGCATTGAGATCATGAAGAGCATTGAAGAGAAAGATGGAAGCGTTTATCTGTATGGTGCGTGCATGGTTCCGAACGTCGTGGATAAGTCTGAGTTTCGTGACTACTACGATGAAGATGACGTCCGCAAGTCTTCGAGGGCTTACCTGGCTAACAGCCGAGCTATCGGGTTTCGCCACAAGGGCATCATCCAGAAAGAAGCTGCTCACTTGACACAGAGCTTCATTGCTCCTTCAGATATGACAATTGGGGAGAACAATATCCCGAAGGGCTCATGGGTGATTGAAGTCAAGCTGGACCATCCAGAGCTAATTCGAATGGCCAAGTCGGGAGATCTTTCTGCCTTCAGTATTGGAGGGTCCTCGAAGAGGTGGCGACTCGAAAGAACTAATGGCGAGAAGAGTCGTTGGTGCGGTCCCGGAGCAAAAAATTAAGTCTGTTGAATTAAAAGGCTTGACTCGCAAAAAACATTCTATCTAACCTCTGGTTCAGAAGTGTAAATTTCAATCGCAATTAACAGCGAGAGCGAATATGTCAGAAGCAAAACTGGCCAAAATTATCCAGAGTGATCCGACCCTTGTTCGGAGAGCTTCTGATATTGAAGTTGACGAAGTAACCCTTACGGGTATCGACAACGGAGCTCTCGGAGCTCAAGCCAATGCCGTTGTGCTTCTAAAACAAGCTGACGAACAGTCGACTGGAGAGGACGCCCCTGACGGCGCCGTCACAGATGAAGTTGCTGACGAGTCGGTTGTCGAAGAACTTACTGCCAATGAAGAGGTAGCAGTTCTTGAGAAGGAAGACGTCACTGAAGAAGTGACTCTCCCTGAGATCGACTTCGACTCAGCTGTTGCCTTTATTCGCAAGAGTGAACTGACTGACGACCAGAAGACGTCGCTTGTCGATGTCGCTCTTGAGCTGAATCAGGCTGCGGACATCGAGAAGTCGGGAAACGACGAAGATATCTCGGCTACTATTGAGACTGTCGCCGGCTTGGCGTTCCCGGCAGAAGCAATGGAGATGCTCAAGTCGATCAGCGACGCGATCTCAAAGATCTCCGTTGAAAGCATGATCAAGGTTGGTGATTCTACTCTCGAAGAGAAACTCGATTCGGCGATTAAGGCAGGAGCCATGACCCCTGCGGAAGTCCGAAAAGAGATGGGCCTTCCGCCTTTAGGGGCCACCAAGTCAACCGAAACAAATACAGAAGACATTGTTGTGCCATCACTGGCCGACAGTGTTGGGATGCGACTGCTCAAAGCTCAGGAAGAGCGACGTGCCCAAGGACGGGCTGAGCAGGATGCATCACTACTGAATGCTGTTAGTTCGCTTTCCGCGAGCTTGAGCGATGTGGCACAGAAGCTTGAAGCCTCTGGTCAGAAACTGAGCCGCGCCTGCGGACAGGACGCGTAACAAATAATTGGAAAAGGATTTCCATAATGGCTGAAGTAATCAAAGAAGACGTTGCGAGCCCTGACGGCGCTGCTGTACTCGCAGAAACGATCACGACTATTGGCGACACTGTTGCCAGCCTGACCAAGTCGGTCAGTGACCTCGACGCCAAGATTGAAGCGAACTCAAAAGTTCAGCCTCAGCCTTGGCTTGGCGGAGCACCCGCTATCTCGATCGGCGAGCGTGCTGGCTCAAGCCGTCCGTTCTCTTTCTCTCGCCTGGCTGTTGGCCTGGCGAAGCAGAAGGATGGACAGGATTACAACGACATTGCCAAGCTTGAAATGGGATTCTGCAAAGAGTTCTCCAAAGGAGTTGGCTGTGCGACTGGACACGTTGCGGTTCCTATCGGTGCCGAGTTCATGTCTGAAGAGTTCGAGCTTGCTCATCTCCGCAAAGAGTGGAGCGACATGAGCAAGGATTCTCTGAAGGGCTTCGACCCCGACGAGATGAAGTGGATGGCGGGACAGCTCAACAAGAGCATGTCGTTCCGTACTCACACGACTGGCGGAACGTTCGTCGACTTCCCAGAACAGGGTGAGTTGATTGATCTGCTCCGTAACACGAGTGTCTTCGGTCAGATTGCTGGCATCACCAACGTCCAGTTGCCGCAGCAGGGTGCGATTCGCTATCCGCGAGTCACCTCTGGCGTGACGATTGGCTCGTACGCTGAGGTTGAAACGACTTCGGAATCGACTCCGGGCTCGGATGAAGTCAGCCTCGAAGCGAAGAAGTACGCCGGCCTCGTGAAGTTCTCTGAAGAGTTCATGAAGTTTGCTACGTCAGTTTCTGCGGACGCCTTTGTCCGTGGCGAGATGACGGCTGATATCAACCTTCAGGTTGATGCTGATATCGTCAACGGTGGCGGCGGCAAGTCGATCCTAGGATTGATCAACTACACCGGCATCACGACTCACGCGGCCTCGACGCTCGGGGCTAACGGCAACACGCTGGAGCCAGCCGACATCGACATCTTGATCGCCAAGATGGCTGATGCGAACGTTCCAGTTGATCGTGGAGCCTTTGTCGCTCTTCGCAATCGCCTTTGGGCTTCTCTGAAGCACCGAGAAGATTCGAACGGTCGTCCTAAGTTCAGCCTGTCTGCCGAGTCTTACGGTGGCGGCCGTGCCCAGAAGATGATGAGTGGCGAGCCGGTTTACACGTCAACCAATATCCCGGCGACTCGTGCCAAGGGTTCTGGAACTGACTTGACGCTGATTCTTGCTGGGGTCCCAAGCGAGCTGTACATCGGTCGGTCAGGAGCAATGGAAATTGCTATGACTAACTCCGATGGAACAGACTTCCAGGACGGCAAGTTCACCCTTCGCGGTGTCCACTACGTCGATGCTGTTCCGAAACACGAAGAAAGCTTCGGACTGATTGACACTCTTCTGCAGTCCTAATTGACGCGAAACACGGGACCCTGAATTTCTCAGGGTCCCGTTTATGACCAAATCCCAGGGAAGGGAAACCAATCTATGGCGACTGACACTGTAATGCCTCTGGAAGCTGTGAACGTTAAGCGGCTCGACTTTGTTGATCCGGACAAGTTCTACCGAGTTGATCTTCAATTTGGAGCGAAGGCTTCATGGCGAGATTGGCAAGGAAGAAGCCGGGCTATTGTTCCGCGTGGCAATGGGGAACTGGAAGTCGTCCACAACCCTAAGGTCGTGGAAGCAATTGGCCCGTTCTCTGGCGACATCGTCAACGGACTGATCTCAGAGCACAATGAGTGGCTTAAGGCTTACAGTCGTCATAAAGAATCGGATTACCGTGGGCAATTGGATCGACAGCTCCTTGTCCTTAATTGCAGAGAAACAAACGATGTGCCCAAGAGTCACCAGGTTTCGGGAATGATTCCTGTCTCCATGCTCGATCGGCTTATCGAAGACAAACTTGCTGCCGCCTTGAGCGGCTAATAACGAAAGACACTATCATGCCTTCAATGCCTGACCTGAAGAACAAACTGACGACTGTTGTTGATCGCGCTCCTGCGGCTCTTACTTCTGATACTCAAGGCACTGGCGCAAGCTGGGCTGACCATGAAGTTGGAGTCTGGGTACAGTTGCAGATCGGCACCACTGTCGGAACTACTCCAGCTCTTGTGGTCCAGCTGCAACAGTCAAAGAACGACAACACTGCTGACGCCAGCGGTGCTGCCGATGCCTACACTGACGTTACCGGTGCGACTGTCACTCTGTCTGACAGCGATGCCAACACTGCCGTAAGCTTCATGGCTTACAACTACAATGAGAAGTTCCTGCGTCTGGATTACGACATTACGGGGACCAGCGCCTCGTTTGTAATTGGGGCAACGATCTCAGCAAACAAGAAGTCCTAGCCGACTTCGGGATCGCTTCTTCCCTGGGCGGCTGGTTTAAGGTTTCGGCCAAGGGCCAGTCGCTTTTTGTGTAGGTACTCCTTATGGCTCTGACAGACATCGTTGCGACTGCAGACATCGAAACAGAGCTTGGTGGCACACTTGTCGGCGACGACGTGACGCTTCTTAACTCTATTCGAACTAGAACTGAGCGATCCATTCGGAACTACGTCCGATGGGCAATCACTGAGGCAACCTACACTCATTACTTGCCGTCCTATGGAGTTGCCGGCCCTCGCCTTCAACTTCCTCAGCCGTTCGTGACTTCGGTTACTTCAGTCCACGAAGACACTCAGTCTCGTGGCGGGCAGCAGGCAGGCGACTTCGGAGCAGGGACTGAGCTGACAATTGGGACCGACTTCTGGCTCGACTACGACGAATCTAATTATTCAAGGGAAGGCGTCTTGTTCCGCAACGCCGGCTACTGGACGAGCTTTCCGCGGGCAATCAAAGTTGTTTACACGTCAGGCTTTGACGCTGCGGCACTTGCTGACGAGTTCTTGTTTGTGCAGCAAGCGGTTATAAATGAGACGATTTCGAGGTTCCATTATCGCAAGGAGAGACAAGGAGCTTCCGGGGTCTCTGGGACAGTAAAGTCTGAGAAGTTGAAGGACTACTCTATCAGCTATGCAGTGGGAGCAGACTCCCTATCAGTCAACACTTCAGGACTGTCGAGCAACACTGAAGCTGACCTGGACCCCATCGTATTCATGGGAAGGATGCTGTAAGTGTCAATCTCATCAATGACGAACGACTTTACTGCGACGCTTAAAAGGCAGGTAGCGACATACTCAGACAGCGGGGCGAAGACTCTTACATACACAACAGCTAAGCGGACAACAGACGGACTATCAATATCCATCTCGGCTTCGTTTCAGGGATTAAGCTCAGAAGAGAAAGCTCAGTACGGAGTAAACGACACGAACATGTCGTGGTGTATGTATACCGCGACTGATCCTGTCCTTCAAACAGAAGACCAAGTCACCTGGACTGATGATGGCGGAGTGGTTCGGGTTTGCCGAGTCTCTGGTCCGTCATTCTCGATGGCAGGGAAAGGTAGAATATGGCTAACAGTAGTAACCGAAACGAAAAGCGAGACCTAGTGACTGTTTCTGAGGAGCTGGCAGTAGCCCCTGTTGTGGAAGAGGCTGTTGCGGAGGTTCCGAAGGAAGTGGCCGTGGAAGCGGTCGCTAAGTCCGCATCCTCTGTTTCTTCTAAGGTCCAAGCGACTATCGACTCAGCGTCTAAGGGTTGGACTGTGAAGATTAAGTCGGAGAAAGATTTCAATGCGGCGACATCTGCCTTGAAGTCTTCAAACCCCAACAATATCACTGTTGTTCATAAGCCTTGTCTTGGTCATCACTCAGTGGCGGTCGGATGAAGATAGTTCTCAACGAGCTTGAAGACTTCCTCGACGAGATCAGGGTTGCCGTTGAAGAAGACGAAACTCCTGTCGTTCGCTATCTGGTCGATGTCTCGACGGAGAATGAAGGCGGGTACGAGGTGTGTCTCTTCATATCGTTCGTCATTGAGGGGATATACGTCTGCGAGCTAGAAAAGACGTGTGGTCGAGACTTGAAGATGCCAACACTTCCGCACAGAGACCACGGCAGCCTTCAAGCTAAAGAGGACATCGGGAAGCTGAAGGAGTTTTGTGGCAAGCTTGGCGTTAGCGTCCGCCCTGGACGGTACGAGGATCAGTAATGAGTGACATTATTGACATAACCATTGTAGACAACACAGGAAAGGTGGCAGCTCGTCTTGAAAATGTCGTCGAAGACTTGCTAGATAAAGCCGCCCTGAAGCTCGACGCAAAGGTCAAACGCAAGTTCTCGAAATCTGCGAGATTTGGACATAGCAAGCCTGGTCAGTACCCTCGAAGTATTAACGGTCATGCGATGAGGAATGTTCGCATACGCCGAGTAAGCGGGCAGAACGTGATTCGTGTCGAATATGGAGGCTCAGTTCCTCGGCACTCGCTAAGAATTCGAATGCTTTCGAAAGACACGACGATCAAATCAAAGGGAAAATCTCTTGCGATACCGCTGACTTGGGAGGCGAAGAAGTTTGCAAGTAATGTTCGGAATAGCGGCCAGACTATCCGCGACTTTAAGCCTGGGGGACAGGAGATGGAATGGATTCCAGGCAAGAATGGGGATTCCTTCCTCGCAGTGAAGGCGGGCATCCTTAAGCGGGCGACTGGCCAGAAGTATAAGAGACATTTTCTTCTGACTAAGAGGACTGTTCACAGAAAAGCCCGCAAAGGCATGGTCGACGCTATGCGTGAAGAAGAAAAATGGTTTGTCAATTACATCACCAAGGGCGTTGAGAGCCAGTTTGGAGCTCCCTGATGAAAATTGGTGCCGGAGTATATTCGCGATGGAACAATGCGGGTCTCGATTCTTCGATCTGCCCCATTGCCCAGACAAGCCCTATGGCTAACGCCTACGGCTCAACTGCTGAGAACGACACAGGTGCCGGCTTGCCGCGTGCAGAGTACCTGATAGAGAGTGAGCCAGCCAGCGGGCACACAGTGGCTTATACGCTGCGTGAGGCTCTCCTGACGATTAACATCTACCACAATAGTAGTAACGACCTTGAAACTGCTCTGGACCTGGTGGAACAAACTTTCGATAACTGCGACAGAGCAGTGACAAATCCCTTGACCGTTTCAGGGGGAACAGTAGTTCGGGTTCAGTACAAGGATCGTACTTCCGGGCCTGTCAACGAAAAGGTGTACCTCGGAACTGTAGAGTTCGAGATTGAAGTACAGAGACAAAACACAATTCCAGCGTAAAGGACTACGCAAATGGCTGCAACTTCCGGATTGAATGGGTACATCACGATCGGCTCGTGCATCATCGCCAGTCTTACTGACTGCGATTTGACCTACGGGTCGCCCAATGAAGAGTATTTCGCCGTCAGTGGAGCGGGGTCGTCTGAGACTGTCGCTACTGCTAAACGTGGAAGTGGAACGATTAACGCGGTGCTTGATGAGGCAGCCCTGATTTCCAGTGTTGCAGAGTCTGGCGAGCTGGTTACACTAACCTTGTTTGCGTCCACGGCTGGCGCTACCGCGACAGGGTCAGCGAGGCTTGGACGCA
>Ga0210003_1002395_pt1 | contig 15891 bp, 20 predicted proteins | sample LantaG_FD_182804 | JGI IMG/M metagenome (GOLD analysis project Ga0210003, IMG submission 182804) | Deep subsurface microbial communities from Baltic Sea to uncover new lineages of life (NeLLi) - Landsort_02402 metaG (SPAdes) (version 2) | ecosystem: Environmental > Aquatic > Marine > Oceanic >...
TTTAGATTTTCAAAGTTCCTAGAGGTTGTATAATGTGTATTTGTCATAGTTTAACCTCTCTCCTATTTCCAGACACTTTATCTGTAACTCTTTTGTTATAATCTATATACCATACTACACTACTTTTTTTTCTGGTTTATCTTCATCCAGTCCCTCTTTACTTATACAAATTTATAAAGTGCCCATGTTACCACTTTCAAATTTTGTTGATATTCTTTGCTCTCAGCATTGTTATTTGGTCCAGTAGCATTGCTAGCTTGGGTTTGTTCCAAATCATCACATAGCTGCGCTAGTGCATAATAAACTAGTCTCACGGCTTCACATGCGTCCACTGCTTGCAAGCTAATGGCTCCATTTTTGTTGCTACTTTGGTAATTAACCATTGGTTTCTCCTTTAAGCCCAGGGGGGATACCTTAGACTTATCCATTATTGATTTCTTCTATTCGATCTAAATGAGACTCAGTTAAGAAATGTTTCTCCATTCTTTTTGCAATTGAAAACAATTCTGCCTGAGATGCTCGGAATTTTGTTTCTTCTTCACCAAATAATTCTGGTTCAAGAGATGCTTCGTACCGTCTGTTGTACTCATCAACTACTGCCTGATACAGCAGTCTCATTACTCCTTCATGATTCTGTGCTTCGATTTGAAGTTCACTGCCATTTGTAATAATTCCGTTCTCAATCATTTGAATCTCCTTTCAAGAAATTCGGTTTTGTATTTCAAAAGTTCCTAGGAACTCCCTAATGCACTAAAAAAAACTTGCTTCTCTTCCTCTTGTTCTTGGGCTTTTAATTTTTTATTTTCTTGTTTCATTTTTAGTTAATTTTTAGATCTTGTTATGTAACTAGTTAACAAACTTTTCAAAAAGTTGTCCAAATCCCACAACTTGTTGTGTGAGAATTTGAACAACTCCTAAGTCCTTGGAAATAAAGAACTTATGACTTTTTATTTGATTTTTTTTTGTCCTCAGCTGGTTCTGCGACCACCACAATGGGCGCTACGGGCAAATTATATTTTGCCTGGATTGCGCTTGGGCTGTCTTTGAAAATGTTCAAATAATAATTCAAGTTGTTTTTCAAGTTGATTTTGGAAGTTTTGCCCTCACGGGCTCTAATTTGACCTAGAATAGTCAGCATTCGGTCACAATTCATTTCCAAGTCTCGAATCCAGTAGCGGTTCAAGATTTGGTAGACGCGCCTTGAGATTGGCGCAGACGACACTCTCGGGGACTTTTTAATAATCCACATGTTACAGCTCCTAAAAAGAAGTTAAAGAATTAAGATTCTATCCACTATTTAATTATAGCATGCAAGGCTTATCAAGGGAAATTAAAAACAAAAAAAAATTATTGATATAAACCCTTGCAGCATCAGCACTTATGAATTATCAAATAATTTTGTTTTTTCAAAAGTAACATAAAGTCTTGTCAGATCAGCACTTATGTTTAAGTGCTTGACAAGTCAGCACTTATGACAAGTTGTCATAAACTCTTGTCAAATCAGTACTTATGACACGATAACAAGTTCTCCGGTATCATGTCATAAACTCTTGTCAAATCAACACTTATAACAAGGAGTTATAAATCCTTAAGGTGCCAGAGTTTATGTTTATTCATAAACCCTTGTAATTCCAGGATTTATAAACAAATTTTAAGAGTTCCTGGACTTTTCATTATACGTATAAAGTCTTGTCAGATCAGCACTTGTGACACGTATTCCTATCTCTCCGGATCGTGGCTCTCCGGTATCACTCTTCGGATCGTGGCTCTCCGGTATCACTCTTCGGCATCGCGCTATAAAGTCTTGCCAGATCAGCACTTATGACCCGTATCTCTATCTCTCCACAAGAATTAACATAAACTCTTGCAGCATCAATACTTATGACTCTTTATCTTAAAAATGCGCATAGAATTTACATAAACTCTTGCCACATAAGCACTTATGTCTTATTATTGGGTCCAAGCGTATCTATTCTCATAAGTTCTTGTGTTATCAGCACTTACACCTTTTGCTTATAAACCCTTACAGCATCAGTACTTACGCTTCCGCTCCAGTCCGCGTCTACATTTCGAAGCATTTTCTCTGTCTCGTCAACTCTGGTATGCGTTACCAACCAGTACAGGATGGCAAATAATAATGTCACATCGCTTCCCAATCTAATCCAATTCCAATTCCAATGATTTCCGCGCTAAAATTAGGCGTTGGCAGAGTGCCGTCCACATTTGTAAACGTTTCCGTCTATTTTGGTAAACGTGTGACCCCAAATCCTCTACTCTACCCAAAGCTTCTATGCTCTCTATTCTGCCTATTCTATCTATTCTATCTAAATCCTCTAAATCCTCCACACTGCCCAGACTTCCCATGCCATCACTTCCCGGAAACTGGAATCGGGGTGGGGGTTAATAGGATTAGCGACTACCTAACACAAGTTTCTACTTTTTACCAGTTATATGGACGCCAGAGCTGCAGATAAGACCCCCATCCCAATGCCGCTTATCCCAAAGACATAAGGTTAAACAGATAAGTCTAAGCTTTAGATAAGACCCCCTATTCCAATGGTCTAATTCCAATGGTCTAGCTAAAAAAATCCCCTAGAGTGGAGGCATCTCTAAGGGATCCCCTAGGGTGTGATTACCTAAGGTAGTGGTCTTATCTTTTCTTGGTCAAAGTAACCCCACTACCGTGGGTTTATATGTTTTAATTCTGTACCTATATTAACTTCTCCACTAGTTCAATTAGCACGTCTCCATGACATGGCTTAGGAGAACACCAACAACCCAATACCATACCCTTCAACTCAGATAAATTATCCATAAGTTCTGGTTGTTTTTTTATCCACGATCTATATTTTTCAATAACTTCCTTACGAGTACCATCTTTACCTATGGTAAAGGGGTTTCCCCACTTACTTGGGCGCCCGATGTAAACATCATAGGATTCAATTCTACAATGAACTACTGTTGTTTTTCTGCTCATAGGGTTATCCTTTCTTCTCTGGTTCTTCCACAATTTCACCTACTGAGGATAAAAGTACACCTGTTACGATACAACCTATTGCAACAAAGTTAATTACATTTGATATTGCCATCCAGAAAAACGCCGTAAAACTCTTAGGACTAAGACCTTCGACGATATACGTATCACAATATGCACCTAAGACTCCGAATAAAAACCCAAATAATATCATCCCTATGTTTCTATGCTTGTTACACATCATTCACCGCCTTTCCCGATTGTTTAACATTGGTTATATATAACCAGACTCCGGCAGGACTCGAACCTGCGGAAGTTTGGACCTCCCAACGTTCCGTGAATCGGGGGTTCCTACTGTTAAGGATTACTCCAACTTAACGCCAATAGAGCCATACCAATTCCGCCACGGGGCCTTATTTATTCACTTTTCAAAAAACCGGGCGGACTGGTTCGTCCGCTTCACCTGGATTCCAAAATAAACAGTGCCGAATCACACTCAAACAAAGCATCTGCATATTCCTTACAAGCATACTTTCCTGCTTGAAAATGCCTCAATCGGTCGATTACGATAGCCAGCAGATCCTCATTTTGGCAGCCGTTCACACCGTTTTCTTTTACTGGACCATCCTGAAAAGAAACACGGGCAAACATATCATCTTGATGTTCCGGTATTCGATTTACCGGTTCAACCTGATATTTGTGGCAGGCTCCACCCGGTCCTAGCTCATCCAAACAAATAACTTTAGTATAATTCTGCGTCCCAATTTCTAATGCTCTATCACTCACAATTCACCTTCTTTCCGGGCTTTTCACCCTGTTAAACTCCATTATCGTTCACCTGCTCTTTCTATTCCTTACGGATTAATATCCATCTTTATTAAACAGCTTAACTGGATTTATTAATTGATATTTTCTTATCCGTTCTATATTTTCTTGGTCGTGGGGGCTTAATCTGGTAAATTGTTCTTGTGTGTTACATCTGCTGCATTTCACTTTGTTATAATCGTCTGTTGGCAGCCACGTATGTAACTCCATTTTGCACATCCGCTCTGCGTGTAATCTCTGTTCCTCTGGGGTTGATCTTTTAATAGGTCGCCCTCTCTTTTTCTTTCTTGACAACATCATTCACCGCCTTACGTTCTATTTCTAATTTTATGTCTTTTTCTAAATCTGATTCCATTATATATTGTCTTTCACAATACACCTATCGGTGTTACTTTCTAATTTAAGCCATTGTTTATGCCGGATCTCCATAGATATACTTTCAATTATTATTCACCTACCTTTTCTATCTTAAATAAATGCCAATCAAAGAACACGTCCTCACCGCTCCACCCTACAAGTACTCCGCTCGGACATATTTCCTTAACCTCAAAAGCCCTAGATGGCTTCACTGGAGCCGCATACTCTATGAATATCTCATCTCCAGGTTTAATCTTACTCAAATCAGAATATGGTGTCTTAATGACCTTACCCAAATCTGCCCATTTTTTACATGGAGAGTTGGTACACTGTGGTTGTACACCAACAGCTTCTTTTGGACATCTCTCTGTCATCCAATGGGCACAGGTACCACATCTCTTTTGTATTTCTTCCGTCATTACGCTGGGTCTTCATAGATATATGTGTTAATTAGCTCTGCAAGCTCTTTCATTTGTTTTCGTCGTTCTTTATTCTCCTTTTGTACAGCAAGAAGTTGTCTCCTAAGACTTATAATTACCTTATCTTGTGTGTCTAAGCGTGTGTTTACACCTGGGGTTCTTGTTAGTTTTCTACCTAGTCTCAATTTTAACTCCTTTCTTATTAACTATAACTCTTGCCTCTTATTTTCTCTTGGCTTTTATTTTCTCTTGCCTCTTATTTTGTTTATCTACAAAAGCTGCAATCTCTCTTAGATCATTGGCAGTCATGCCTCCAGTTTCTGTACCATCTTCATATTCAAAATCTCCCCAAAAAACAAAGGCATCTTCTATAGTTGATAAACCTACAGCACCTACCTGTCCTACATTTTTTTCTCTGCAAAATATGACCTTAAGCCCTTTGGCAATCCTTCTCTATCATAAAAATTCATTTCGCTCATAATTATTTCCTTTTTCATGTTCTACACGCGTATTAAATTGTTAGGCGTATTATATCATTGGGGCCATGTGTTGTATACATATATTTGTACCATAAAATTTATGGGCATATCCCTTGGGTACCAAGCGTTTGTTTATATTTTAACCTCCTACCCTTACCATAAGGTATTTGTATCTTTGACATGTACACCTAACGGTATTAGTATGACATGTACCACTATCGTGAGTTTAAAAACCAACCCAAAACCAATGAGACCTATACTCCTTTGGCCTTGCCCTTACCTCTTGACCACTCCCCCGTTTGGGCAGTTTAAGCGTTTTACATAAGTTTAAGCTTTGACATATACCACTATCGTGGTTTTGACCCCTTGGTTTTAGCCCTTGGTTTTGGCTATTGGGCCCAAGCGTGTGTTAGCAAGTTCTAAGCGTGTATTTTGGCCTTTGGGAAACGCCCGGCGGCGGGGGCACTGTCACTTTTCTGCTGCTACTAGATCGAGTGTCAACGAGAGCCACCCCGTAACGAAGTGGAGGGGGGTTGTATGGGGGTTTGTATAGGAGGATATAGAATAGTAGATATACTCAAAACAGGCCCCCTACCGGGGGTTAGTCGAGAGTTATAGGTACAAAATCTTTGGATAAAAGATAACCCACTATCGTGGGTTTTATATAAGACCAAAAATGAAATAAGTCCCTAGGGAGAGTCTTAACCTCAGATTTGGAAAAGGGGATCCCAAGTTATAAAATACTTTATATAGGGGCCTATATATAGGCCAACTGATATAAATAGTTCCCATTGGTAATAGAAGGCTTAATTCTTTTTACTGATCTAGGATCTCCGTATATATATAGGCCCTTCAATAAACCACTTTATAAACACGCTTAAACTATCATATTTGTTATATTTTAGCTCTGACAAATATAAGTACCCCGGTAGGGGTGTTTATTGGGGTCTTTATATAGCTTAACTTAAACTGGCATATTTCAATTACTTAAACTGGTACTTAAACTGATAACCAAACGTTGACCATACCTCGCTCCGCTCGGTATTCCCTCGCTCACCGCTCGGGATAGTAGTAATCCAGACACATAGGTTCCGTGCAACTTTTACCTAATAATGTCTGATTAAAAAGAGGTTTATATTAAAATCTCACCGATTATAATAACTAACGTTTTGAACCTAGGGTTAAACGTTTAATTCTTTTTAAGGAGAAACAAATGAAAAAAACGTTACTTATTTCTATGGTATTGGTGCTTGGTATAGTACCAATTATAGGATGCAGCACCTCTTCTACTTCTGCTGTTGCAGGAGCAATAGGTTTAACTGCTGCATCTAGGATTTTGGATGACCTCGGTAATATTTCAGAAAGGGAAAAAGCAATTGTCCTTGCCAGTCATATTGCTTTAACCGAGGAGTATGAAGCTGCAGAAACAGAAACAGAAAAGATTCGGATAGAAGCATTGATTAAAGAAAATGAGAAGCTTGGGGAAGCAGTCAAGGTGGCAAGTGAAGGAGTTAATACTGCTAAATTGGCTATTAGAACAGATTGGACAAACCCAGAGCAATCGGCACCATGGCTTGTATCTGCTTTAATGACAAGCATTTGGTTCTTTACATCTAAAGGTAAAAAGACTGCAGAAGGAACATTGAACCAACTTAATAGAAATTTGGCGACGTATATGGCAGGGGCAACACCTGAGGAAGGCGCTAAGGTAGATAAAATAATAAATGGAAAGACATAAGCTGCCGATGGGTTGCCTCCCTGAAAGCCTCTGCGGTAAAATGCAGGGGCTTTTTTATACTTCTATCTAAATGGGTAAAAAAATTTAAAAATAATGGTATACGCAGAGAGTCTCCTATGCTATATTGCACTTGTAGAAAAAAGTTAATAAAAAAAGTTTTCTACCTCCTTTCACAGTTGCTAGTATCTTATTGCTAGCAGCTGTCTCAGGAGTACTGACAAGTTGTAGTCTTTGACAAGTAAATAGTGTATATTAAGGAGAAAATTATGGTTAAGAACATGATTTATCAGGGTATTTTTTGGGGATTTGTTTTTATTATAATGCTAAATATGGCTATAATGAAAAATCCGGTTGATGCAGCAGGACCAGTAAAAAACCCAGTATCTCTTAATTATGTTTTCAAGTTAGATACTAGAATACATGACTTAGAACAAAGAGTAAAAAAGCTTGAGTTTGAGGTATCAGTGTTAACTAAAACTAAGTCTCCTAGTATAAAAAAAGCACCTGAAGGGGTAAAAATTATTAGGAGCAGAAAGGAGGAACAGTACTCAGATCCAGTTTCTAGGGCATTGCAGAGTACAGACCCAAAAGGTCGAGAGGTTATGACAAGGAGCAGATATGAAATTGAGAAACGTCATCATGGTGGTGGCAGATATGTAGAACATGAAGAACCAAAGAAAGGGTTATAACAAATGAGCAAAGTTGCTGTAGAACTGAAGAAAAGTAAGATACACAAGTCTTGTGTCAGGTATGAGAGTGCTGCAGAAGATGCGAAGAAAGTTGTTACGAACATATATCTTAACAACGATGCTGTAAAGAAACTCGGAACTCCAGAATCAGTAAGAGTTACAATCGAGTCAATTTGACGATAAAAGCAAAGTAAGGTGTATAAGCAACACCTAAATGCAGTCGCAGGTTTTAGCTTTTTACCTGCGACTTTTTTTTGGAGGTACTATGAAAAGATGCGAGTTTTGTAAGAAGGATTTTCCGAAGAGAGTGTTACACTTCTTGGTAGTAGGTGATGAATTAGTTAAAGAGTATAAAAGATGCTGTCCAAGATGCTGGATAGATTTTTTAATTAGTTTTCATGGGTACCCAAAGAATACAAAACCAGAGGAAATATTAACAGATAAAGTGTATAAAATGTATCAAGTGCAGTTAGCTTATGAGGAGAATAAAAAGAGATGTCTAAGAAGAAAGAGTTCAATGAAAAGAAGACTGAGAATACTATTATTGCGTCGAGACGATTAATTGGGCCAGATAATCTTGATATTATTACTGTATATGATGCTGAGGGTATGACTATATTAAATATGTTACCTGAAAACTTTAAGAATATTTTTGGTAGATTACCTGTGTTACGTAAATCAAAAACATATAAAATTTTAGTGTTTGGATAGGTTGCTGATGAAAAAGAGGTCTTATTATTTTTTATCCAATATATAATTCTATACTATGGCAAAACTTAAGGGTATTCCAACTAAAGTAACTTTGCAAATCTATAATGAGGAGGAGCTTAGAAAGATACTGGGCTCTGCTCTTGATATTCTTGATTCTTTTGGTGATAGGTACCGTCACGAGAATCCGTGGCGGGGCAGGTACCTAGAGGATTTGGAATTTTATTTTCATCAAGTTACTGTAGGTGCCATAGGGAGAATAAAGAAGTCAAGAGATTCTATTCATATAGGATTTAGAACTAGTGAACAGTTTAAGCCTGCTTATTTTGTTTCTACAGGTTTATACCTTGTTTGCAGAATAGCTAGAACGTTTAGAAGGAATAATGCATATCTTGATGAATTAGAAAGGTCTATTAATACATTAATTGGTCCTAATGCAGATATGTATTCTAATCATCATTTTGTCAACTATGATAGTATAATGAGTGAAGTAGAGGAATATGAGTAAGTTTATCAAAAAAAGCACAAAATCAAAGAAATCTAAGTTTAGAAGAAGAAATGAACTTTCTCGTTCTGATCAGAAGAGTACTACTACTAATTGGTTAACTATCAAAGAGCTCTCCACTCTTACCCAAGGAGGATATTTTGATGAGGATGGAGTGCTTAGGACAAAGGAAGGGTGTATACAGTGTAATGCTGTTATTAAGGCAACTGGTAGGAGATGTAAAAATTTCTCTGTTCTAGGGTTTAATTATTGTATTTGGCATGGAGGAGGTAAATTTAGGGCAGATAATATTAAAAATATAATTTATTCACCATTTTTAAAGAATACTACTCTTAAAGAAGCCTATGAACGAGCAATGATGAGTGATTCTACTACTGGAATACAAGAAGAATTGGCTCTTCTTAGGGGATTACTTGCACAAACTGTTAGTATTTGGTCATCAGCTAAAGTTCTTGATACTAAGCAATTAAAGGAGGTTGCATCTGTAATAGGAGAGATTCGACACCTTGTAAATTCTTGTGTATCAGCAGAAGTAAAAATGGGACAGTTAATTGATATAGGAAAGATGACATTAGTAATTAAACAATTATGTGTTATACTAGAGAAATATATTACTAACCCGGAAATATTAGAAAGAATTGCAGATGAATTCGACGACATTAGTTGGCCAGGAACTATCTTCCCATCTGAGAAAAATGGCGAGAAGAAATCCTTTCGAAAAATACCAAAGGAGACCAATCTCCTTTGTGAAGGAAGTTCTGGGAATACAAAGCCTAACACCAGACCAGAAAATAGTTTTGAAGTCATTAGTGACTAATGACAGAATATCGGTTAAGTCTGGTCATGGGGTTGGTAAGACTATGGTTGCAGGTTTATCAGTTATATGGTTCTTGTGTTGTTATACTCCTTCATTAGTAATATCTACTGCACCAACTGAGAGGCAAGTAAAAGAATTATTGTGGAGAGAAATTAGAGCTAGAAAGACAAGATCGCTTATTCCATTACCAGGTAAGCCTCTTATAATGAAGTGGGATATCTCTGCCAATAACTATGCTCTTGGTCTTAGCACAGACGATGTTATGCAACTTACTGGTTTTCATTCTCCATATTTGATGATAATAGTAGATGAAGCAAATGGCTTTCCGGAACATTTGTTTGATGGGTTAGAGGGTATTCTTAGTGGTGGTGGAAAAGCTATTCTCTTTATGATTGGTAATCCGATTGACCCAATTGGTACTTTTTTTAAGAGTTTTGATAGTCCGGAATATAGAAGAATTACTATTAGTTGTTTAAATCATCCTAATGTACTTACTGGAGAGAATCTTATTCCTGGAGCTGTAACAAAGAAATGGGTAGAAAAGAAAAGTAGAGATTGGGGTACTGACTCTTCTCTTTGGTATTCAAGAGTTATTGGTGAATTTCCTAGAATTGGTGAAAATAATGTTATAAATCTTGTATGGGTTGAACAAGCAGAAATGTTAATACAAAAAGATAACCCAAAAGAGCAAATATTTATGGGTGTAGATGTTGCGGATGCTGGAGGAGACCCATGGGTTTGGTATATAGGGACAAGAAGAAAGAGAATGTATATTGAACAGAAAAAAAATATTGAAATAATGGGAGGTGTTGGTCATACTATTATACTTATGAAGAGATTTGGAATAAAAGATGAGAATATTACTGTAGATGGAATTGGAGTAGGAGCTGGAGTAGTCTCTAGGTTTAGAGAATTAGGGTATAAAATAAATCGATTTATTGGATCGGAATCTGCAGTAGATGATGGGTCTTTCAAAGATAAGGTCACGGAGGCATGGTGGTTGCTTAGAATATTGTTTAAACCGGATAATGATGAATATTTACCGTTTTCTCTTAGTGGAAGAGCAGAAGATTTAAAGTCTGACTTATGTACAAGAAAATATTCTGAGGAAAGTACTGGAAAGCTTAAGCTTGAGGAAAAGAAAGTGTACAGAAAAAGAATGAAGCGCTCACCTAACTTTGCTGATGCAATGGCTATGTGCTATCACAGACTTTTGTCTAGGAGTAGAACAGTAGGTATGATGGTTTTACCAAGTGTTTATTAGGAGAATGACATGTTTGGGTTTAAGAAAAAGTATTATCTACAAGAGAAAGTAATAAAATCATTGGAATCAGATGTTAAAATGTTGGCAACATCTGTTGATTCTGTTACACAGTTGTTGGCAAATGAAAGACCTTCTTCTTCTACTTATGCTACAAGGGCCTCACAAGTTGGAGAAATGATTAAAAAGTATCATGGACTTTCTACAAAGGGAAATGTTATTTTACAAAGATGTGTTAATCTCAGAGTAGCTTTTTCTATTCCAAATAGGTTATTCTTAATTAAGAATCCTTTGGCTAATGTTAGTGATAGTGTAGTAAAAAAAGCAAAAGAGTTTCTCAATGAGTTTTTGCAAGTAAATAATCTTGATTCTTATTTGCCAAGGGATTTGGCTAAGGAAGGTGAGATACAAGGTTCTGTTGCATGTTCATTGAAGTGGAATGAGACACTTAAAATGCCAGAAATTATCTATTATCCTTGGAATAGTACTGGATATAAGATTAAAGAAGAAAAAGAAAGTGAGAAATATACTATAAATAAGAGACTTAAGTTATCATTTACTGATACCGCTACTTCAGGAACAGGCGAAGTAAAGATTGATTCAGATAATCTAATATATATAGCTTTTAATGATGATTTAGGGGTTATGGATGGTTATCCTACATGTGGACCGATTTTACAGATTATAGATAAAATGGATAGTGATATTACTGACTGGAGAGCTCTTAACCATTTATTTGCACATCCAACTCCTCATTTTAAGTGTGAAACTAGAGAAGAAGCAATAGAGATTCAGAATCAAATAGTTAATACAGGTTGGAAGGTTGGTACAGCAATTGCAACTAGAGGAGATCTTAAACTTGTTGGACCATCAGGTGTTGAGGCACAGATGTTAATGAATTCTATACAAACACTCGCTAAGATTATTAGTGGTCATACAGGTATAGGTATTCATTTCTTAGGTTTTGCCAATGTTATGAGTAATAGGGCTACAGCAGATAGCATGGGTGAACCAACAGAGGTTGTTTTGCATTCTGAAATTTCAAGCTGGATAAAATTTTATACAGATATGTTTGTAAAAGCTATTGAAATGAGAAATAAGAAATTACATCAAGGAATAGACCCTACTGCTGTAAAACCTTGGTTAGTGCCTCTTACAGATAGACAATGGAAAGTAGTAGAAAATGTGTATCTACCAGCCCTAGAGGGGGGTAATCTTAGTAGAGAGACTTTTCTTGCTAATATCCCTGGGATTGATGCGGATGAAGAGATGGAAAAAATTGAAGAGCAAGAGAAACAAGATGAAGAAAAAATGAGAAAAAAGAAAGAAATTTTTGGTAATAAAGATGACGAGGAGGAGAATGACGAGGAAAATTCTAATAAAGAGGGTAAAACCAAAGATTCAGATAGAAAAAAGGTATAAAGATTTTTAATCTTAGCTAAGGTAGCTAGTATGAAAAGAAAACAACTGAAAGTTAGTTTTGTTGGAAAACTATCAACTATGGCAGTCAAAGAAGCAGCTTCTATAGTAGATAAAGGCTTACTAGTATATATTAGGCAAACATATCCAAATCCTGTGTTAGCGCTTTTTGATATAGGCCAGGAGGGGGAGTCAAAGGGAGCTATAGACTTTAACTCAGCAGAAGGAAATGGCCCTTGGTACAAGCAGTTATGGAGCACAACTGGAATCGAGTCTTTAGTAAAGAGAGTATCTGAAAAGAATGAAGACATCTTTATTGGGCATGCTGAAAATGAGTCGGCTGCTAGGACAATTGTGGGAAACGTTATTGCATCAAAATCTGAACCTAAAAATAATATCCTACATGCGCTAGCAGTCGGTCATATTACTGATGAGGCAACTCAGGCTAAGCTTAAGAGTGGAGAACTTGATTGCTGTTCTATAGAAGCTAGGTGCGTATTTGAAGAGATACAGCAAGGTGATAATACATATTGGAAGGTTGCAGAAGTAAAGGATTTTCAAGGCCTTGCCTTAGGCAACTCTGAGGAGACAGCCCCAGGATTTGAAGGAGCTACAGTTATTGGTGTATTAGCAGCATTAAGTGTTGAAAATGATAGATATGAGAAGAAAAAAGAAGGAAAGGTTATTAACATGGACTTACAGGAACTAATTACAGGGATTAGAGCAGGAGGTTACTCTCCTGAGCAGATTTTCTCTTCAGATCAGCTTTTGAAGTGCTCAGTTATTAAGGGTGCAATTGAGGCAGAAGTTACTGAAAGGACAAAAGAAACGGAGAAGAAGCTCGAAGAACTCAAAATAGAGCTTGTGCCGTTTCATAAACATCAAGCAGGAGAGAGGGTTAAAAACCTTATTAGTGAAGCTGCAGTCTTGGCTAATGAATCTAAGAAGACAGTAGAATATCTTCAAGGAGTAATTCATATTGATATAACCAATAAAACAGACGCAGAAGGAAAAGCACTTGTTGAAACAGAGATTAAATCTGTTATGGAGCATATGAAGAATTTTGGTATAGCTATTGGAGATAAGGATAAGGATAAGGATAAAGACAAGAATAAAGATGCTGATAACGAGACTGATAAAGATAAAGACAAAGACAAAGATGTGGATAAGGATAAAGACAGTGATAATCTAAATGATTATACTGACCCCAAAAATAATCCATTGATTCCTGGCTCTACTGCTAGTTGAATCGAAGGTAATAATAAGTTAAAGATGTTAGTTACGTCCTTATAGTATAGGAGAAATAAAATGACGGTAGCTGGAATAAATTTAAGGGTTTCTATTGACAGATGCGAAGTAGTAGAGTATACTCCTGCTACTCCTGTTGCAGATGGAGACGTTGTGCAAATTGGAAGTATTCTTGCCATTGCGGTTGAGAATTGTACAGCTGCAGATATTGTAGCTGGAAAGTCGATTAATGCGGTTTTTGATACTCCTGCTCCTGGAGTTCAAATGAATGCTATAACCGCAGGAGCATGGACTGTAGGTGCAGAATTGTTTTGGGATGCTGATAGTGCAATGGTAACCGATTTGGCTGCTGATGGGCCTTTTATTGGTTATGCTCTTGCACCAAAAGTAATTACAACACAAACTGATGCTCTTGTCAGATGGATTGGTCGTGGTATTGGTGGTGAGGCTCTTGACGATATTTTCTGGGAAGAGGAGTTTATCTATCAAGCTATTGCTGATAATCCTGCTTGGACAGTTGTTGATGTAGGTGATGGAACTGCAGAGATTGGTGCAAATGCCAATGGTGGTATTGCCTCTTGTACTATTGCAGCTACAGATGAAGCTGAAGATGCAGGTTTCTATCTTGGTGATGCGCTTGTCTTTGATATTGACTCTTTGAAGACAGTAGAGTATAGAGCACAAGCTGTAACTCCTGGTACTGGAATTGCTGTTGTTTGGGGCATGGCTGGAGCACATAACCTTGATAAGGATACTGTTGCCCAGAATGCATGGTTCCGCCTGCAGGCAAATCTTGTACTTTTGGTTGAAACCGATGATGGTACTAATGATAATGATGATGGTGCAACGGGTATTACACTTGTTACAGGTACTTACTATCGGTTTAAGATTGACTTTACAGAGACTGATGGCATCAGATTTGCTTATAAAGCAGATACCGCTACAGATTGGATAGACCTAACTGCTGCAGCTTTAGTTGCTCTTGGAATAACTGCTTTTGATATGAGTAACTATACTGCTGGTCTTCAGCCCTACTTTGGTGCTGATAAGGCAAGTGGTACTGGTACTGCATCTCTGTTAGTTGATAGGATTACAGTACGTTGTGGAAGAACTTAGTCAACTGAAATTGTGATAATACTTTAATTTGAGAGATTTGTTTACTAATTGAAACTTAACTCCATAAATAGGAGATTTGAAATGATAGGTAATGTTAGGGTTTTTAGAGATTATAAAAGAATTAACCTTAATGATCTTAAGGGCAAAAGACAGTTTATTGGAGCCTTGACTGCATTTATGCGTCAACCAGGAGAAATAGGTAGAAGGCTTCTTGAAGCAAATGTTACCAATTTTACTGGAACTGGTGATTTTCCCGAGGATGTGAAAGCACTCATCGACAAGATTCATCTTGGTCTGAAAGATGTTGATGTTGCTTATGAGACGTTCTTTGACAGCAGAGATTTCTCAGGTATACCAGTTGGTGGGTTCAGAATACGTGATGTGCAGTCTGGTTTGACGTTCTCCAAGAGACGTGAAGGTGGTAAGGCACATATTTATAAGGTAACCGGTACCGAATTGACAGTTGGTTTTGATACTTATGGTGGTGGTCTTGAGTTTGACCAAGCTTGGCTTCAAGATCAGGAATGGTGGTTGGTTGAAGACAATGCTATTGAGTTTCGCAGTTGTTGGTATAGAGATAAAGCTGCTATCTTTTATGAAATGATTGGAAATCTTACAGCATCAACTTATGACACTGCATACGATGCAACTGGCGCTACTGCAACCGAGAAAGATATTATTACTATCAACACTGGTGCTTTGGCTCTTCTTAACGGTCTGATTGCTCTTGGTTATAATGTAACCCCAGCAACTCAGATTTATTGTTTGAGTCCTCTAACTTTAAAGCCAAGGCTTGAGAGAGCATTAGCTGCAAGTTACTTAATTCCTGGTGCTACCGTAGCTAACCAAAAAGTGGAATATCCTATTCAGCCAGTTTATTCTTTGGGAGTCAGAAATGCTGGTGCTGCTTGCACAGATAAGTGGTATCTTGGTATTGCTGGTCTTAAGAATAAGATTGGTGAAAAAATGCCGCTTACTATATTTGCTGAATTCAAACAAGAATCTTTTGCAACGACAGCTGTTGGGTGGGGTCGTTATGGGGCTTATATGAATGAGCCTCAGTTCCGTAGATTGGCTACTGCCTAAGAGGTATAGTAAGGTAAGTTAAAAATTAAAGATGAGTGTCATTGCATAGGTGGTGGCACTCCTCTTTCTTATTAAAGTAATCTTAGGAGAATCAACATGGCTAAAGAATCAGGGACTAATGGAAACGGCACGCTCAAGAAAATCAGCATGATAATAACCCTGGCAGTTCTCATAGTGGGTGTGGCTGTGGCGTGGGGAACGTTAAGGACTATGGTTGACAAAACAGATACCCAGGTTACGCGGCTAGAAG
>Ga0210003_1002396_pt1 | contig 15888 bp, 19 predicted proteins | sample LantaG_FD_182804 | JGI IMG/M metagenome (GOLD analysis project Ga0210003, IMG submission 182804) | Deep subsurface microbial communities from Baltic Sea to uncover new lineages of life (NeLLi) - Landsort_02402 metaG (SPAdes) (version 2) | ecosystem: Environmental > Aquatic > Marine > Oceanic >...
ATTCATCCTTACTGTCACCTAACTCAACTAAAGCAGATGCACCTTTGTTTACTCCTGATAAAAGTCTACTTAATGTTTTATGTCCACTATGTTCACTTTTTTCTCTTGTTTTTAATCTTTCAAAAAGATTTTTAGCCGAATCGTAATCAGCACTGAAAACCTTTCCCCAATCTTTACTTAACGAACCTAAACTATCGGCCCTGTACCCAACCAGATTCCCATCTGCATCTAAGTACCTCAATACATTAAATTTTCTCATTTTGTTTTTCCTTTCTTTAAATTGTTTATTATTAGTAGCGGGAGAGGGACTCGAACCCCCGATAGTTTTAAACACTACTCTGGCTTATGAGACCAGTGAGATACCAACTTCTCTACCCCGCGATGTGTCGGATAAGTAGGATTCGAACCTACTCATGGATGTATATCGCCCATGTTCCATAACTATTGAAAATTTATTAACCAGTATTATTAATGGATATACTACAAATACTGTAAATGTTCAGTTAATTATCCGATATGTGGACCCTGTAGGGATCGAACCTACGACCTTTTCGTTATGAGCGAACTGCTCTACCAACTGAGCTAAGGGTCCTGGTATAGAGGTATCAGTACCTTTCCTCTATCTGTAATGACTTATTATCTTTGATACTAAATTGTAATAAATTCACTTGTGGAGATGACGGGATTCGAACCCGCAAAAATTATGAAACCAACTATCCTTTATACTTTTCTTTTAACCTACACATACCAGCAATAGATTAATTACTCTTATATAAATCGTTCATTGGAATTTGATATTTTGGAAAGCCTGCTTCCCTTGCTAATTTTTTCACCACTCCCCTTAAGAAGTTGCTATAGGTGCAATCTGTAAACCATACAATATCAAACTATTACTCTAACCGACCTTTTACAGTCTCACGACCATTTTCGTGCTTTAAGGCTGAACGTCCCAGCGTTCATTCATCCCCTTATTTGCTCCACAGGTAGGACTCGAATCTACGACAATCTGATTAACAGTCAGGAGCTCTACCAACTGAGCTACTGTGGAATATAATGTTCGTCTTTCCGAACTGTCAGATGGTTTACAATGTCTACGCTAACCAACAAACCCTACGTATACCTGGAAGGATTCGAACCCTCAACCTCATGGTCCGTAGCCACGTATTCTATCCAGTTGAACTACAGGTACATTTTGTGGATGAATTGGGAATCGAACCCAAGTAACTGTTGTGACCCACTGATGGTTAATCTGTGGGGACGGTCACCCATAACTCATTGGGATTCACCCATTGTAATGTTGACAGGACTCGAACCTGCGACCATCGGTTGCGACCGATATTCTACCAACTGAACTACAACATTTACCGACCGATATAGGAGCTCCGACCCTAAAGTGGTATATCGGTAGTGGCTCGCGATGCCATTTGTCGGTTTGGGTGGATTCGAACCACCAACTTCCACGTTATCAGCGTGGTGCTCTAACCGTTGAACTACAAACCGTTATTGTTGGAATGGACGGATTCGAACCGCCGCCATCTTGTGTATCGGACAAGAACTCTAACCAACTGAGTTACATTCCAATGTTAATTTATTAGTAGCTGAGGTCGGACTCGAACCGACAAGAGTACAATACTCGGTGGATTTTAAGTCCACTATGTTTTCCAATTTCATCACCCAGCCATTTGTACCCCGAGTGGGAGTCGAACCCACAAATCTCTTGAGCCTAAATCAAGCGGCTTTACCATTTTGTCCACCGAGGCATTTTGTTGGGATAATAGGACTCGAACCTATACAACGTCCTTATAATGGATAACTTTTTTGTTTGCTGTAAATATTTTTTAATTAATCAAAATACTTTGGTTGTTGTTACGTGCTCTACCAATTAAGCTATATCCCTGTTTTAAAGTTTTCGGTGAACCCTTTCAGATTCACCAGGAAACGAATTGCTTTTACTAACCTTTTGCAGTGATGGTAGGATTCGAACCTACAACCTCCTGGACGAGTCCCAGGTATGCTATCCATTCGCACTCCATCACTAAGATTAAATCTTTTATGATCACTTATTACAATTTAATCTAATGATACCTTCCGATATCAATGCGGGGATGAAAGGAGTTGAACCTTCATGTTTTTGTTTTTGCGGTAAATATTTTTTAATAATCAAAATACTTTTGTTGTGCTCCCACGAGCGACATCCCCATTGTAGCGTGAGTGGGATTCGAACCCACGATTTCCTAAGAAGGTCGGATATGAGCCGACTGCAATAACCAACTCTGCTCACCACGCTATTTTAAGGTGAATATTATCCACCTTAATCTTTCTTTTCATTTTCTAATTCTTCAATTAAATTTATAATATCGTATTTTAATCCACCTTTATTAACATCAGTTCCTTCCCAGGGGATTTCTTCACAATTACGTTCAATTATTTTTTCAATTCTTCTTTCTAATTCCCATTTGTCCATTATTAACCTCCTTTCTTTTTTTATCCAGGAAAACAAGCAAATTCATCATTTTCCCTATATGTTATTTTATAAGTTTTATCAATCCAATCATGTTCCCATTGTTTCATATCAATAGATTGTTCCCATTCTTGTGTATTAAATCCATACTTAAAAAAATCTTCTTCATTTATGATAAAAAAGAAATTTCCTTTCTTATCAATTTTAATTTCTACTTTTTCTTTCCAGTTTTCCATGATTTATATTTTTGTTTTGTGTCCCGAGTGGGACTCGAACCCACAAAATTTACCGTTTGAAGGTAACACGTATACCAATTCCATCATCGAGACGATTGTAGGAAAAGTGAGAATCGAACTCACAACGACCATAGAATCAGTATGGTACTCTACCTGAAGGTTTATCAATCTTACTCACAGCTGATTTTCAGATTGTACCAATGATTGAGGTGTTTCCAGTGCCCTATATCATCAGTCCCATTGAGCTATTTTCCTATTTTGTGACTAAGGTGGGACTCGAACCCACAATCTCTTTCGAGAAGTAGCACCTTAAACTACCGTGTCTGCCAATTCCACCACTCAGCCATAATTTTGTTGGAAAGGTGGGAATCGAACCCACGACCGCGAGCATATAAGACTCGAACTCTGACCTAGCTGAGTTACTTTCCAATGTGGGGAGACGGGATCTCCCCTTTTTCAGATTACTTTTTAGGTGGGATTTGAACCCACATAATCAAGTTTGGAAGACTTGCGCATGAACCATTCTGCTACAGATTTAGTTTGCTGTAAGTAATCTTTAGCCGTCTCCGTGGGATTCGAACCCCTCCACCTCATAGACAGTGAGGCATACTACCAATTATACTACGAAGACGATTTTTGTGTGGTTTTTTCATATAAATTAATAAAATCTTTACCATATTTATTTATCACATATACCAAATATTGATTTATAGTATCTTTATAAAAAATATCTATTTTTTCATTAACTGACTTTAATTTAATATCGGTTAATTTACTTCTAAAATTTTTAATTTCAACTAAATCACCATTGACTCTAAAATCTGGATAGAATAAATGTTTTTTTCCTTTATAATTATACTCATATCCCCTTTTATTCCTTTCGATTTTAATATTATGTTCTAAACAATAAATTAAATACCCTAATTCATAACTACTATCACACCAATACCCTTTATACCACCCACACTTTCCTCTACTACTCCCCTTTCTTATTCCACCTGAAATTTTTTTCCAACATTTATTATGATATTTTCTATCTTTATTGTATCTGTAATCATAACCATATTCTCCACAATGTAAACAAGTAAATTTAATACCATTTTTCTTTTTACTTTCTCTCTTTCTTTTTTTTCTACCTTCTGTTATTATCCTATTTGCAATTTTAACTTTTTCTGAATTTTTACAAGATTTACTAATTTTACTCTTTAATTCATTAGTCATTGTGCGACTGTTTCCACATGTTGTGGAACAATATTTCTTGTATTTGTTTCTCCTAAATTCACTATCTGTTAATTTTATTTCAAATTCTTTTTCACATTTGGGACAATTTTGTTTCAAAGTTTTTCTTTCAACTTTTTGTTTTCCTTTATATAATTTTTTATAATTTTCAATTCTTTTAATCTTATTTGGGTTGTAATCACAATTACTAATATGAAGAGCAAATAAACATTGTTTATCAACTACAATTTCTTTTTTACACCATTTACAATTATTAATATACATTATATTTTTTCTTTTAATGTATATATAAAAAAACATCGGTTCTATTTAAATTCGAACCCGTTATTTAGCCGTCCATGTGGGATTCGAACCCCTCCACCTCATAGACAGTGAGACATGCTACCATTACACTACACAGACGGTATTGTGTGTCTCTCCACACCTGTCATACCTCCTTTGTATTCTGTTCACTTTGGATTTCTAAGAATTTCCATGATCAAAATCCGATCCTAACGGTAAAGCGGTATCAAAAACCAGTATTTCTAAACTATTTCATATTTCTTTTTCCATTTTCTTATAGTGTTGTCACTAACACCATATTTTTTACCAGTATTTGTATAATTTAATTCTTTTATATCTTTTATCAATTGTTCATAAGTTGGTCTTTCAACTTTTCTTTGATTTAAAGAATGACAATCCATACACATATTAGTTTCCTTCCTAATCATTTTTCCACATTTACAATATTTTATAGATTTTCTAAATCTTATTTTTTTAGGTTTCTTTTTCAAATTTTTACCACCATGTGTTTCTAAAGTTGCGTTGCAATTGGGACAAACAATTCTTAAATTTTCAAATCTATTGTCACTATGTATCCCATTTTTATGATCAAGAATTAAACTCATTTTTTTACCTTCCCAATTTTCATCTTGATTACACAATTCACACCTTCTTTCTTTATATCCTTCATTGTATAATCTATTTTTTAAACTACAATTATTAGAATATGTTGAATTTTCGACTAATATATTTTTCATATCAATTTTATCAACTTTAAGATTTTCATAACTTGGTCTTTTAAAATGTGATATATCAATTTTAAAATTTTCAATGTATCTTGTTAATGTATTATAGTTACCACCATTGTTTCTTAATTCTAAACGATTTAAAACATCTGTTTTGTTTTTAGATACTTTTATTAAGTTTTCAAAATCATTTTTTGTAAAATCTTTCCATTCCATAATAAATTGTTTTTCTTTTATATATAAAAAATGGTTGAGCCTAAATGGAGTAATTGATAATTATTTGTGGGGAAGGAGGGACTCGAACCCCCAAGTGGTGTGCTAGATTTACAGTCTAGTGAGCCAGCCAGTTGCTCAACCTCCCCATTTTGGTGCTGTTGGTTGTCAGTTATTCCCTACCTGTGACAACTCCACGTTTGGTAGGACAGATGTTATCAGGACAGCACCGTTGATAACCCACGTGTGAGAGTAGAAGGATTCGAACCTCCTAAGTCGCAAGACAATAGGGTTACAGCCTATCACAATTCGCCATCATTGCAGTACTCCCAAATGCGTCCTCGGTAGGATTCGAACCTACAACCTATTGGTTAACAGCCAATTGCTCTACCGTTGAGCTACAAAGACATATATAGTGTGAAATCTGTAAAACTCACAGATTTCACACATTATTAATCCACTTAAGGATTTAATTTCTAATTTATTTTCAAATAAAACTTCCTTCGTTTTTATTTTATCCAAGATGTCAAAGAACCATTTCTGTATCCCTACCCAGATTCGAACTGGGAAACTCAGCGTTTAAGACTGATACGGTTGCCTATTACGTCATAGGGATATTTTTAAGAACTGTATTAAAACAAAAAAACCCAACTCTTATTTAAGAATTGGGTTTTGAATTTTGTTGTGTTTTATATCATCAACATATTCGCAGTCCAATTCTATTTTTACGATCATTAATTAGCATTTCTATAATACCACGATAATCGTTCAAGAGTAAGTCTAATATGTTTAAATATGTTTTCATCGAATTTTTTATGTTTTTAATTTTTATTATATAGTAATCTTATTTAGTCTGTTTTTTCTATTTTTAACTTTTATGATACAAAGATACGAAAGTTTTTAATATCTCCAAATTTATTTTTTTCTTTCTATTAATATTTCTTTTAATAGTTTATAATATTCGTTTTCTAATTCAGGACTTATTTTTTTCTTTTTCTTTTTCTTTTCCATATACAAAGATACGAAAGTTTTTAATATCTCCAAATTTATTTTAATTTATTTTTAAAATCCAAATTCTGTGAATTTTTCTTGTATTTTTCTTTGGTTTCTAACTGATAAAAAGATTCTTTTACATTTATCTATTTAGTTCTTCCATTTCCATATCATAAGCATCTGTGCTAATTCCACCAACATTATCTAGATAATTTAGGACAGCGATTTTAATTTCTCTATAATTACCTACATCATCCAAATTTATAATACTATTTCTATCTTCAGCTAGTGTAATTTCATACACATCAGTACTTATGGCACCTATATTATAAAGTTCTTTAAAATATTTAAGTGCGATTGAGTTTTCAAATTCATCAAATTTTTTCATATTTTTCTTTTTTTCATTACAAATATACGAAAAATTTATATATAATAAAATTTATATATAAATTTTATGAAACATATATTAAAATTTAATGAAGTTAATTTATTCCGAGATGATCAGTGGGACTTTGATGAAGAAGAAGATTTTTCAAGATGTCCAAATAGATTTTCTGATATGGATTTTGATGAGCAAGTTGATAGGTTGGTAGAAAAACATAAAGGAAGAAATTATCTTGATATTTTAAAAGATTTTGCTTTAAATGATGATTTTGATGGTGGTGTTGTATTCACCATTGAAGATTTTGATGATAATTCATTTCTTCAATTATACAATGGTGAAATTATTGGTAAGGTTTCTTATTTTGAAAATAATGATGCCAATCCATATTCAATCGATGCAAAACAAAGGTATAAACAAGTAATTGAAGTATGTCAAGCTGAGGAAGTTAGAAACGAAAATGGAGGTGGAGAAATTGATTATGATAATATTAGATTAATACCATTCGATACTTTTCGTAATTTCATCACACAAATCCACACAACTTATTTAACATTCTTAACTGATAATATGGTGTGGTAAATTACTTTACATAAGTGTAAATTTAACGGGTAAGTTAAAGGATACTCTAACAGATCTTCCTCTTTGTTTACCAGGTGTCCATTTTGGCATTGATTTCACAATTCTAATAGCTTCTTCGTCACACCCACCACCAATTCCACGTAGCACTACTATATTTGTAATACTCCCATCAGCTTCAACAACAAAATTAATAAAAATTCTACCTTGTATATTAGCCTCTTTTGCAAATGGTGGGTATCTAATTTCATTTCTTAGAAATTTATAAAGTTCAACTGTACCACCTGGGAATTCTGGTTGTGATTCAACAAGGATGAAAATTTCATGTTCATCTATTTCTTCATCATCATCTTCAGGGGGAATATATTCTTCCATTTCAGTATCATCGTCAGCTTCCACATCAATATCAATTTCTTCATCTACTTCCACATCATCTTCAACAATTGTAATTTTTGTTGTTTGTTTTGGTGGAGGTGGTGATGGTTTAACTTTTTGTTCTGTGATAGGTACAATGTCTTCGGGTATATCTACAAATTCTCTTTGATAGATATCATAACTTGTTTTTTCATAAGATTTATATTCGAATGCGAACAATACTACTAACAATGCGATAATAATACCGATTTCAAAAAATATAAATTTCTTATTTTCTAAATCTGCTTTTTTAGTTTTTATCATACTGATTTAAATACAAAAATTATACCACATTATTGTCATAATTTTTAATTTTCTTTATAATTCTATCATAATCTTGATTTATATTTATACAACATTTTGAATTATCATAATCTTCACCTGATGTGCCGATTGATAAAATGCATGATTCTAATATTTCTTTTTCGGTGTATTTTTCTTTTAATTTTCTATAATAATCTTCAAATTCCTTTTCTGTCATTTTAATTTAAAATTATTACTTTTTCAATTTTTCTTATTTTCAGTTCATTTATAAGGTTATAAGTTTTAGGTGTGTTTTTGTAAGTGTCTGAATTATATAATAATATTATTTTATTTAGTTGTTCTACAAGACTATCTTTATGGAAATTATATTCAGTTTTAGTGATTAGTCCCAAATCTAATTTTTCTTTTTCTTTCATTAGTTCAATCATCATGCCTGACTTACCATTTTTTACAAATTTATAAGTTATAGTAATTTTTACAGTATCTTTAACAATTGTGTCTTGTGCATATGTAAATACATATGTTAATAAAATTACTAATATTAAAATTAATTTTTTCATATTAATTCACAATCTGTTTTTTTAACCCCAACTGATATTCATCGTTTTCTTGGATAATTATTACTTTCGTATCCATTTTTATTTTTTATACATTTCTAATCCCTTTTCAATTTCTTCAGTTATTAACAAGTATCCTTTTTTTGTTGATAGTTTTAATAACGAATTAAGTTGACTTTCTAATATTTTATTTAAATCTCCAATAATATAAGGATGTTTAGATTTTACTTCTTTATATAGTCTACTTATCAAATAAATAGTATCAATGGCATTGAGTTCTTGTCCTTTTAGTATCTGTTGTGTTACTACACTACACATTCTTTCAAAGGAATGCTTTAATAGTTTTTTCTCACTTGAAGTCATTATGGTAAATATTTTTCAATTAATTTTTCGTCATAAGTTTTAAGGAATCTTAATCCACTTGAACTAATGTGATCAAATTCTCTATCACCTGGGATATATACTACTTTTAATTCTGGACACATATCCTTCATATATTGGATTTGTCTATTTTCATAAACCAAATCAAATCCATCTCTTAATCCTCTGATAAGTGTTATATCTACATTCTCTGATTTTTGTTTTTCTTTTATGAAATCTGTAAGTAATCCTGAATAGAAGCAAACTTCTTTATTAAATTTTTCATTTATATTTTTAGAATTTTCTTTTAGTGATTTTGTATATTCTTCATCGTCATTCTTTTCTGGATTTATTCCTATACCGATAATAACTTTATCAAAAAACGATTCAGATTTATCCATTATATTTTTATGTCCTATGTGTAATGGGTTAAAACTACCAGCGTATAAACCGATTTTTGGTTTATAACTTTCAATATATTCAATAAGTTTAAGTATATTATCGTAGTTCTTTTTACCATAATCATCGTTTAACATACTTCTAAGAAATTTTAATCTTCCTTTTTTATATGCGTTATATGGGTATTTTTGGAATTCTAAATAAACTTGTTTTTCATATTTAAGTAATTCAGTGAATGATGAATCACTTATAATAGCCATATCTAAATCACAGAATAATTTTGATAAATCATTACTTGTATCATGATCAGATGTGTCCAATATTATATCGAAAGCTTTATTAATATCATTTTGTTGGAATTCATCCACAAATTCGGTATTATTCAATAAGAAATCTGCAGATTGTTTTTCATTATTATCTTTACCAATTTCCATTATAATATCGTGAAAGACAGCGGCGACTAATAATATATCTTTATCATTACCAGAAATTATTTTTCTGTCAAATAATTCATAGATACCATTAATCATAAAATTTATATGTTCAAGGGTATGGTAATGTCTATGTGGTTCAGAATGTCTTTTTTCTATTTCTTCCACAGTGACGTTAATATTATATTTATCTAAAATCTTTGCGATTTCATCTCTTTTTACTAATTCCATAGTTTTATATATTTTAATTATATTTTAAAAATTTAAATGATAAGTTTATACAAAACCCACTTGGTATATCTTCTGTTGTAAATAGTTTATAACTAATACCACTTGTCATTTTAAATCTGTTGAATGTTAATCCAACATCTACACCTGGTTCAATCACTACAAATCTTTCATCTAAATAACCCCTTCCCAATTTTAGAGGTATTGATAAATTTACTTTTCTTTCATTGAAAAATAATGGTTCAACTATCAATCCAACACTTCTATATTGGAAATTGACATCTGATTCACCATATAACCCAATTAGGAATCTATCATTTGTTATTATACCCATTGATATATCGATAAATATATTATCTATATTATAAGAACCAGATATAGACATATAAAAATCTTCTTTTGTAGTATTAATATATGTGATTTTTGGATTATTATATTTTATTTCTTTATTTTGTTTAGAATAATCTTGTTCATATTTTTTAGATATTTTATTTAATCTATTGATTAAATTTTTTCTATCTACATACATTTTTACTTTAATATAATAAAAATAACCGTCCCATTTTTCTTCAAGTATTTTTGTTTGGGTGACACATTCAGATATTATTTTTGTTTGGGTTTCTATATTTATATTATTATTAATATTATTATATGTAGTGGTAGTATTAACATATACTCCCAATTCTTCAATTAATAATCTTTTAGTTTCTTTTAAGGCAATTTGTCTTGCATCTATTTTACTTTCATTATCACTTGCATTATAAGTATAGTCTTTCACATAATATTGTGAAAGACTAAATAATGGGGTAATAAGTATAAATAATATAAGATACAGTTTATTCATTTATTGGTTTTAAACTATTTTGATATTCTTCCATTTCTTTATTAAAAATCTTTTCATATTGATATTTATCAAATTTTATTTTTTCCTGTGATGCTCTATTATCGATATTTGTTATAATATCATCTCTTTTAACTTCTACTACTACCCAATAAATAAAGTCACCATTTTTATTATCTTGGTATACTTTATAGTCAGACATTTTAACATTTGTTAGTATTTCTTTAGAAATTTGTCTTGACATTACTTCAAATTTTAGACCATTTTCATCGTTTAATTGATTTGAATAAATATCGGCGACATTTTTAACTACTGTTTTAATACTATATGTAATTTCTGATCTTGATTTCATCATAGCAATTTCTTTTGCTGTTGACATATTTTCACTTATACCACTTTGAATACTTCTAAATGTTGTTTTATCAGTTTGGTATTTATTACCATCAAATGGTAATTTGATTTCTGTTGTTTTTGTTAGTTGGGTAGCATCTTTTGTTGTTTTACATCCGACTGCAAAAACTACCATAAGCAATACGGAAAGAATAATTTTTAGTGTTTTCATTTTTATTTATTTATTTAAAATTTATATATAATTTATTTTTTAATAGATTAAATCTGAACAATGATATTCATAAATATCACCATTTTCATGTTTGCATTTTGCAATTCTTTTTCCTTTTTCATTTTTGTAGATTTCCATTACTTCTAATCTTTCAAAAGTGACTTCATCTTCTGTAAATAATCTTGGTTTATCACCAACTTTAATTTTATCAGCCAATTTTTTTCTTTTGAAATAATCATCGATTATAACTAGAACCATTGCTAACAATAGTCCTCCGATTGTGTATAGTATTATCATTTTTTTATATTTTTAATTTCTCTATCCATATCTATTTTGATATCGTTTTCTTTAATTGTATTTCTTTGATCTTGTGTTTTTTTACCTTTAGATAAAGCGATTTCAATTTTAGCAATCCCTTTATCATTGATAAATGCTACAGTGGGTACGATAGTCAATCCCTTTTCAAGAGATTTTTCTTGAAATCTTTTTATTTGTTGTTTAGTTAAGAGTAATTTTTTATCCCTTTTTGGATCGTGGTTATTAGTAGTGCCCAATGAATATTCATTAATATAAAAATTTTTAATAAAGATTTCATTTTTACTAAAATAACAATATGCATCAGTAAACCCAGCTTTTCCTTCTTTTATAGATTTTATTTCGGTGCCATTTAATACAATACCAGCTATTTCTTTTTCAAGAAATTCATATTTGTATCTAGCTTTTCTATTTTTTATTTTCATAATATATAAATTTAGTAAAAATTTACAACACTTCTGCTATTTTTATCAAAAAAACTTACATTTCTTTTAGAATCTCTGAATGTTGGTATAATCACCTTTACATATTTTTCAATAAAGAAAGATATTTTTTTCATTTCTTCTTCATTTAAGTCAAACTTTTCATCAACATTTAATGTTATTTCATCAATTATTTGCCATTCATATGGATGATTAAAAGTATCATAATATTCCATTACAGATATATCTATATAATCAGTTTCTATTTGTTCTATTTTAGAATCAAACATTTTAAGAATATCTATTTTTCTATAGGTGATTAGAATGAATTCTTTTATTTTACTTATTTTTTCCATTAATTAAATTGTTCTATACTTATTGTATGTAAATGATCAAGTTCCTTTTTAAATTCTATCCATTTTCTTCCAAATGATGGAATACAAATACTCAGATAATCACATACAAAATCTTTTAAGTGATATATCATATCGTTGGATACCATATAATTCAATGAAATACTATTTACGATATTAAATAATATTTCTTCTTCTACAGGAATATCATGAAACATTTCATATTCATCTATTTTTAATTCTATATGTTCATCACTACCAATATATTTATCTATTCCTATTACAAATACAGATTTAATTTTCCAAGCTGGATATTCCTTTAAGATGTAATTTACGTATTCATTATCTATCATTTAGTAAATATAAACAAAAATAAAGAAAAAGAAAAATTATTTGAAAATGTTTTTAGTGAAGTACCAATTTTTATATATAAGATAAAATAAATATACAAAAACCATGAGTATTTTAAAAATAAAATCATATGATTTATCGACTTTAAATCACCCAAGAGAAAATTGGTACTTATTAGGAATGCATATTAGTGGAACGACTAGTGGTATATCTTATATGGATTCCAATGGTACAATCACTACACTTGGGACAGGTAGTGGTAGTGGTAGTGGAACATCAGGTACAAGTGGAAATGGTACAGCAGGAACATCTGGTACGGATGGGACAACTGGACCAAGTGGAAGTTCAGGAACTTCAGGTACAGATGGTGGAAATGGCACAGCAGGAACATCGGGAACGGATGGTACATCAGGAACCAGTGGGACGGATGGTACTTCGGGAACAGATGGAGTAGATGGTACATCTGGAACAGATGGATCAGTAGGAGCATCAGGAACCAGTGGAACAGATGGATCAGTAGGAGCATCAGGAACCAGTGGGACTGCGGGGTTGACTGGAACATCAGGCACAGATGGTACAAGTGGTACAAGTGGTAACGGTACGGCAGGAACAAGTGGAACAAGTGGTAACGGCACGGCAGGAACAAGTGGAACAGATGGTACAAGTGGTACAGATGGTGTAGATGGAACTTCAGGTACAGATGGTCAAGATGGAACTTCAGGCACAGATGGTCAAGACGGATCGGGAACTTCAGGAACAGACGGCACATCAGGCACAGATGGTTCGGGAACTAGTGGAACAGATGGTACATCAGGAACTAGTGGAACAGACGGAACATCAGGAACAGATGGTACATCAGGGACTAGTGGAACAGATGGTACATCAGGGACTAGTGGAACAGATGGTACATCAGGGACTTCAGGAACAGACGGAACATCAGGAACAGACGGTACATCAGGAGTTGATGGTTCTAATTGGACAGATTGGTCGGTTTCGGCAAATTCATCAAATTCTTTTACATCTACAACAAATTTAGCACCTGGGACACCAGTTAGATGGACAGATGGAACTGTAAAATATGGTATAGTAACATCATTGGGGTCAGATATTCACACAATAGCAGGTGTGTCTATATCATCACCAAGTAATTACGAATATGGTCCAGTTAATTCGGTGGTTGTTGAACATTTCCATGTTGATGGATCATTTGCTGATGCATTGACAACAGGTTCTACTGCTGGTGGATTATTATATGAAGATTTAAATATGTATAAACATTATAGATGGAGATATTCTAAGGCACTTTGTGTGATGATGGAAGTAGTCTGTTATACAGCAGACTCAACCTCAGTTCCAACAATTGATGCAGAAGTTAGTAGTGATAATTCTACATATAACGATATATTCAATACAGCTATAGATGTAGATAACACATCAAGAACAACATTAGTTACTGCAGATACAACTTATTATGATATTGATTATGATGATTATATAGATTTTAGTGTTACAGCTGGTGGAGCAGGTGATGCGAAGGATATAGATATATCATTGGTATTTATAATAATTGGTGATGTGACTTTAAATATTTAAAATTAAAAATATAAAATGATAACAAATAGAAATGGTTTTGGGAATGATTCACACTCCGTATTATATATAACTGGTGAAGAGGGATTGATAGGTGCTTACCCATCTAGTACTTTTACAGAATCATCTAAAAATGGATTGACGGGGGTTACTATTGATTATGTTGAACAATCAATAACCCCAACTCATGGTGATTTTGGTTCTAAAGTATTAAATTGGAATACAACAGAAAATGTTGAAAAGGGCGTAACAGCAACATCATCTGATTTTTTATTTGGTAAACAAGATTATTGTATAGATTTTTTTATTAGAGGTTCGGCTTGGGCTGCTGGTTCTACACATTTTATAACATCATTTGTGGATGCTAGTAACTATATGTCAATCGATGGTTACTTTAATTCTGGTGGATATATTCTATGGTATTGGCAAATAAAGGATGGTGGAACAGATATTATAAATTTTATTAGACAGCAAAATGATGTTAGTCTCAATACTTGGTATCACGGTGCATTTGTTCGTAAAGTCACAGGAACTAGTAATGAAAGATATGATTTATATGGAAATGGGGTAATCATCACAGGTGTAACAAGAGAATCTGTTCACAATTACCAAATAGATGATACTATAAATATAGGTAAAGAATCAGCACTTGTATCAGGTAATATGAAAAATGTATATGTTGATAATTTTAGAGTTTCCAAAGGAAATAAAAGATGGGATAGGGGGTTTAATATACCCAAACGATCATATTAAAAAAAATAATAAAAAGTGGATAAATCAGATAAGTTGATGTTTTTTAATAAAGAGGGATACCCTTACAATTTCCAATATGATGAAATAAATCAAAGGTGGGATGGAAAATTATTATTTGACGAAAATAGTAGTGAAGTGTTTAAAACACTTGGTATGTATATTTTTGAAAAGGTATACCCTATTGACATATCATTATATGTGGATTTTGAACCATCACAATTATTTAATTGGAGTGGTATGACATTTGCTGCAAAAACATATGAAGATCAATGGGTAACAAATATAGAAAAGGTAAATAATGATCCAAATTTTCATACTAAATGGATATATGGTACAGATTTTGATATTAGATTTAGACCTGGGACTATTGTAACATTTTCTGGATACACGAATGAATTAGTTGGTTCATATTGGTCAGATTTTATTAATTATGCATATTTTAATGTTCTTGGGACAAAATCGAATGCAATATTAATTTCTACAATAACAGATAATCAAACATTTGATGGTTTTGTATTTCAAACAGGTGCAACAATAACAAGTCATAATATAATAAAAGTTCCTGATTATGGTAATCAGTATTTAGTTGATATTAACAATTTAAATTACTATGATGGTAAGAAAATTAATGTGGTTAGTTCCATCAATAATGACGGAGTCTATACATATAAAGATTATAGTATTTTAAAAAATAGAGTATTTGATTTTGAATTATCACCAGAAACAACAGGTACATTAGACATTGAATTAACACTATACACAGAAAGACCAAAATTATATTCAGGTCCAGTTGAAATAGAAATTTTGAGCATGGCTGAAAATGGTACAATAATTACATTTAAAAATGACATAAATAATGATATAGAATTTTTCAATACTGGACAGACAATGGTATTTGAAAGATTGGATGGTGATGGTGTTTTTTCATCAAACCCAAT
>Ga0210003_1002398_pt1 | contig 15883 bp, 14 predicted proteins | sample LantaG_FD_182804 | JGI IMG/M metagenome (GOLD analysis project Ga0210003, IMG submission 182804) | Deep subsurface microbial communities from Baltic Sea to uncover new lineages of life (NeLLi) - Landsort_02402 metaG (SPAdes) (version 2) | ecosystem: Environmental > Aquatic > Marine > Oceanic >...
CATGGGGGATAAATAAGGATGAGCAAATCCAGAAAGCCCTTGAAATTCTCGACAATAAAGAGTTATACAGTCATATACTAAGCGGAAAAAATGGTTCCCCGCTTATTACCAGGAACGATAATAACAAGGAAAACACAGACAGTCAATAAAAATTCTGTCATTTTTCGTTATTCCAGTCTCCTGTTAAAGGAGGCACTAATGCTACTTCATCCCCGTCATTTAGCACAGGATCATTATATGGAATCTCACTGTTTATCAATACTCTGTATTCATAGTGCGTTATACCGGGAAAATCATCCTTAATCCTCAGCCTGAGGTCATCCAGAGAACCTACATTGCTGTAATATTTAAAGCTGGTTTGAGTTACATCTGAAAGAATACCGAAAAAATAGACAGTAATATTCATGATCAATGCGCCTCCAGCCAGTTTCTTCCCGTACCCCAGTCAACCCTGAGAGGTACCTCGAGACTGGCTGCGTCGGACATTTCATGTAAAACCATTTTTTTAATCCCCTCCAGCTCGGGCTCAGATACCTCAAAAATAAGCTCATCATGAACCTGAATGATCATTTTTGACCTGTATTTTCCTGCTTTAAGCTTTTCATGTATCCTTACCATTGCAATCTTGATAATGTCGGCTGCAGCACCCTGTATTGGTGCATTTATTGCATTCCTTTCGGCATTACCCCTTACTACCTGGTTCCGCGAGTTGATATCACGTACATATCTTCTCCGGCCAAACATTGTCGTAACATATCCCTTTTCCCTTGCCTTCTTTATACTTTCATCCATGTATGCCTTCACTCCGGGGTAAGAGGCGAAATAACCGTCGATAAGCTCTTTGGCCTCCTTCCTTCCTATTGTAAGCCGTTCCGAAAGACCGAAGGATGATATGCCGTAAATGATCCCGAAATTTGCTGTTTTTGCCCTGCTTCTCATCTCCCTTGTAACATCATTAATGTCAACGCCGAAGATCTTTGATGCAGTTGCCGCATGGATATCATTTCCCGACAGAAAATCGGATATCATGTTTTTATCCCTGCTGAGGTGAGCCATCAGCCTGAGCTCAATCTGGGAATAATCGGCCGAGAAGAAAATATATCCTTCTTCCGGAACAAAAGCCTTTCTGATCTCTCTTCCCCGTTCTTCCCTAATAGGGATATTCTGCAAGTTCGGATTGTTGGAGCTTAATCTTCCCGTGGCAGCAACAGCCTGGTTGAATGACGTGTGAATTCTTCCGGTTTTTTTGTCAACCAGTTTGGGAAGAGCTTCAACATAGGTCGATAATAACTTTCTTAATCCTCTGTATTCCAGCACCTTTTCAACAATAGGGTGCTTATGTGTAAGCCGCTGCAGGATCTCTTCGCTGGTAACGAACTGTTTAGTTTTTGTAACTCTTGCCTTATCATCCAGCTTGAGCCTGATAAATAGTATATCACCAAGTTGTTTTGGGGAAGAGATATTGAATTCTGTTCCTGCAAGTGAATAGATCTCTTTTTCGAGGCTGATTATATCATCCCTTAAAGTTACTGCTATGGCATTCAGCTCTTTGCCGTTAAGTATAACTCCGTTTCTTTCCATATCGGCCAGCACATTTATCAGGGGCATTTCAATCCCGGAGGCCAGTTCAGACAGACCCTCATCTTTTATCCTGGGTTTAAAGATGTTCTTAAGTTGAAGAGTGACATCGGCATCCTCGACAGCGTATTCCGTGAGCTGATCAGTTGGCACCGACCGCATGTTTTTCTGTGATTGTCCCTTTTTCCCTATCAGGGATTCGATATGTACCGGGCTGTATGAGAGATAAATTTCCGACAGGAGGTTCATATTGTGCCGCATATCCGGTTCCAGCAGGTAATGTGCTATCATGGTGTCAAACAGAGGTCCGGAGACTTCAATTCCGTAATTACCGAGAATCTGGATATCAAATTTTATGTTCTGACCTATCTTCAATATTTTCCGGTTTTCAAGAAGTGGCTTTATTATTTCAAGCATTGTTTCTGTTTCCTGTCTCGATTCAGGGAAATGAATAAGGTATCCTGTACTTTTTCCCCATGATAATGCAAGAGCAACGATTTCCGAATTAAGCGGATCGATGCCAGTTGTTTCCGTATCGAAACAAAACTCCTTTTGTTCTCCGGCCTGACGGATAATCTTTTTCAGGTCTTCCATATCATTAACCAGAACATAATTATGTTTTACATTGTCAATCGTTGATCTGGCAGTTATGACGGCGTCCTCTCCCGTTTGAGAGAAGAGGGAGGCCTGTACTGGTTCTTTCGTAAGCGGTTCCCGCTTCTTTTCCTCTGATTTTTCCTGTAAACCGGTTTCAGGCAGTAACCTTGCTGCTATCGTCCTGAACTCAAGTTCATCAAAAAGCATTTTAAGCTTTTGCGTATCCGGGGTCGTGGCAGCAAGCTTCTCCTCATCAAATTCAACAGGGACGTTAAGAACAATTGTTGCCAATTTCTTTGATATCTCGATTTGTTCTTTGTTGTTTTCAATTATTTCTTTCAGCCTTTCTTTAAGCTTATCGGTGTTTTTAAATAATTCCTCAACGGAGCCATAATCCGAAATAAGTTTCATGGCTGTTTTAGGACCCACACCCGGGGCTCCGGGTATATTATCGGATGAATCACCCATCAGGGCAAGAATATCAATAACCTGTTCCGGGCGCTCTACGGAAAATTCCCTTTTTATATCCTCAACACCCCACTGAATAGATTCATTTCCGCTTCTTGCGGGTTTAAACATGAGCGTGTTTTCATCAACAAGCTGTGCAAAATCTTTATCGGGAGTCATCATATAGGTTTTAAATCCCATTCCTGTGGCTTTTTTTGCCAGCGTGCCGATCACATCGTCAGCTTCAAATCCCGGATAGTCAATAACTGATATCCGGTATGCCTCAAGAAGTTTTTTAATATAGGGAACTGCCTTTCTAATGTCTTCCGGAGTTTCATCCCTGTTGGCTTTATAATCACTGAACATCTCATGCCTGAAGGTCGGCCCCGGAGCATCAAAAACTACTGCTATGTGTGTAGGTTTTTGTTTATTGAGAACCTCTTCGAGAGTGAGCAGGAATCCGAAAATAGCAGAAGTGTTGAGACCCTTTGAGGTTATCCTGGGATTCTTTATAAATGCATAATATGATCTGAATATCAATGCATAGGCATCAATGAGAAAAAGTTTCTTTATCGGTATATTGTTCATTATGAAACTATTTATTCTTTGAATATTAGGCCCCCTGGCTGCTTCGCAGCCTTCCCCCTGAAGGGGGATTAATTCTGTTTACTTAAATAGCCCCCCTTCAGGGGGTATGGGGGGTTATTCATTATCAGTGGCATACCACTCTGCATACGATCTTGCTGTTTCAAAAAGCTTCAGGCTGTGTAATTTCACTCTGCCGGGAATCTCCTTTTTGAGCCTTTTTGCAAAATCAGCAACAAGGTTCTCGCAAGTAGGCTGGTAATCAACAATCACGGCATTCCCGAACGCTTTTGTGATCACCTCCAGCTTCTCCCTGTCAAAATCCCTGCTTACAACCACGGAATGATCAAATTGATTAATTATCGTATCAAGGACTATTTTTTTAAGTTCCGTAAAATCGATCACCATACCGTTTTTGGGATTACGGCTGTCATCAACCGGTACTCCTGCCAGTGTTACAAACAACTTGTATGAATGTCCGTGCACATTACGGCAGGGACCGTCATAATCCTTCAGTGCGTGAGCCATTTCAAAAGTGAACTCACTGGTTACCCTTATAACCGTGCTCATAATTCTTAAAAGTTTAAAACAATATCCAAAATTAGTTATTCCGGCGGATTATATGGCAACTGGATCATAATGCTTTGATTTTAACATAATAATTAATCTTTATTATTCAATCTTTATTATTATTTTAAATACTTTTGCGAACTTTGTAATCAAAAGAACCGGTCAGATGGAAGAAGAAAAGATTAAACTCACATTTCCTGCATTATTTGATAATACAGTGCAGAAGCATGGAAATTCCCTTGCATATTCCTTTGTGGGGGAAGAACCGATTAGCTATGCCGCAGCCGCAAAGAAAATAAGGGCGCTGATGGCATTTCTTGAGAAAGCTGGCATTAAACGCGGGGACCGTGTTGCTGTCATTAGCACAAATATGCCAAACTGGTCCATTGTTTATTTCTCCGTCACATTCATGGGGGCTGTTGCAATTCCTGTTCTCCCTGATTTTTCGGTTTCAGAGGTTAGTAATGTTCTCGAACATTCAGAAGCAAAGGTAGCTTTTGTATCTTCTTCATTACTGTCCAAAATTGAAGGCACCCGGCCTGAAACCCTTGAAACAGGGATACTTATTGAAGATTTCTCGATTATTTTCTCAATAAAGGAAATTCCCCGGTTTGATCCCGATGCATTACCTTCCATAAAATATGAAATTGAAGAAGAGGATCTTGCATCTATCATTTACACATCAGGAACCACAGGCCGTTCCAAGGGAGTGATGCTTACACATAAGAATATATCATTCAATGCTATAAAAGGCGGAAAGATACAGCCTATAAATGAAAATGACCGTTTTTTATCGGTGCTCCCTTTGTCACATACCTATGAAAACACCCTGGGATTGATCCTTCCCATGATATATGGCGCGTGTGTTTATTATCTCAGGAAACCACCCACCCCGCCTGTATTGCTGCCTGCTCTGGAAACAGTGAAACCCACAATAATGCTGAGCGTTCCCCTGATAATTGAAAAGGTATATTTCAATAAGATCCTTCCATCCTTCAATGAAAAATTAATACTCAGGCTTCTGTATAAAATTCCATTCATAAGGATGAAACTTAATGCTGTTGCAGGTAAAAAATTAATGAAAACCTTTGGAGGACATCTTAAATTCTTTGGTGTAGGCGGTGCAAAACTGAACAGGGTCGTGGAAAAATTTCTTATGGAAGCAAAATTTCCCTATGCAGTAGGTTACGGACTTACTGAAACAGCTCCGCTGCTTGCCGGGGCAAGCCCAAAGGAAACAGTATATGAATCAACAGGACCTGCTATTGAAGATATAGAGCTTATTGTCAACAACCCCGATAAAAAAACAGGAGAGGGTGAGATATGGGCACGAGGCCCGAATATTATGCAAGGTTACTATAAAGAACCCGGGCTTACATCTGAGGTGCTTACTCCTGATGGATGGTTCAAGACAGGTGATCTGGGAATACTTGATGCCGGCAATAATCTTTTCATAAAAGGGCGCCTTAAGAATATGATCATCGGCGCAAGCGGAGAAAATATTTATCCTGAAGAGATTGAATCGGTTATCAATAACTTCCGTTATGTTGTTGAATCGCTTGTGATCCACCAGAAAGGCAAGCTGGTTGCTCTTGTTCATCTTAATATTGAGGAGCTTGAAAAGAAATATGAGCACCTGAAAAAGGATATGGCCGAAAAATTTGAGGAGAAGAAGGAAGAATTACTTGCCGAACTTAAGGATTATGTTAACTCCCATGTGAACAAATTCAGCAGGATCAACAAGGTGGTCCTTCAGCCTGTGCCTTTCCAGAAAACAGCAACACTGAAGATAAAGAGGTACTTGTATATATAAGTAGTAAGGGCGTTGCATGCAACGCCCTTACTATTATTCCATTGCCTTCCTGTACCTTTCATTCACCACATCCCAGTTCACAACATTCCAGAACGCTTCAACATAATCGGGTCTTTTGTTCTGATACTTAAGATAATAGGCGTGTTCCCATACATCAATGGTTAAGAGCGGTATGCCTTTTAGCGGTGAAACATCCATCAATGGATTATCCTGGTTGGGAGTGCTTCCGGCAGCCAGGTTCTTATCCGTAGTAAGGTAAAGCCATGCCCAGCCGCTTCCAAAACGGGTCTTGGCAGCATTGCTGAATGTCTCCCTGAATTTATCGAATGAACCAAAAGTTTTGTCAATTGCAGCCGAAAGTTCAGCTGATGGTTTTGATTCGTTTTTTCCGAGATTTTCCCAGAAGATCACATGGTTGTAGTAACCTCCTCCATTGTTTCTAACTGCATCTCCGGCTTTTGAAACCTCTGCAAATATCTGCTCAATGGGTGTATTTTCCATTGCTGTACCTTTAATGGCATTGACAAAATTATTGAAATATGCCCTGTGGTGCCTGTCATAATGAATCTCCATAGTCCTGGCATCTATATCCGGCTCAAGTGCATCATATGCATAGGGCAATGCCGGGAATTCTTTAGTGTTAATTTTTTTCATATCTGAATTTTTTAAATCATTAACTTGTCCGGACAGGGTGATTGCAGAAAAAAATGCAATTGAAATCCCTGCAATAATGGTTTTTTTAAAATTATTTTGTTTCATTATCATGATTTTGGTAATTAAACAAAATGAAGAAAATAATGTTCAATTCTACTTTTCGAGGCAGAATAGTTAAAACAAAAATATTATTTATTATGCAACTTTTAGTGTATTTTTGTCGTTATTAGTTAACCAAATAAGCATACATATGAAAAAGACACTCATAATATTATTGTCGGCTGTTCTTATGGCGGGACTTCTAACCAGTTGTAAGAAGAAGAAAGGAGATCCTCCTGCTTTGCCAATTGAGGAATCGATGATTATTGATTTCAGTAATTTTGAGATAGGCAAAAAGTCAGTTGATCTTTTCTATTCTGATAAGGGTGTGGAAAACAGCAACTGGGAATTTGCAGCAACAGTTGCAGGATACTGGAGAGCAATACTCACCAGTACATTGATAGTCCCGGTATCTGCATTTAAATTAGCCGTTGATCAGACTCCGGAATGGATCGAAGAAGATACATGGGAATGGAATTATTCCGCAAGTGTTTTCTCTGTTACATATAAAGCACGGCTTGTAGGACAAATAAGGGCATCGGATGTGCTGTGGACGATGTATGTAACCAGAGAAGGAAACGGTGGATATCCCGAATTTGTCTGGTTTGAGGGTACTTCTGCTCTTGACGGTAACAGCGGACAATGGACCCTCAACCATAGCTATACCTACCAGGAATCTGTGCTTCAGATAGACTGGACAAGCAGCGGAAATTCTGTGGGAACAGTTAAATATACCTATGTGAGAACTCTTAATGATAACCGTGAAACAGATACTTTTCACGACAGTTACATTGAATACGGAAAAACAAGCAACACCCTTGATGCTTACTACAGTATTCATTACTACAGCAAAGACTACCTGACATTCTGGGATGTTGACGTGGAATGGAGTACGGTAAGTTACAATGGAAGGGTTCAGTGTTCACCCCGGTTTGTTGACTCTGACTGGCACTGCTGGAACAGCCAGCTGGTTAATGTTACCTGCGAGTAAGTACAAATTATCCTATTATATGAGGGTGTCGAATACAGGCACCCTTTTTTATTTATTGTCATTGAAATTTTTGCTATTTTGCACTGCTTAAAAATTGCAGATGATTCAAATGTCGGCAGGTAAAAAATCTATATTGCTGATCGCTCTCCTGCTTATTGCTGATCAGTTCCTTAAGATATGGGTCAAAACGCATATGATGCTTGGTGATGAGATCCATTTTTTCGGAAACTGGGGAATGCTTCATTTTGTTGAAAATAATGGAATGGCTTTCGGAATGGAAATGGGCGGAAAACCAGGGAAGCTGGTGCTCAGTGTTTTCAGGATCATTGCTATTTTCGCCATAGGGTGGTTCCTTTACTCAATCATCAAAAAGAATGTGAATCTTGGTTTGATCCTGGCTGTCAGTGTCATTTTTGCAGGTGCAATAGGCAATATCATCGATAGTGCTTTTTACGGGATGATCTTCAGTGAAAGTTATCTTCAACCGGCGGTCCTGTTCCCTCCTGGAGGCGGATATTCCTCCTTTCTTCACGGGAAAGTGGTCGATATGTTCTATTTCCCTGTTATAAATACCCATTGGCCCGACTGGTCGCCATTCCGTCCCGGTGAATCATTTATTTTTTTCAGACCCGTATTTAACATCGCAGACTCATCAATTACTTGCGGAGTAATATCCATTATCCTGTTTCAGAAGAGGATGTTCAGGGACTTCAACTAATCCGCAATCCGCAATCCGCTCCCGACAATGCTTCATGCTTCAGCATGTCGGGATTGCTCCACTTCGTTCCGCAAAATCCGAAATGTGAAACATTCTAGTCCCTGCAGCATTCGCCTATACTGACCAGCAGGTTTTTTAGCTTATCATACTTTATATAATAAAATATATTCTTCCCTTCCCTTTTGCAGGATAACACCCCCCTGTCTTTCATTATAACAAGATGATGTGATGCTGTGGATTGCTCTATGCCAAGCTGTTTATGTATTTCCGTAACGGTTCGTTTCCTGCCATCCTCCAGGCAGCCAATTATAGAAATTCTCACTGGATGTGCAAGCGCTTTTAGCATTCCCGCAGCTTTTTCAAGTGTTTCAGGACTTAATTTCTTCAATTCCATGATTCAGGAGATAAGATGCTTGTTGCTGGTTCCTGGTTAACAAGCAACAAGCTATTAACAATCAGCAACTTTCGTTAATTAATACAAATATATGTAAATATGTAGATTTATCACACTTTAATGCAGGTGGCGATGTCCCTTAAGAGATCCGACAAATTATTCATCTGCCATCAGGGTTGATCTGAAATTGCTATATTTGAATGAAATAATCCGATATGTCTGTACTCAGCGATATTAAAAAGCCTGTTGAAAAGGAGATGGATGAATTTGAATCCTATTTCAGCAGGACCATGAAAAGCAATATCCCCCTTCTGAAAATAATTCTCAATTATATCCTCAGACGCAAGGGAAAACAGATGAGGCCCCTGCTGGTTTTCCTTACCGCGAAACTTAATGGGACTATATCTGAGGCTACCTTTGTGGCTGCAACTCTTGTCGAGCTTCTTCATACTGCATCTCTGGTACATGATGATGTAGTTGATAACGCACATGAACGTCGCGGGGCTTTTTCCGTAAATGCTTTATGGAACTCAAAAATTGCGGTCCTTGTGGGCGATTATATGCTTTCGAAAGGCTTGCTTATCAGTGTTGAAAAAAGCCGTTACGATATGCTGGAGATAGTCTCTGAGGCAGTAAAATCAATGGTGGAGGGAGAATTGCTGCAACTGCAAAAGTCAAGAAAGCTTAACATAAAAGAAGAGGATTATTATAAGATCATTATCAGCAAAACAGCTGCTCTGATCGCAGCATGCACTGGAACGGGAGCGAGATCTGTGACCGAGGAACCGGATACTATCCAGTTGATGAAGGACTTTGGTGAAAATATAGGCATCGCATTCCAGATCAGGGATGATATTCTTGATTATGAGGTAAACGGATTAACCGGAAAAACAGTGGGGAATGATATAAAAGAGAGGAAAATAACCCTTCCGTTGATCAACTCACTTGAGCTTGCGTCATTACTTCAAAAGAGACATATCCTCTCAATAGTAAAAAGGGAAAAAAAGACAAAAAAGGAGATCAATGAAGTAATAAGCTTTGTTACCACTACGGGCGGACTGGAATATGCCGAGTTAAAAATGAACCAGTACCGCGATAAGGCACTGGCAATTCTTGATTCTTATCCCCAATCAGACGTCAGGGATTCTCTGACAAGTTTTGTTTATTTTACGACCTCCCGTAATAAATGATACTATTTCCTGATCAACCGGCCGCTTCAAGCTCTATCTTGGCGACCTTCTCCATGTCTTCCTGGTAATATCTTGACCCAAAATAAAATAGTACAGCGCCGATAACAAGCATCGGCGGCAAAATAGAAAGTGCGGTTTCAATATTTGTTTTATCATATATGAGGCCCACAATCATGGGTGACATTGCAGATCCCAGCAGGTTCTGAACAATGACTGCAATAGCATATGATGTTGCTCTCAGCCCGGGGTGAATAACATCCTGGGTAACTGCAGCTGCTCCGGCAATAAAACCTATTATCAGAACTCCCATTAATAAAAGTAGTGCATATTGAAGAGGTCCGGGATTAAGGTGCAGGGCAATAAACAGGACAATAGCAGTAGCCATTGTTGAGATAGCCGGATATAGCAGTCGTGCATTTTTCTTTTTTTTCTGCCATGCATCTGTCAGGTATCCGCCAATAGGAGCCCCCATCAGCGCAAGAACCATCACCACGCTTGCTTTCATACCGGCCTTATCCATAGGCATTCCCTGGACATTCTGAAAATATGTCGATAGCCATGTTATAAGGGCAGTTGTTACAAAAACTACCGCTGCCATTCCAAAATAGGTGAAAATGACTGATGGTCTTGTTATAAATTCCCTGACCATATCTTTCTTCTCCATCTTGATTTTCTTATTGGCCTTATCAACGAAAGCCAGATCGACTGTTTTGTAGTCTTTAAGAAACAGGAACAGCAGGGCAACTATCAACCCAGGTAAAGCAACAATACCAAAAGCATGCTTCCATCCCAGATGTACTGCTATCACACCCCCCAATAAATGACCTATTGCAGTACCAAGAGGTATGGATGCATTCCAGATACCCATCATTCTTGATCTTTTTTCATGCGGGAATAATCCTGATATTATTGCGCTTCCTCCCGGGGCATATCCTGCCTCTCCGACCCCGATCAATGCACGGGCCATAAACAGCTGGACATAATTACCTGTCAGGGCGCACAAAGCCGTGGCAAAACTCCACATAATCGCCATGATCCCTATCGTTTTTGTCCGGCTCCACCGGTCAACAAGCAAGGAAATAGGAAACGTGAGCAATACTATTGCCCAGTAAACGACAGAAACAAGCATTCCTTCCTGCATGTGAGTAATTCCCAGGTCTTTCCCGATGGACGGCCACATAGATGTAATAACCATCCTGTCGATATAATCGAACATGTAAAGAAGGAACAGCAAAGTAAAGACGTAATACGAATACTTCTTGGAAAAAAGATATCCTTTGTGATTCTCAGTATTTTTCATGCGGATTTCGGTTTACTGCATGGCAAATAAATAAAATTTATCTTAGTTGGTAATATTTATAGTAATTTTAAGTCTTTATACTTAGTGGTTGGACACAAAACCTGCTTTATTTTCAGCCTTTAGAAAAAATATACTCAGAAATATGGTAACACTTAGACAAATTGAAGAATTTATCGCTGCTGAGCCAATCGCAATGGTTGGTGCTTCAGGAAATCCCAAAAAATTTGGATTTACCGCTTTCAGGGAACTTAAGGAAAAGGGAATGAATATTATCCCGGTTAACCGCAATGCCTCCGAAATATACCAGGTAAAGGCATATCAAAACATTATGGCATTGCCGCCGGAGGTAAAGGGCTTAATACTTATGACACAAAAAAGCCAGACAGCAGATTTGGTAAAGGATGCTGTAAAAAGAGGTTTTAAACATATCTGGATACAGCAGTTTTCCGAAAGCAAAGAGGCACTCCGGAAACTCAAGGATACAGATATTAATTATATAACAGGACAGTGTATTTTGATGTATTATAAACCTCACAGCATTCATAAATTTCATGCAGGACTGAAGAAATTCTTCGGACGATATCCAAAATGAAATCCTGACCTCCAGCCATATGGAAGCATCCGGTTATATTTTCAGTACAGAAGTTACTGTCAGGGATTATGAGTGTGATATTCAGGGAGTTGTGAATAATGCAAATTATCTGCATTACCTGGAACATGCCAGACATGAGTTTCTTGTTTCAAAAGAGATCAATTTCACTGAGCTTCATAACGAAGGGATTGATCTGGTTGTGACAAAAGTTGAAATTGAATACAAATTTCCTCTCCGAAGTCGTGATAAATTTGTCATTCGCTTAAATCTTCTCCGGGAAGGTAATTTAAGGCTGGTTTTCATCCAGGATATTTACAGGCTTCCAGATGAAAAACTTATAGCCCGTGCCAGGGTTACCGGTGTGGCAACAAGAAATGGGAAACCTCTTCCCCCCGGAAATCTTATCTCAAGACTGGGTTTGGAATGATATTCAGTGTAACTTGACATATATCTAAAATTTTTAATTCTTATATCATGAACTTTAAAAAATCATTACAGGCAATTAGCACTTTAGTTGTGCTTTTCTTTATTACAACATCAGCTATTTTATCACAGTCAATTGAAGGTGACTGGTACGGTAAGGCTGATATTCAAGGTATTACTCTGCGTATCTCGGTCCATGTCAAATCTGCCGGAGAGGGATATACATCAACATGGGATAGTCCCGACCAGGGGGCTTTTAACATTCCTGCTACTACAACAGATTTTCGTTTTCCTGATTTTTCATTTACGCATGCAGGCGCAGGATTTAAATATACAGGTCAGGTAAGTGCCACATACGATGAAATCAACGGCAACATGGAACAGAACGGACTTACAATTCCGATTAAATTCGGACGGGAACCTATTGAACCGGCCCCTAACAGCCCGGAAGCCCTGAAAGAGAAATACGATAAGCAGGAGGTTTATATAACGATGCGTGACGGAGTAAGGCTTTTTACTTCAATTTACACGCCGAAAAAAAGTTCTGTTGCCCATCCGATGCTTCTGTCACGAACGCCTTATAATATTGAATCTGGAGGTCCCGATCGGTATAACTATTTTGTTCAGGGTTACTCAAGATATGTCGAAGAAGAATATATTATGGTTTTCCAGGATGTGCGGGGAAGTTATATGAGTGAGGGAGAATATGAGGATATACGTCCGGTCATTCCCGATAAGAAAAACAGTAATGACACCGATGAAACAACCGATACCTGGGACACCGTTGACTGGCTCGTTAAAAATGTAAAAAACAACAACGGTAATGTTGGAATATTCGGTATTTCTTATCCCGGATTCTATTCAACAATGGGAATAATTGATGCTCATCCTGCAGTTAAGGCCGTATCGCCGCAGGCTCCCGTAACAGCATGGTTCATCGGTGATGATTTTCATCATAATGGCGCCTTTTTTCTGCTTGATTGTTTTCCTTTTTATTACAGTTTTGGACAACCCCGGAGGTCGCCAACCAGGCAGGGTAATCCCAGGTTCAACTGGCCTGTTCCCGATAATTATGAGTTTTTCCTGTCGCTGGGTGCCATCAAAAATATAGCACCAAAATATTTTGGTGACAGCATAAAATTCTGGAATGATGCTTTTGCGCATCCTGATTATGACGATTTCTGGAAAGCAAGGGATCCACGTCAGTATCTTAAGAATGTATCTCCGGCCGTGATGACCGTTGGGGGATGGTTCGATGCTGAGGATCTTTTTGGAGCCCTTAATACATATGAAGCAATTGAGACACAGAATCCCCCGGATATTGATAATTATCTTGTCATGGGGCCATGGTCACACAGTCAGTGGGCTTTCGGCGAGGCAAATAATCTTGGTAACATTTACTGGGGTCTTGATGCAAATGAGATGTTTATTGACCTGGAAAAAGATTTTTTTAACCACTACCTGAAAAACACAACGGGGCCTGAAATAGCTGAGGCAACAATCTTTGTCACAGGCGCCAATGAATGGAGAGATTTTGATGTATGGCCTCCGGAAAATACAACAGAAAAAAAGCTGTATTTCCATGCCGGAGAAATTGCTTCGTTCAATCCGCCCTCAGGAAAAAACAGCTTTGACGAATATGTCTCCGATCCGGGCAATCCTGTCCCCTATACTGAAGATGTACATGCCAACAGAACGGCAGAATATATGACCGATGATCAACGCTTTGCATCACGCCGGCCCGATGTAATGGTCTATCAGACAGATATCCTGGATAAGGATATTACACTTACAGGACCGTTGACAGCTGATCTTTTTGTATCAACAACAGGAACTGATGCCGATTATATTGTCAAACTTATTGACGTATTTCCGGCAGATACCCAGGCTGGTGATGAACAAGATGTTGAAGTGCCTCTGGGCGGATACCAGATGCTCGTCAGGGGAGAAGTACTCAGGGGAAAATACCGGAACAGTTTTGAAAAACCCGAACCTTTTGTCCTTGGCAAAGTAAACGAAGTTAAATATGAAATACCCGACATCGCACATACATTTAAAAAGGGTCACAGGATTATGATACAGGTTCAGAATTCATGGTTCCCGCTTGTAGACAGGAATCCGCAAAAGTTTGTTAATATTTACCGGTGCTCCGACAGTGATTTTCAGAAGGCAACACACAGGATATACCATGATGCCAAATATCCTTCTTGCGTTAATGTGAGAGTTCTGAACTAAAAAAGACAGATAATAATTCTGAACAGAAAATTTCTTTTATTTGTAGTATAAACTTATCATTATGGGAAAAAAGAGTCTGACACGAAGGCAATTTATTGCCTTCATGAGCGCAGGAGCTGGTACTGTCCTGATCACTTCTTCAGCATCTGCCAAACCTTTTGGAAAAGTTACTTATTCTTATGATCCTTTTCAGATTGTTACGCTGGGTAATACAGGAATAAAAACCACTCTTCTGGGCATGGGTACCGGTTTTAGCGGTTATAACCGTACCTCTGCCATTACAAGGGCAGGTACGGCGGAATCAATGATAAGGTATGCCTGGGATAAGGGTATACGGTATTTTGACTGCGCCGATTCATACGGTACTCATCCTTTTCTTTTAAAGGCACTCAAGGATATCCCGAGGGAATCATATACTTTGGGTACAAAGATATGGGTATCGCCGGGAGGCATCCCGGAAGAGGATCATACCGATGCTGATATATCTGTTGATCGTTTCCGGAAAGAATTAAATACAGATTATATCGATATAGTGCAGATACATTGCATGACAAGCGCTCACTGGACAAATGAGCAGAAAAGACAAATGGATCTGCTTGAGAATCTTAAATCAAAGGGAATAATAAGGACTCACGGTGTCTCGGTACATTCATTCGAAGCCCTGGAAGCTGCTGCAGCAAGCTCCTGGGTTGATGTAATACATGTCAGGATAAATCCTTACGGGGCAAATATGGATTTGAAAGAGCCTGAAAAGGTTATTCAGGTGATTGAAAAAATGCATAAATCAGGAAAAGGTATTATCGGCATGAAACTTATCGGTGGTGGCAATTTGCGCAATGATCCGGAAAAAATTGACCAGTCAATTAAGTATGTCCTTGGTCTGGGGACAGTTGACATGATAATAATTGGCTTTGAAAAACCGGAACAGGTCGATAACTATATATCGAGAGTTGAATCGACACTAAAAATATTAAGCACTTGATCTTTATAATAAAATGACAATGAGATTATTCAACCTTCTTATCACATTTCTTTTTGTATTCTCTGTATCTGTATCAGGACAGGATAATGGACTGGCAAAACTGGTAAAACCCGGAGATAAGCTGGAAAAACTCGCTGACGTATTTCAGTTCACCGAAGGACCAACGGCTGATGCAAAAGGCAATGTTTATTTTACCGATCAGCCCAACGATCGTATCATGGTCTGGGATCAGAAAAAAGGTCTCGATATATTTATGGAGCCTGCAGGACGTTCAAATGGCCTTTCATTCGACAGTCAGGGTAATCTTTGGTCATGCGCCGATGAAAAAAATGAGCTATGGCGAATAGGTCCCGGTAAAGAGGTTGAGGTAATTGTGGATAATTTTGAGGGCAGGCTTCTGAACGGGCCCAATGACCTTTGGATCTGCCCCGATGGCGGTATATATTTTACTGATCCATTCTACAAACGATCATGGTGGACTCATAATGAAATGCCCCAGAAAAAGCAGTGTGTTTATTACCTTAAACCTGACCATAAAACCATTATGGTTGTTGGAGCTGATCTTCAACAGCCTAACGGAATAGTAGGAACACCGGACGGGAAAAAACTTTACGTGGCTGATATAAGAGGCAATAAAACATGGTCATATTCAATAAATCAAGATGGAACCCTTTCAGATAAAACTCTTTTTTGTGAAATGGGATCTGACGGTATG
>Ga0210003_1002399_pt1 | contig 15880 bp, 12 predicted proteins | sample LantaG_FD_182804 | JGI IMG/M metagenome (GOLD analysis project Ga0210003, IMG submission 182804) | Deep subsurface microbial communities from Baltic Sea to uncover new lineages of life (NeLLi) - Landsort_02402 metaG (SPAdes) (version 2) | ecosystem: Environmental > Aquatic > Marine > Oceanic >...
GGCCAGACGGAAAAAAAGGGCCGGTCAGGACTGAATATTGACAGCCGGGGCGGTCTCGGCTATATACATATCAGGCGGTACATTTTTGTTCCGCCAGGTGGGACACTTTTACTCCGCCGTTTACACCTCGGGACTGTCGCCAATTTCATGATTGAGAAAAACCAGCTCTACCCCACAACTATGCAGCTCATCAATGACCAACACTTGATAGGCGTAGTTTCTAGCTGGCGAAAAGCGCCCAAAAGAGGGCCAGGAAAAGCGCCCAAATGGGGGCCACCTGGATTATAAATAGTAACGTCTACTACGACGCTGTCAACAAGTTCCTCCTGCCCCCACCCTTAAGGGTGGGACGTCCTATAATATTTACCGTTGTTTTCCCTTGCCCTTATCAAGGCTCGACTTCAGCCGATAGCTGTCACCAATGATCTCAAGTATATGCACATGATGCGTTAACCTGTCCAGCAGAGCGCCGGCCAACCTTTCATCTTCAGCAAAAACCTGTGGCCAATCCGCAAAGGGCAGATTCGTTGTCACAGCCAGGCTTGTCTGCTCATAGCACCGGCTGAAGAAGCCGAACAGATGTTCGGCGCCAATCCGATCCAAGGGGATGTAGCCAAGCTCATCGACAATGATAAGGTCGCAACGCTGAATGTTATTTTCCAGCTTCAATATCATTCGTGAACGGTGCAAAAAGACCTTTCTGCACCGACGAGAGCCAATATTTATTTTTGCCGAATAAGAGTTCCATCTTTCATGTAGAGAACCCTGTCGGCAATGTCCAGCGGGAAGATGCCATGTGTGGCGATAACTAAAGTGACGCCTTTTTCCCTAACCGGAGTGATTAAGTGGTCGATGATTTCCTCCGCTGTTTCCGCGTCGAGCTCTCCCGTCGGCTCATCAGCGAGAATAAGCACTGGTTCATTAGCAAGCGCTCTTGCGATGGTGACGCGCTGCTGCTGTCCAATGCTGAGTTCGGACGGCAAGTTATCAAGCCTCTCCCCAAGCCCGAGATTATTCAACAGTGTCTTTACCTTTTCACGTCGAGCGGTTTTCGACATGCCGATATGCAGCAGGGCGGCTTCAACATTCTCAAAAGCCGTCCATGAGGGTAACAGGTTGAAATTTTGGAAGATGACGCCAATCTTCTGACGCCGCAGCAGTGGCAATTCTTCATTGGATAGGTTTTCCATGTTGCGGCCTTCAAATATCACACTGCCTTCAGTTTGGCGTTCAAGCCCACCCAACACCCCCAGGAAAGTGGATTTGCCTGTGTCGGTCTTCCCGGCAATTACCACAATTTCACCCCTGTTCACCGATAAATTAATCCCCCTGAGGACGCGAACCTCCTTGCGTTTGACCGTGAAACTCTTCCTGAGGTCCTTGCACTCCAGGAGAATGTCGCCCTCTCCAGTCATTTCATTAGCCATGTTAATATGCCTCCTTATTGGCGAGTAGTGAGTGGTGTAAAAAATCACCCGTCACTCATCACTCGTCAATGGAATATCAAATGCTCCGTAGCGCATCAGCCGGTCGCTGACGGGCAGCGATGAAAGTAGGGAAGCCCCCCGCGATGATGCCTCCCAAGAATGCCAACGCGAAACCAAGCACTAATACCCACGGCGAAATGATGATATGTACCCCAGCTTCAATGCCACTCAACATCTCAATGGGAACAAACAGCAGTATAGCGACCGCGACCAGGCACCCGAGAATGCCGCCTATCATGGCCTGCAAAACGGACTCCGCCAGGATTTGCGAAACCACATCTCCATCAGTCCAGCCGATGGCTTTCAGAATGCCAATATCCCGTCGCCGCTCGATAACGGAGGTCAACTGAGATTTCAAGGCAAATAGCACAGCGCAAATGCCAATGATCATGGTGAGCAGCCAGACGCCGCCTTCATTCATCCCCATCACTTTCGAGGCAGGCTTGTAACAGGCATAACTGGAGACAACGAGATCCGGAAGTAATTCCTTCACGTCCATGATTGCATCGTCCTGTACCTTCGAGCTTGCCACCTCGACAAGAACCACATTTATCTTATCGTCAATAGGTGACCCAATTACTCGCTTCTTTATGACCTGCCGTGCGTCATCGATGTGCATGTATACGTCGGCCTTTCCAGGCCGAATGCCTGGATTGAGGATCCCGATAATCGAAAAAGTGTTTCCTGCAATAGTGATCTTGCTGTCAATACTCAATTTTGCCGACAGGGCATAAGCCTCCTCCAGCATGACCACGCCCTTGTCCCCAGGCCAGAGAAATCGGCCGCTCAAAACATCTCCTGCCGCGCAACAGGTCGTACCGACAACCAAATTATTACGTGGATCAAACCCGCCGATGGTAAAAGTTCGCTGAGTTTCCGGGTCTTTCAACCGGAATAGCAGGTACGGTGCTGCATCTCGCACGGTTGGAAGCTGCTTCACCTTATCTACGAAGGTTTCGTGAATAAGACCAGCCGCCACGCCCATAGCAATAAATCCTTCGTTCTGCTCATCCAGAAGCTTCACAGAGTTTTGTGGCATAGAGGCGGGCACAAAGGCGATAAAATGTGTTCCAGTGCCGCTCAAGACCCCACTCGCCGCATCTTTGGAGAAAATAAGTATAGTAACGAGAACGACCATAATCGCTACAGCCAACAGGTAACCTAAAATGTTGGCCAACGTGCGTCCTTTTCTCCGTATTAATTCACGCCATGCGCATTTCCATAGATCGCTCATGGTTCTGACTCCTCTGTCAATGGTTGTCATATACCTTGTAGAAATATATCACCATCTTCGGGTAGTTGCAACAGCATTAGCAGTTCTCTTTTAACCGGTGTTGCGGAATCGAAAAAAGTACTGAATAGGCCGCATTAAGCACATCACGGATAGGCCCTTCCCGAAAAACGCAAAGTTGGGCATCGAGGGTTTAGCTGTGGTGCTCGTCATTGGGGCCACGCTTCTACCGATGGCCAGAGCCCAGAGGTCAGAGAAAGCTGATGCAGTCGTGGACCAAGACGTGATCACAGATCCCAATACCAACCTGCAATTCCGTAAGGTCAAAAAACTTGTCGGCAATCTTAGCTTTTTCCAGCCCAAAGCAATGGATATCGGATTAGACGAAATGTAACCTTCCCTTAACATCCATAGAATAAGTGATTTGAAGCTCACTATATAGGAATTGACAAATCGGCTGCTTTTTCCTTTTTTCCGAAGCTCTGTTCGCCAAGTCTCAACTTTCTTGCCGTCAATATCGCTCGGTGTAATAAAGCAGCAATCATCAATAATCTTTGCAACCTTCTGTACCGATTTGTTTACATACTGTTTGCTTTTCTCGCTGGCTTCCATGTTCTTTTTCCACTGGGAAACACGTCCGCCTTTAATATCGTATAGACGAAATAACGCAAATGTAGTGAAGACTTTTTACAAAAATCGCCCCCGACGCTATCAAAAAACCACATCCAACCTTACAACTGCGTAACTTGGGCTAAGAATTACGACTCTCGCCAAAGCCGAGTAATGGGAAGCTCAGGGATTCCCATCGGTTGCCCAGCGGACCAATGGCAGTTTCTCAAATCGCGGAAAAGCTCTTCTGGAGTGTCAGGTTCAAAGTCCCCACGCTGCAAGAAGTCTTGGCGACTGACACTCGAGGGCTCCCCCTCCAGCTCTCTCCCCCAAACCGCCTCCCGGCTGTCGTGGGTCGGGGGCTCATCTGATCATTCTGTTGCACCCTGCTTGTGGAGGCAATCGGCGATTCCACTGTACTCTCTGTATCGCACCAGCGATAAGGGTGTGGAATCCCACATGTCTTTTATTAGCCGTCAGCCGTCATCCCGACCATTCCCGGCACTGTCGTCGTTACTTTCTCTCATAGCGAACCAGCCCCTTGACATGGGCCGCTGCGGCTTGGCCTAATCCTTCAAGGTCATAGCCCCCCTCCAGAACAGAGATCAACCGGCCTTGGGCACTTTTGTAAGCAACGTCCTGCATGATGGTGAATTGTTGTTGTCCAAAATGTGGTAAGCCCTTCTCAGTCTTTCCTTGCACAGAAGATTCCGAGCAAATCGAGTGGGATGTCATCCTTCGTCGTCGTATTGATAAACGTGTTCGTTATATTCCCACCTGTAATTGCCATGCCGTACCTGGTATCGTGACAGCACCGCCTCCTCCAAAGCTCATACCCAAGAGTATGTTTGCTATTTCGTTCTGGATTCGTTTGATTATGGAAAAGTTTCTTTTCCAAAGACCGCTTTATCGCGTGCGAAAGGTCCTGGCGTTGGAAGGGCTCAGTGTTTCTCAGGGTACTCTCACCGGGGGACTGCGACGGATAGGAGAACTTCTCCAGCCTGTTTACACGTTAATCCTCGAACACAATCGTCAGGCAAAGCACTGGAAGATGGATGAAACACGATGGATGGTATTTGAAGAGATAGAAGGCAAATACAACTATCGATGGTGGCTGTGGGTTGTGATCACCGATGATACCGTTGTGTATCTTCTTGAGCCTACTCGTTCGGCTCAGGTTCCTAAGAATCACTTACCGCAAGATGCGGAAGGAATTATTAATGCAGATCGTTACATAGTCTACAAAATTCTGGGAGAAAAAATTCAGATCGCTTTTTGCTGGAGTCATGTAAGGCGAGATTTTGTTCAAGTTCGTGATGGCTACCGTCATCTTTATGACTGGGGGCAGGCATGGGTAGATAGAATCAATGAAATATTTCGTCTCACTGATGAGCGACTTGAGGTACTATCGAATCCGAAAGAGTTTCAGATAAGAGACAGGATTTTGCGGGATGCACTTGACGCCATGACGGATGAACGCGAACATCAACTTACTGATCCCAGTCTGCACAAAGCAGCAAGAAAAAAATTGGAGAGTTTGCGTAATCATTGCAAGGGATGTACGCTCTTTGTGGACCATCCGGAAATTCCCATGGACAACAATGAGTCAGAGCGAAAATTACGTGATCCGGCTGTGGGACGAAAGAACTATTACGGCAGTGGATCGGTTTGGAGCGGAGCATTAACCGCGATTCTGTTTACGATCTTTCAAACACTGCTCAAGAACAAGATTGACCCTCAAAAATGGCTTTTTGCTTATTTCCAAGCCTGCGCTCAAAACGGCGGTCGTCCGCCTGATAATCTCAATGAGTTTCTGCCGTGGAGCCTGTCTGAAAAAGACAAAAAGCTGTGGTACTATTCGGAGCGGTCGCCATGATTGATGTCACTGACAAAGCTGTTCGTTACTGCGGCCGATTGTTCACCAGCAAAGAAATAGACCGAATTCGCCAACTGATTGCATCCGATCGCAAACTCAACCGAGTACAACTATCCCGTGTGGTCTGCGATGAGTTCAACTGGCTACGTCCGGATGGCCGCAGCAAAGAAATGTCCTGCCGAGTGGCGATGTTGCGAATGGAAAGAGATGGTCTGATTACTTTGCCACCGCCGCAAAAGGGGAATGGTAATGGACGAACTCGTCCTCGCTTAACCTCGGCATCCGAGCCGCAAGAGGCAATATCACTCCCAGCCGGCGCCTTAGGGAAACTGCTATTTCGTCCTGTCAATATTCCTGATGACTCAAAGCTCTGGAACGAACTGATAGAACGTTATCATTATCTGGGCTATAAGCCGTTGCCGGGTGCGCAGATTCGCTATCTTGTCTTTGGCAACTCACATCTTCTGGCAGCGTTGGGCTTTGGTGCTGCCGCATGGACAGTTGCACCGCGTGATAGGTTTATCGGCTGGACAGCTCAGCAGCGAAAATATAATTTGCACCTCGTTGTCAATAATGCACGGTTCCTTATATTGCCCTGGGTCACTTCGCATAATCTGGCATCGCGAATCTTAGCTGGCATCGCAAAACAACTGCCACACGATTGGCAAGATCGCTACAGCTATAAGCCGGTTCTTATTGAAACATTTGTCGAACAGAAGCGTTTTCGCGGCACCTGCTACCGGGCAGCCAATTGGACACATGTAGGCCAAACAAAGGGCCGTGGCAAACTCGACCGCCAAAACCTCTATTTGGTGCCGGTTAAAGATATCTTCCTCTACCCCATTGATAAACACTTCCGCCAAACACTCCACTGCCAAGCCTAACACCTTTGATATGGGTTCACTGAATGTTTACGTCCTACGGGCGCTTGACAAGCACAGCTACTTCCCGTCAAGATAGGGTTTTTCGGAGGGACACGGAGTTTTTCGGGTGGACAACCTCCATAGCAGCATTATATGCACTCCCTCGCAAAGCGCAAGTTGCCTATTTTAACATTTGGAAGAATGGCAAATTATTTTGTGGCACTTCGGTGAGATGTTACAAATATTTATTTTTTTGCTTGCATTGACGCAGGCGTCAGTGTTATGATATAAATAGGAAGATTAGCAAGTGGGTATTTGATGTTGAGTGTGTTGGCCAGTACATAATTGACGCCTGCGTCAAAAAGGGGTGCGATCTTGAAAGAGGAGATAATATGAAGAGCCTATTCCAAGGCAAGGAGAGAGAAGCATAAATCGAAACAGCATCGAGCGAAAGTCTTGACACCCGATCACCAGGAAGGCGCCCGCCCGGCTTCACGTTGATAGAGCTTCTGGTGGTTATTGCCATTATTGCATTATTGATGGCGATATTGATGCCGGCACTGCAACAAGTCAAGAAACAAGCCCGAGCGGTTGCTTGCCAGTCGAACCTGCACCAATGGGGTCTTATCTGGATGATGTATACTAACGATAACAACGGCTACTTCCATCAAGGTCCCGGTGGTGCCCGCGACGATAGGTGGCAGAACGCACTTCGACCGAACTACAGTCGCGAGCCGAAGATCCGCTGTTGTCCGACGGCTACAAAATCACGCAGTGAAGGAAATATAGGCACCTTTGCCGCCTGGGGTATTTTCACTGGCAACACACCCTATTGGCAGGCAGGCGATTATGGCAGCTATGGCATAAATTGGTGGGTTTGTAACACGCCGTCGCCTCCAGGGATACATTATTATCCCGGAGCTGCATCCTTGGCGAACAACTGGAGGCGCGCCGATGTTAAAGGTGTCGGCTATATACCACTATTTTTCGATTGCGGGTGGTACGGGTGCTGGCCAAGAGAAATCGATGAACCTCCGCAATACGATGGTCAGCCAGCGTCCGGCGATCATACCAATGATATGGTGTCCTCCTGCCTTAACCGCCACAATGGCTTTATCAATAGCCTTTTTTTGGACTGGTCCGTCAGAAAAATAGGACTTAAGCCGTTGTGGGCGTTAAAATGGCATCGTGATTTTGGCACGGCTGGCCTCTGGACCAGAGCCGGTGGGGTCCAGCCGAGCGACTGGCCGGACTGGATGAGAAATTTCAAGGATTACTAATAACTGAACTTTTGCAAAATATTGGCGCATGCGTCAAGCTTGTGAAAAGCACGAAGTACAAAATCCAAAATTCGAAACAATATCGAATTAATAAAATTCAAATGACCGAAACCTAAAGTTTTGAACATTAGAGCATTTGGATTTCGGTTTTGTTTCGGATTTATTCTTACTGCTACCTGTTGAGGACAACGAGTGCTTTGGTGTGTAGCCGAGGCAGAATTGTTTTTAACCTTTTTAGAAACCCGACCGTCGAAGACGGGACGGGGTGAAGGAGGAGTATCATGTGTAAAAAAATGATTTATTTAGTTTCTTTTGTTTTGGTGCTGGGTTTGGTCAACAGCGCTTCAGCTGATCTGGTGGGACACTGGAGGTTTGATGAGGGTTCCGGGACCATTGCATCCGACTCAAGCGGTAACGGCAACAATGGCACCCTCGTTGCTGGCCCAACGTGGGTCAATGGATGGTTTGGCGGCGCGCTGGAGTTCGACGGTGCAGACGACCGAGTCGATGTGGGTAGTTTTGACCTCACGACCGATACGATCACCTATGTAGCGTTGGTCAATGGGAGCTTTACCGGGGACTATTCTGCCATCATATTTGGACGCCACGTGGATAGGCAGATTACCGGAATACGGCTGAGATCGAATAGCAGATTGTCCTACTGTTGGAACAACGCCTCTGCCGCGACATATCAGTGGGGTGGTGCTCCCCAGGTCCCGGTGGACGAGTGGGCCTTGGTTGCCGTGACGATAGAGCCCGAGAGGGCAACGGCCTATGTGATTACTCAGTCGCAGGGCCTGCAATCAGCATCCAACGAGATTCCTCATGTGTCCCAGCAGACGACCAACCTACTGATTGGCTGGGATGCGAACATGAACAACGGTTTCCAGGGCATCATCGACGAAGTGCAGATCCACGATCGGGCCCTGACACCGGATGAATTGCAGAGTTTGTTCGACAGGGGAAGCGTGGTCCTGGTAGGGGCCCGCGGTCCCAGCCCGGTGAATGCGGAAACAGACGTTCTCCGCAATGTCGTCCTTAGCTGGACTCCGGGAGTGTATGCTGACAAACACGATGTGTACTTCGGCACCAGTTTCGGCGATGTGAACGATGCATCCCTGACCGAGGATCCTGGCGGTGTCTATCTGGACCGGCAAGACCCGAATACCCTTGCCCTCGATCGATTGGATCTTGGCCAGACCTACTATTGGCGGGTAGATGAGGTTAATGCCGCCCCCGACTATACGGTATACGAAGGCAGTGTCTGGCAATTTACAGTCGAGCCGGTTGGTTATCCGATTGCCGGTGAGAATATCAACGCCACTGCTTCCAGTTCCAACAGCGCAGTTGAGGACCCCAATAATACCATCAACGGCTCTGGGCTGGATGCCGATGACCTGCACTCAATGCAAGGGACGGATATGTGGCTCAGCGACAGTGAATCGCTGGGAGCCTGGATCCAATATGAGTTCGACAAAGTTTACAAGCTGCATGAGATGTGGGTATGGAATTCCAATCAAATGGTTGAGTCTACTATCGGTTTCGGGCTTAAAGATGTTACGATTGAGTATTCGGCCGATGGCACTGACTGGATCGAACTTGGCGACGTACCTGAATTTGCTCAGGCGCCCGGGACGGATGGTTATGCACACAACACTACGGTCGATCTTAGTGGCATAGCAGCAAAGTATGTCAGGCTCACGGCGAGCAGCAACTGGGGAGGCTTTATGCCCAAATATGGCCTCAGCGAGGTTCGCTTCTTCTACATACCAATCCATGCAAGAGAGCCTGATCCGGATTCCGGGGCAACAGATGTGTCTATTGGCACAATGGATGAGCCCATTGATGTGACCCTTGGCTGGAGGGCGGGAAGAGAGGCAGCTATGCACGATGTGTACCTTAGCCCTGACGAGCAGGCCGTGATTGACGGTACTGCCCCTGTTACTACCGTGACCGAGGCTAGACATGGTCCCTTATCGCTCGATGTAGGACAGACTTACTACTGGCGGGTCGATGAGGTCAATGAGGCCGAGATCCCCACGACGTGGCACGGCGATGTCTGGGACTTTACGACACAGGAATATTTTGTTCTGGACGACTTTGAGGACTACAACGACTTTGAGCCCGACAGGGTATTTGACACTTGGAAAGATGGATGGGAGCTCCCTGAAAACGGCTCACAGATAGGTTACGTCGAGCCTCCTTTTGCTGAGCAAGCTATTATTCACGGCGGCAAGCAGTCCATTCCATTCTCTTACAACAACACCGGTGGCGTGGCATATTCGGAGGCGGAACGCACTTTTGCGACCCCACGGGATTGGACTGTAAGAGGTGTTGGAGCATTGTCGCTGTGGTTCAGAGGTTATCCGGCATCTGCCGGCAGCTTCGTAGAAGGGCCGGTTGGCACCTATACTATGACCGCCTCCAGCAAGGATATCTTTGGCACATCCGATGAGTTCCACTTTGCCTACAAGACACTCGCCGGTCCCGGCTCGATTATAGCGAAGGTCGAGAACGTTGAGAAGGCCAACGAGTCTACTAAGGCTGGAGTGATGATTCGTGAGACGCTGGACCCAGACTCCAGACATGTCTTTGTGTTCTTTAGAGGCGAGATCAGATTTAATAGTCGCATCGACGTAGGCGGTACCAGCCCCGGTGAAGGTGGTACAGGTGTCACGTACACGGCTCCGTACTGGTTAAAATTGGTACGCTACCTTGGAGGTTCGTTCAGGGCCTATCAGTCAGCTGACGGGTCCAATTGGGAACTCCTGGGCACGACGCAGCCGATCCTGATGGCTGACGATGTCTATATAGGCTTAGCGTTGACCAGCCATGACGCTGCTTTAACGTGTGAGGCCAAATTCTCCAACGTCCAGACTACTGGCACGGTTACGGGGCAGTGGCAATCGCAGGACATCGGCATACTCAGCAACAATCCTGAGTCGATGTATGTGGCTGTAGCCAACAGCACCGGCATGCCTGCGGTGGTGTACCACGATGATCCCGGTGCAACACAGATAGACACCTGGACGGAGTGGAATATTCCGCTGACAGACTTTACCGGCGTGAATCTGCAGACTATCAATAAGCTATCTATTGGTGTCGGCGACAAGAACAATCCCCAAGCTGGCGGATCAGGTGTAATGTACTTTGACGATATCAGGCTGTATCCGCTGCGATAGCTGGTGCTTACCTGCCCCAAAAGCACTTGAACAAAAAGATGACAAGAACAATTTAATCAGGAGATGATGAATATCAAAAAACGTTTTTTTGTTGTTTCGTTGCTAATTGTTCTTGGGATTGACATCAGCTGATCTGACTGTGAAAGGTATGGTCATGTTTAAGAGAAGTACAGGTTTTACCCTGATTGAGTTGCTAGTGGTTATTGCGATCATTGCCTTGCTGATGGCGATCCTGATGCCGTCACTCAGACGGGCACGGGAACAGGCCAAAGCCTCGGTGTGCCAGTCAAATCTGCATCAGTGGAGCCTGGTTTTCTTCATGTATGGCAGCGATTACGAGGGTCGGTTCTGCAGCGGGTGCAGCAGCTACAATACCAATGACAAGAGGCACTGGGCAACAGCGCTGCGTGACTACTACTACCACGATCGGCAGATCACGCTGTGTCCGTTGGCCACGAAGCCCTACGACGAAGGCGGAGCCGTTCCGCACGGGGCCTATCGCGGACCGGACGATGTTCTGCTCAGCTACGGTCTCAACGGTTGGGTCTACAATGCCAGGAACCCTGACGAAGCATTCGACCGCCCGCTCGAGAACTTCTGGAGAGAACTCAACGTCAAGGGCGCGGGAAATATACCGCTCTTCCTGGATTGCCTTCATGCAGAGGGTCGTCCTTTCGAACACGACGAGCCCCCGGAGTTCGATGGGGAGATGATTGGCTTCAGCATGACTTCGAACATGAAGCGATTTTGCTTGAATAGGCACCATGGCGATGTGAACTGCCTGTTCATGGACGCGTCGATTTCGAAGGTCGGACTCAAGCGTCTATGGCAACTGAAATGGCACCGGAATTTCAACACGAATGGCACGTGGACCAAGGCTGGTGGTGTCGCCGCCGAAGACTGGCCGGAATGGATGAGAGGACTCAAAGACTAACTATTATAGCAGAACAAAAACCGTATGAAAGAGCTGGAGCTCGAAAGGAGGTGATCAGATGACTTGACAAGCCGTTGCTGTGTATGTTTGGTCTCAAGTTGTTCGAATTCTAATCTAAGAGGATGATTTATTATGTTTACGAGAGTGACACTTTCTATTTCGTTTGTTCTGGCGCTGGGTCTTGGCGCGAGCGTCGGCAATGCAGGTTCACTGGTAGGATACTGGTCTTTTGACGAAGGCCAGGGTACGGTTGTCCCTGATCAAAGTGGCAGTGGAAATGACGGCACTATCAATGGTTCTCCACTGTGGATCGAAGGGCCCTTTGGAAAGGCGTTGCAGCTTAATGGTACAAGTGATTATGTCGATTGCGGTAATGCTGAAAGCCTCAATATTACCGACAAGGTGACATTATCGGCGTGGGTAAAGACAGTCGATGCCGGAGACCCCACCGGAGGGCAAATGGGGGGCCAGAACCATTATGTATCAAAAAGCAATAGCTATCAGATGAAGCACAGAACCAATCTGTTACTATTCGCCATTTGGGACGGCGGCCCATACGCAACACGCATATCGATAGACAACTCGTTCAACGGTGAATGGCGCCATGTAGTTGGCACCTATGACGGCAGTGTACTCAAACAGTATGTGGATGGGAAACTGGAAGGTGAGGCATCACATGTAGGAAGCATAGATCTCAATGGGCTTAATGTGGAAATTGGGGGGTGCCCCGGTACGACAGATCAGTACCTCAACGGTGGAATCGACGAAGTCAGGATTTATGATCGCGATCTTTCCGCATTACAGGTGCGGGATTTGTTTATGGGCGACGATTCTTTTTTTCTCAAAGCACAAAATCCTCAACCTGGAGATGGCGCCAAGGGCGTTTCTTTCCTTATGCTGAAATGGGTTGCAGGTGAAGATGCCGTGTCACACACTGCGTACCTTGGAACGGACCCGAATCTGACCCAGGCCGATTTTCAGGCACAAACGGACTTCGAGTTTTACTGGCATACGGAAGATATCATTCCCGGCCAAACCTACTACTGGCGCGTCGATGAAACCCAGGCAGATGAGACAGCTATTGTTGGCAATGTGTGGAGCTTCACTGCCGCCATGCTCGAAGCCTATGATCCCAGACCTCGTGACGGAGCAAAATGGGTTGATCCAAATGGTGTGGAACTTTCCTGGGAGGTCGGTATAGACGCTGCAATGCACGATATTTATTTCGGAACTGACAAAACGGCTGTCGAAGCCGGCGATTCAAGTGTATTCATTGGCAATTCGGTGCAGACCACGTATGCACCCGGTGCGCTCGATAAAGAAACCACCTATTACTGGCGTATCGACGAGCATACGACGATGCAGACTTTGAACCAGGGCAAGATCTGGACATTCACCACTTCAGGCGGCCCCAGCGATGGCGTAAAAGCTGAATACTTCAACAATCCAGATCTGAACGGCCAGCCTGCAGTGGTCCGCACTGAATCGAGAATCGACTTCTCGTGGCCTGATGGGAACGTTGAAGGTCAGAACTCGCCCGCCGAGGGAATCCCAACAATCGCGTACTCGGCTATGTGGTCCGCGGAACTCAATGTGGCCTACAGCGGGGTGTATCGCTTTGTCATAAATGTGAACAACAGTGGAAAACTGTGGCTGGATGACAGGCTGTTGATTGACAGATGGCCAAACGATGGAAGCATACCGGAATACACGACTAAAGGTATCGAACTCGTTGCAGGAAGAAGTTATTCCCTGGTAATGGAGTGGAATAAATACAATGCCGGTGCACTGGCCCAGCTCGAATGGGTAGACCCATTTGGCGATCGGACGATCATCCCGTCGGGTCATCTTCAACTGCCCTTGAGAGCCAACAGACCCAAACCGGGCCCGGGGCAAATCGATGTTACTCACACAGCAGTTCTCAACTGGAGTCCCGGGTACAAAGCCGCTCGGCATGAGGTGTATTTAGGCGCCGATGCAGAAGCCGTGGCAAACGCCGATACGAGCTCACCCGAATACAGAGGCAACAGGGATCTTGGTTCGGAAAGCTATGAACCCGGAGAACTTCAGTGGAATACAACGTATTACTGGCGGGTTGATGAGGTCAATAACCTCGACTCTGGCAGTCCGTGGGTCGGCTACCTCTGGAGTTTTACCACGGGTGACTTCCTTGTCGTGGACGACTTTGAGGGCTACGACGCTCGCAACAGTCAGGTATGGTGGGCATGGAAAGACGGACTCGGCTATGTTGCGCACGATGACGAACCGGCCTACCCGGGCAATGGAACCGGCTCGGCGGTAGGCGATGAAGCCACGTCTTCATTCACCGAGGAGAGGTTTGTCCATGGGGGCAATCAGTCGATGCCGCTGTTCTATGACAACAACAAGCAGGGCTTCGGTAAGTATTCGGAAGCGGAACTGACATTAACCGCTCCGCGAGACTGGACTGCGAGCAGCGTGGAAGAACTGTCCCTGTGGTTCAGAGGCGATATGGCCAATGCCACCGGGCCTATGTACGTGGCGGTGACCGACATGTCGGGAACCGCGGCAGTGGAGTACCATGATAATCCCGATGCGACACAAGCAGGCACATGGCAGGAGTGGGTGATTCCGCTGCAGACGTTTGCCGATCAGGGTATTGATCTGACCAATGTGGACCGGATCGCGATTGGCCTGGGAACCAGAGGCAACACAACAGTCCCGGGCGGTGCGGGCAAGATGTATTTCGACGACATTCGGTTGTATCGGCCAGTTCCGGAGTAACCGGAATCTAATTGAAGCGACAACCGATTGCACGGTCGATGCAGCAGATTGGTTTCATTTCGGGGCCTATACTGATTGATGCGGTATGGGCTCCGTTTTGTTTGTGCAAGAAACGACAGTTAGGACTTTGTTCATCGATAATCTGAAGGCCGATGTATAAGGATGCGGACTGGTATGATCCGGAGATTCATCCCAAAATCCAGTCGTTTTGCGAACATTACGGTACCGTGATTTTGCCCACAAAGCCCTATACGCCCCGTCACAAGGGCAAGATTGAAAGAGGCGTAGCCATATGTCAAAGGTAACGCTCTAAGGATTCCTTTGCAATCTGAGAGTTCTATCTTGTCGTCTACTCTCTTGATCGGGAGGAATCCTCAATCTCCATTAGATCAATACACCCCAACTGTTACCCATAATTGAACCAGGCCAATTTATCCCTGTCGCGTATAAAATATAGCTCGGTTGAGACTTGGTAAAACCGCATTTCTACACTGAAAAATGGGTTTCCAGAGAATATCGAGGCTCAGTAGGTCGCAGAAGGATCCCCACCCATAACTGACCGGTTACAAAAATAGACGAGCCATTTGCGTTGTTTGGAACTGCTTGTGGTTTATGGTAGTTACAAAAACTTCAAATTGTATTTACCCCCCGCTGTTTTGCTGTAAGTGCTTATTTTTCCCTTGCCAAAAGAAGATTTATGCCAAATTGATCCCAAATAAAACGACGACCTCCTCTTGTTCTGGTAAAATACCAGTGTAAAAAGCAAACCCAAAAAGACAAGGAGGTCGCCTATGGTTGTTATACCGCAAAAACAATTATTTAGCTGGAAAGAGATTGAAAATCTTGGAGATTTATCTCGCCTGCGGTTATTGCTGGATTATCTGCCGGATGAGCCGTTCATGCGTGCTCTGGAATCACAGAGAGCCAAAGGCAGAGATGAGTATCCGATTCGGGCGGTTTTGAGAAAGACAGGAGCGCATTGAAGTACCGTTGTTCGGCATCACATTATGGTTTTGAATGTAAAGGATGCAATCGTTGTCCTGTCGGCGGTGCGGTTCGTATAAAGCTGTCGCAGGATCGACGGATTTTCAATCCGATAGCCCGCAGCAGTTATCAATGGAAGCGGTTATATAAAAAGCAGACATCTGTTGAGCGTGTCAATAGCCGTTTGGATGTATCGTTTGGTTTTGAGCATCATTTTATTCGCGGCCAAAAGAAGATGAAGGTGCGGGTGGGTTTAGCATTGATGGTTATGCTGGCTATGGCGTTAGGCCGGGTCAAAGAAAAACAGAAGGATAATCTGCGAAGCCTTGTGCAGGCAGCCTGAGTGTTTGCTGAGTCATATATTTTGCGGGGTGAGTATAATTGGGTTCTGTGCCGAATTGGCCTTGAGGCTGGAAAATCGTGTTTTATTTATTCCATCCTGCCACCCGATCGATATTTATCTATTCGATAATCGCAAAAACACTGTCTTCATCGTAGAATGAACATTCGGTTGGAGCAAAAAATGTTTACAACGCAAATGGCTCTAGTGCTCTGTAAAAATTAAATATTCGGGTAGAGCGAACGTAATTTTCGTCTGGCATCTTCTACTTTGAATTGCCAGTTTACACCTCTTTGTTTTTCATTGGAATTCGTAGCCCATACACTCGTTT
>Ga0210003_1002402_pt1 | contig 15871 bp, 10 predicted proteins | sample LantaG_FD_182804 | JGI IMG/M metagenome (GOLD analysis project Ga0210003, IMG submission 182804) | Deep subsurface microbial communities from Baltic Sea to uncover new lineages of life (NeLLi) - Landsort_02402 metaG (SPAdes) (version 2) | ecosystem: Environmental > Aquatic > Marine > Oceanic >...
GGGGGGGGGGGGGGCGGAGACGAGGAAGGGGTCAGAGCGAGTTTGGCGAAAACGCCGCCGGCGGCAGCGGCGGCGATCCTTCTATTTCTGATGCGACTTTGTGGATGCGTTTTTCTCCTCGTTATCGGTCGTTTCCGATCAATCCAACTCTGTAAATTTGAACTTACCGGTCAGGAGCGTTGGCCATCGTGCTTGAAAGGGAAAACTATGGCGTGGCGAGGGAGAGATAGGGAGGTGCAGACCGAATGCAACTGGAGAGATCGTCGAACGAAAATAATGCCTTTGGATTCTCGTTCTCGTCGCTTGCTCCTTGCTTGCTGCTCTGTTGCGATTGTTCGATGGTTAAGGTGACAACGTCCCCTGCGACGCCGTCGAGGTGAAACAGAGAGACAGAGCCAGGGACGCGCTCAGAGAGAATGATGCAAGTCTTTTTCTTTTTCTCTTTTTTTTCTTCAAAACGTTCGCCGTCGCCGTCGAAGGAAAAATTTCTGTTTCGCCTTTGCCTCACGACCAAGTTTTTTCATTTTTTTCTTTCTTTTCCTCTCTCGCTTTCTCTCGTTCTCGCTCTCTCGCTCTCTTTGCTCCGCACCAAAGATGCAGCAGGCCAGCGCCCGCGCTGCGGCAGCGCCGCGCTCGCTGCTCAAAGAGTGCCTGGAGGCCGCGCGGAGAGGCCAGCAGGCCAACGGAGGAGGCGGAGGATGGTGAGGAAGTTTTTTTTCTTTTCGTTTCTTCAATCATGGCGGCCGAGATGAAGTGTTATCGATGAGGAGCGCGTTTTTTCCCGCTTGCCCCGTGCTCTGGTGCTTCAGGCCATTCCTCTTTATATGTAGAGCGAGTTGTTCTCATGACGGCTACATTGAGAAAGGCGTTAAAACAGGACCGCGTCGAGTGCCTATTTCGCAGTCGAGAATGCGTTCGAAGAGAGAAGCCTGAAAAAAAGAAAAAGCGAGCACTCACTCAAACTCCTCTTCTCTTCTCCTCTCTTCTCAACCTCAACCTCAGCCCTCCCTCCGCCGAGCAAGAGTCGGCCGGCTTCCTCGCCGGGCTCGAGGTCGCCTCCATAGTCGGAGGAGTAGGCGCAGCGGGAAGCGGGAGACCCTCCCGGACGGCCTCTTTTGCGAATCTTTCTTCCTCTTTGAGCTCCTCGGCCGCGGTGACGCCACGCTCTTCCCCTCCTCCGCCGAGGCCGCTCCCCCAGCAGCTCCCGCCGTCGTCGCTGGGCGTGTCGCCGCCGCTGCGACCCTCCGTGCCGCTGCCTCAGACTGTCTCTGGGTCGCTGGTCTCCTCGCCGACCTTCGCCTCCTCGATGCAGAAACTCAACAGTCACCAGCAAAGCCAGCAGCAGCAGCAGCAGAGTCGACACAAGCAGCAACAACAACAGAGGTGCTCTTCGGCGTCGGCGGCGCTGCGCCGCGGCGGCTCGGCCTCTTCCTCGCAGAGGCAGGGGCAGCAGGCCTGATGCGAAATAAAACACAGCAGCCGAGAACTTCTTCCCGTCTTTAACAAAACTCGACCCCCGCCGAAAAAAACTTACCAACCTAAAAAAAATTCTTTTTTTTAATTTCCGCTTCGCCGAGCGAGTTGCGTCGAAATCTGACAAAACGCCGCCGCGGATTTTTCCATATTTTGAAAACCCTTCCGTATTTTGCACCACCGCCATCGACGCGTTGCGAGCGTACACACCCCTTCCTCTTTTTTGGACTCATCGGAAAAGAGCAACGAGACGCGGCGACGACCGCCAAAATAGCTTGTTCCGAAAGAGAGAAAAGAGAGAGCCTCCCCCACCCCCCAAAAAAAAACTTTGAATAACAACACTTCTCCCCCTCCTTCACTAGCCTTGTCCCCCCTCCTTCACACGGCACTGCCTCATTACTGTCCCCCTTCTCCCCGTATCTCCCCAAAAAATGTAAAAAGACGAACAAAAGAAGAAAAAACTGAATTGGTTTTTTCTGAGCATCAATTCTTTGTGTGTTTTTTTGTTTACAATTTCTTTTTTGGGACTAGTTTCGCTCCTGCTGCTGCTGCATCTGCCTCTGTGCCTCCACCGCAGCAGCGGCAGCCGCAGCGGCAGCCGTCGCAGCAGCCGCGACGGGGTCGTTGGACGCGGGCGGGGGCCAGGGGAAGGCGCCGGGGTTTTCGTTGTTGCCGTTTCCCCCTCCGCTTGCGTTTCCTCCTCCGCTCCCGATTCCGTCTCCGTTTCCGCCTTCCATCAGCGCGTCGTCCGAGTACGAGGGGTCCCAGTCCGAGGGCCCGGCGCTCAGCGGCGGCGGAGGAGGCACCGGGTCAGTCCAGCCTCTCTGCGTGACGCGGGGCGCCAGGGGCGAAGACGCGGCGACGGGGCCTCCTCCTGTTCCCGTTCCCGCTGCTGAGCTCGCGCGCTGGTGGAACTGCTGCGACCTCGCGCTGGCCTGCGCCACCGCCTGCGCCGCCGCGGCGGCGGAGGGCGTGGTGGAGAGAGAAGAGCCCGAAAGGTTCATCGACTGCTGCTGCTGCTGCTGCTGCTGCTGTTGCTGTTGTGGCGAGGGAGGGGGCATGCCGAGCATGGCCAGCGACGCGCTGAGAGCCGCCGCGGCCGCAGCCGCCGAAGCCGCAGCGTTGTTGTTGTTGTTCCCTCCACTTCCACTTCCTCCTCCTCCCTGAAGCAGCGCCTGCTGCTGCTGCTGCTGCTGCTGCAGGAGCAGCTGCTGCTGGAGCTGCTGCTGCATCACCATCGCCTGCTGCGGCGTCAGCGACGCGCTGGGCCACACGCCGCTGCCGGAGCGGCCCGTGAGCGGCGCGGCCTGCGAGGAAAGGGCGGCGGCGGTGTTCCCGAGCGACGACGGGGGCAGGAGGCTGAGGTTGGGATGATTCGCTCCCGCTCCCGAAGCCGAGGCTTGCGCGTCGAACCCGAGCGGCCCCGCCAGAGGCGCCCTCCACCCGGCGCGCAGGGCCTCGAGCGATCCCACGTGGAGGAAGCCGGCCGTGGCGGGAGAGGAGGGGACTTCGTTGTTTCCTCCTTGAGCCGTTGTCGCCGCATGAGCGGCGTGGGCTTGAGCTTGCGCGTGAGCTGCTGCCGCTGCCGCGGCCGCGGCCAGCCAGGCGGCGGGAGGGGTCGCCGCGAGCGAGCCCTGGGCCATGGTCGAGAAGGAAGAGGGTCCGCCGAAGGAGGAAGGGATTCCGGCGGCGGCGGCAGCGCCGAAGGAGGAAGAGCCCTGAGCTGTTCCTGCTCCGAGCCCCAAGATTCCGTGCTGCTGCTGGATTCCCCCGCCCGCTCTGCCGGGCACGGGCACGCCGATGGGCACCCTCGACGACGACGACAAGGACGTCGGGGTGACGGCCGGGGAGGCCGAGGTCGAGGAGGAGACTCGAGGAGAGGAGAGGACGGCCGCTGCCGCTGCCGCGTGCGCCGCCTGCGCCTGTGCTTGTGCTTGAGCTTGCGCTTGAGCTGCCCTCTGCTGCTGCTGGGCGACCTGGGCTGCCGGGACGAGCCGGGCCCCCGTGATGAAGGGGTGCGCCGCGGCCTGCGCCGGAGTCCACCGGCTCACCGGGTCGGGGTCGAGCACTCCCACCAAAAAATCGAGCAGGGCCTCCTTCCGCTCGGCGTCTCGCGGCGAGGCCGCAGGGACCGAGCCAGCGGTCGTCGTAGTAGGACCAGGAGAAGGAGAAGAAGACGGCGAAGGAGAGACACCGACGACCTGCGCCAACGTAGTGTGCGCAAAGTACCGCTTGCCGATGACGGGGGCCCTCCCGTGCGTCGCCTCGTACTCCTGCGGCGTCAGCAGCGCCCATCCGCCCCTCGGTCGGGCAAACTCCTTCTGCTGTTGCTGGGGATAAGGCCCCGGGGACTGCGAGGGGGAAGGTGCGGGCGAGGCGGAGGCGGAGACGGAGCTCGAGCGAGGAGAAGAGCCGGCACTCTGATGGGACGCGTCGTTGCCGTTGCCGTTGTCGTTGTCACTTCTCTTCCGGAAGTGCTTCCTCCCGCTCGCCCCTCTCTCTACCATCTCGTCCGGCAGGGGGCCCACCATTTCGACGATCCGACGGAGCTGGTCGTACTCGCTCGCACCGGGGAACAAGGGTAAGCCCAAAAACAGCTCCGCAGCGACACAGCCCAGAGACCACACGTCGATCGGAGGGCCGTAACCCGCTCCCAGCAGCACCTCGGGGGCCCGGTAGAAGCGGGACTGAACGTACGAATAGGGAGGCCTCGACGCCAGGCAGGCGGAACCAAAGTCGATCAGCTTGACGTCCCCGGAGTCGAGGGACCGCAGGAGCACGTTTTCGGGTTTGACGTCGCAGTGGACGACGCCGTGCTGGCCGCAGACCCTGAGAGCAGCGAGCACCTGGGCAGTCAGCACCCTCAGTAAGTTCGCGCTCAGCCCCCTGAACCTGTTTCGCCGCACCAGCTCGTAGAGATTCAAAGAGAGGAGCTCGAAGACCAGGCACAGGTGCCCCGCGTGGACGAAGGCGTCGAGGAGCTTGACGATGGTCCGAGCCCCCGTCCGCCCGCCGCGCGCGTTGAGCATCCGGAGGACGGAGACCTCGACGCGCGCCTGCTGGCAGAAGGCAGGGGCCGACTTGACGACTTTGACCGCCAGGGGCTCGCCCAGCGGGGGGAGGGGCGGCTGCTGCGGTGCGGGGGTAGAGGTGGAAGTGGAAGAAGAAGAAGTCGGGGCGAACGGTATTGTCGTCGAACCAGAGGCGGCGGAGGGAGAGGCGGGCTGTTGCGGGAAGGTCGCCGCGGCCGCCAGGGCCGCGGCCGCCGCCGTCGGGGTCTCCGACCGAGGAGGATGGTTGCCGTCGCCGCCGGCCGAGGGAGACGAGGAAGCGGAGGGGCCGCCGGCGGAGGTCGAGGTCGAAGGAGGACTCGAAGAAGCATTCGGCCAAGCGACCGCCGTCGCCCTCACTACCTGGCCAAAGGTCCCGCTCCCCAGCAGGTCCTCTATCACGTAGGCCCGCCCGCTGCTCGCAGCCAACAGCGAGTCGCCCACGCGCATGATCAGGTCGGAGTGCTCGTTGTCGCGCCCGGCGTTGGAGGCGGGCTCGGGAGGCGCCGTGAGGACTTTCCCAAAGTTCGGGAGCTGGGTTTGAGGTTGGGGTCGACAAGGGTGCTGTTGCTGCTGATTTGATGCTTTCGATGTTCCTGCTGCTGCTGTTGCTGCTGCTGACCTGCTCCCTCCATCCTCAGTCGTCGACACAAGTCCATGCGTGAGCAGCGAGGTGGTCTTCGGCGGGGGCTGTTTGAGAGGTATCGACGAGGTTTTGAGGTTTTTGATTTTTTTTTTTTTGAGGTCGACGACGAGCGACGAAAAGAGGAAGCGAGGGCGAAACTCTCAATGCTCTCGCGTAATCGCCCCCCCCCCCTCGTTGTACTCCTGTAAACCCCGGGTTTGCTCCCCTTTCCTGCGCGATCGAACCCACATTTTCTGCTTACCTGTTTCGTCGCTGTCGGTCCGGCTGAAGAACCCGGGGCGGGCTGCTGCTGCTGCTGCTGCTGCTGCGCCGGTCCTTGTTGCGACGACACCGAAGAAGATGGGATTGTTCCTCCGTGGTTTGGCTCTCGGCCTCCACCTCCGCTCCCGTCTCCAGCTCCTTCGCCTCCGTCGTGGTCCATCGAGAGTAGGGAAAGAATGGCTCGAGCTGTCTGATGGAGAAGCTGTGCAAGAAGAAGAAAAGAACGCGAGCGAGAGAGAGGCCTCGCTCCTCTCGATGGAGCGAGGAGGAAGAGAGAGCGTGCGAGAGAGAGAGAGAGAGAGAGAGAGAGAGAGAGAGAGAGAGAGAGAGAGAGAGAGAGAGAGAGAGAGAGAGAGAGAGAGAGAGAGAGAGAGAGAGAAAAGAAAGGAGTGGAAAAAGTCGGTCGAATGCTCCTCTCTCACTTCGATCTTCGAGCTCTCTTTTTGTCGATCGAGGAGCGTTCCCCAAACACGAGATGCCTCCACAACAACAGCGTCCGCCACCCCCTTCCAATGCCAGGGCCATCGACGCCGCGGCTTCGGAGGGGCTCCGCACGCTGGCGCTTCAGTTTGAGGCCACGGGGCGATGGGCGCAGGTAGGCAAAAAAAAAGGAGGCCGAAATCTTCGACGTCGATTCCTCGCTCGCCCGACCTCAACCCTTTCTCTCTTTCGACCTCTTCCCCCTTCCTTTCCCCTCCCCCTCCCCTTTCTCCAGGCCATCAAGTGCTACGACGCCTGCCTCGCCATCGCCGCCGACGAGCCCCGCGTCGAGGCCTCGGTCCGCCTCGCCTGCGCGCGCCTGCTGCTGCGCCACACCGCCAACGCCGCGGACGCCAGACAGCAGCTCGAGCGGGCGCGGCTTCTTCTGAATACGGTGCGCGACGGAGGGGGGATAGGCTCGACGATGCCCGCGGGGCCGTCTTCCTCTTCCTCCTCTTTCTCCGTGACTTCGCTGCGTTGCGCCGTGTTCTCGGAGCTGGCGTCGGTGCACGCAGCGCTGGGGTCGAGCAGGGCGGCCGCAGACGCGCTCGCGAAGGGCAGCGCTGCCGCCGCCGCTGCTGCTGCTGCTGCTGCTGCTGCTGCTGCTGCTGCTGCTTCCGCTGCCGCAGGCTCATCTTCTTCTTCTTCCGCTGCAGCCTCCGCTGCCGCTGCTTGGCAGGCGCACTTCGCCACGCGAGCCGCCGCCCTGTCTTCCCCTCTGCACGGAGGCATCTTCGCTTCCTCTCCGTCCCAAAACGACCCGCTCGAAAACTCGTCGTCGTGGCTTGCGGCAGGCGCGCCGCCGCTCGCCGCCGCGGCGGTCGCGCTCGCCCGCGGCGCCGCGGCGGCAAACCAGCCGGGACGCGCGGAGGAGGATGCCGTGGAGGCCGTGCAGAAGGCCCTGCAGCTGCTGGAGGAGGTCGAGCTCGAGGCCAAGAGGGAGAGAGAGGAGCGGGCTGCAGCCGTGAAAAGGGAGGGAGAGGAGGAGGGCGTTATCGTGATCGACGACAGCGACGGCGACGACGACGGCGGCAAAAACGGCAAGCCCAAGCGCAGGAAGAGCAGCGCCGGCGACGCCCTCCCAGTGGCCTCCGCCAAGCACCCTTCCTCCTCCGCCACCTCTTTCCCCCCTTCGGTCTACGCCTCTCGGACCTGCGAGCTCTCCCACGCCGCGCGTCTGCGCTCGCACGCCGAGGCGCTCCGCGTCGCTCTGTCTCTGTCGGCGGGCGACCCTGTCGCCGACCTCGGCATTCAGGACAAAGGGAGGAGCACGCGCCTCGCGGACTCCCTGGCCGCCGGCGTCGGGGCGGCCATCGCCGCGAGGGGGGTGAGCGAGGCGGAGGAAGGGGAGATCGCCGCTGCCGTGGCTGCCGCAGCTGCTGGTGGAAGTGGACACGGAAACGGAAACGCGGCGAGGAGGAGCCGCGACGGCAGTGGCAGAAGCGCCGCCGGCGCTCCTCCTCCTCCTCTCGCCCCGCTGCCCTTTTCGGCTTCGCTCGCGGAAGACTCCGAGGCCGCCGCGAGCGCCGCCGCCACCCTGTCCACCGCTGCCGGGGTCCTCAGGCCCCTGTGCAAGTTCAGCTACGCGGCGGTGCACCTCGCTCGCGGCCTGGAGATCTGCGACGAGGGGCTCGAGAGGCTGGGCGTCTTCTTAGAGGAAGAGGAAGAAGAAGAGAAAGAAGAGGTCACAAACAATATATCCACTTCTTCATCTGTTTCCATCGAGTCCTCCCTCCCTCCTCACGTCTCCTCCGCCGCCTCCCCGCTTATCCGCGCCAGGATCACCTTACTCGACGCCAGGGCGCGCTGCTGGCTCTCCGGGTGGGAGCTGGCGCCGGCGAGGCGCGACGTCGCCGCGGCTCTCGCGCTGGCCGGGAAATGGCCTCGCGCCGCCGCGCCGCTCCTGGCGCCGCTTCTCTTGCCCCTGGCCGGATCCTACTGTCTGTGCTCGCGGGAGCTGCCGGCGGCGCGTGCCTTCCTGGGGGCCGCAGCCGCCGCCTCGGGGCCGAGGGCGTATCAACTGCAGGCGCAGAGGCAGCAGCAGCTGCAGAAGCTGTCTTCTTCTGCTTCGGCGACGACGCCGGAGCAGCGCAACCAAGCTGCTGCCTCACCCGCCTTCGGCTCCGGTTCCGGTTCTTCTTCGTCCATAGTCCAGCCCCCCGCGGGACCTGCCGTGCCAGCGGCCAACGCCGCCTTCGCGGCAGCGCACGCCGCCTTCGCCGAGCTCGCGGACCCATCCCCTGCCGGCGGCGGGCCCGCGGCGAGGGCGACCTCGGTCCTCAAGGCGGGCCTCTGCTTCCCGGCCGCGCCCGCGGCGGGGCCTGGGGTGCCAAGGACGCACCGAGCCACGGCGCAACTGGCGCTGGGGTGCACGCTCGCCGCCATCGCCGCGGCGTCTTCGTTTTCGTCGTCGGGGAAAAACGGCGGCGGCGGCGGCGAGTCGGAAGCGGAGGCCGTCGCTTCGGCAGCGGCGGTATCGGCGGCCGCGGCGGCCAGGGCCCGCGCGCGCTCCTGCTTCGGCTCGGCGCTGGCCGCGGCGCAGCGCAACCTGTCCAACATGCAGCTGACGGCCTTCGCCCTGGGTGCGATGGCGCCGCTGCTGGCCTACGACGACGGGAGCAAGAAGGGGGGCGACGGTGGAGAGAGCGGAGGTGGAGGTGGAGGTGGAAGTGGAGCTGGAGGAGGGGCGACGACCGAGGAGGAAGCCAACGTCGAGGCGGGACGCACGCTCTTCATCGGCGCCATGGACGTGGCCAAGCAGACCGAGTGCCCCGCGGCCGTGCTCGCCGCGACGAGCGGGTGGGTGCAGCAGGGCGGAGGAGCAGGAGGAAGCGACGGAAGCGAGGCCACGGCGGCGTCCGAGGCCTACATCTCCCGCTACGAGGCCAGGAGGGCTTCGAGGGTGGCCGAGGCGAAGGGTCTGGCGCCCGTGCAGGGGACGCAGGACACCGAGGAGTCCCTGGCGACGGCTAGGGCGGAGCACGAGGCGATCGTCGGGTGGATGCCGGTGTGCCAGTAGGAGGGAGGAGGAGGAGGAGGAGAGTTTTTTTTTCCTCTCGTTTTTTTCTTATACTTGAAATCACTTGTCCTTTTTCTTTGTTTTCCATCTTCGATCTCTCTTTTCTCTGTGTCCTTCTTCTCCTTCTCTCTCCTGCCACCATTACGCGCCCTATGCCCTCCTCGCTCGTCGCTGATGCCGCGGCGCTCGTAGACAACTTCGCCGCGGGACAGGAGCAGCTGCGCGCGTTCGCCGAGGCGCACCCTGTCGAGAACATTTTCTCGGAGCTCTCGTCGTCAGCATCGGCATCGATCTCATCGCCGTCGTCCTCGATCGACGCCGCTTCGGTCGCCGTCGTCGCCCGCGCCCTGGGAAAGGTCTTCGCCGACGCCCAGCTGGCCTCGGAGCTGCTCCCGGCGACCTGCCCCTTTGCTGTGGCGGCCGTGCGATCGCAGGAGTCCCCGGAGCAGCTCAGGGCGCTCGCTGTCGAAGCTCTGGGGAGGTGCGTCGCTGCCGGGGTTGTCGGAGGAGGAGCCGAAGAAGAAGAAGCAGCGACGACGCTCGTCGCCGCTCTGGGGGACAGCTCGGCCTCCGTGGGAGCAGCCGCCGAGCGCGGGGGGCGGATCGCTGCGTCGACGGAAGAAGGAGCGAGGGCCCTCTTGCGCGCGGGGCTCGTCGCCAAAATGTCCCTGGGTGGCGACGACGAAGGAGGAAACGCCTCGTCTTCGCCTTCTTCCTCTCCCGCGCTCGCCCGCGCTCGAGCTCTCTCCGTCGCCGCCGCCGCACTCTCGGCCGGCGCGGGCCCCGCCGCCGCTCTCAAGGAAGCGGGAGCCTTCGCCGCCGTCGCCGAGCAGCTCAGCCTCGAGAGCGGCTCGGATGACCCTCTGTCGGCCGCCTCGGCGCTGGCGACGATCTCGGACGCCGTGAGCAGCGTGCTCGAAGGAGGGAAGGAAAGAGGAGCAGGAGAAGGGAGCGAAGAAGACGGAGACTCGGCGAGTCGGGCGGCGGCCGTCGGCGCGCTGCTCGCGGCCGAGGTCGGCAGGCCGCTCGCTCGCCTCCTGGCTTCTTCCTCTGGGACTTTGCCCAAGGTGCTCTTCGCCGTGAGGATGCAGGCGATGCAGACGGCGGCGAAGCTCGTCGCTGCCGCCGTCGGAGGAAGGAGCGGTGGCGGAGAAGCGAACTGCGAAGCAGCAGCAGCGAACAACGAAAACGAAAACGACGACGACAGCACCGACGCCGCCGCGGTCGCCGCGGCCCCCTCCTCTGCCGCCGCCGCCTCTTCCTCCCCGATCCCTTCCCCCGCGAGCCCCATCGGGGGCCTCGCTGCAGCCCTCCTGGCGTCGATCGAGCGCTCCCTGGACGAGGAGGCCGCGGTCGGGCGCGACGGCGAAATCGCCGACGAGGAAGGAGAGGCTCCCTCTTCTTCTTCGGAAGAAGAGGCCTCCCTGCTCGCTCTCGCGGAACTCGCCTCCACGGCCGGCGGCGCCGCCCTCGTCGCCGCGGCCTCTCCCGACGCTTTAAATGATGCCGCCAGGATCGCCCTGGGAGGGCGCGGGGACTCGAGCTGCAGGCTCGCTGCCCTGCACGCGCTGGCGTCGGTCGCCGGCGTCGAGAGGATGAAGCGGGAGAGGAGGAGGAGAGAGCAGCAGCAGCGAGAGGGGACAGCGCTTCCGGAACAACCAGCTGGGGTGCTCCTCGCAGGTGCTGGGGAGGCCGTTTTGGCCTCGGCCCTGCAATCGGGCGCCGCGACGAGAGCAGCAGCAGCAGCAGCCGGCGGCGGCGGTGGCGACTCGGCCTCGCCCGCCGGCGTTCTGCTCTCGCTCATCTCGCGCCAGCCCTTGCTGGACGAGAAAGTCGCCGCCCTGAGGCTCACACTCGCCCTTTGTGCGAGGCCCTGGGGCGCGGCGGAGGTCGCCATGCACCCGGGGCTGCTGGCGAGGCTGGTCGACGTGGCGGCTGACTCTGCGAGCGCGACCGCGGAGTGGAGGCACGCCTGCTGCCTCGCGCTTTCTGAGACAACAGCAAAAGTGTTGGAACCCCCCTCCTCCCCCTCGGCGTCGTCTCCTCTTGGCCCCACGCAGCTCTCGGCGCTCGCGGCCGCGAGGCCCGCGATCGAGGTGGCGGTGAGGGCCGGGCCGCACGGGATCGGCGGTCCGGCGCCGAGATTTGTGGCGACGAGGGCGGCGAACTAGAGCTTGAGTGTTGATTTTTTTTCCGTTTTTTCTACTTCTGAAACTGAAACACAATTTCCGTTTTTTTCTCTTTGAAGTTTTTTACTCTTCTCTCTTTCTCTCTCCTCCTTCCCGAATGGAGCCCCGAGCGACGGGAGCCGCTCGAGGCCACGTCCCTCATCCTCCTGAGACGGCAGCGACGGTATCGGCGGCGCTGGCCGTCGCGGCGGCGGCCCGCGACTCCGCGGCGAGGCTCGTCAATGTCAATAGGGGCGGCGTCGGCGGCGTCGTCGGCGGCGGCGCGAGCAACAGCGCATTCGTGCTCTTGCTCGCCGCCAGGGCGCTGCTGGACGACGCGGTATCGGTTGTCGCCAGAGGAGGCGGCAGGTCGGACGCCGTCGACGTTAGGTAAGAGAGAGTGGAATAGGAGAGAGAGCGCGCGAAAGAGAGAGGGAAGGCATTCGACGTCGAGCGAGCGTCGGTCGAGCGACGAAACACGCGCTTTGCTCTCTCTCTCTTCCTCTTCTTCCTCTCCTTCTTCTGAACCTCGAGACCTCGTTCTCCGTCCTCTCTCCTCCAATTCCAAAAACACAGGAACGCCGCTGCGAAGATCCCGATGGTCCTAGACGACGGAGCAGGTGCGGCTCCGAATCCCGGAGGAGCTCCTTCTTATCGTGAAACGGGAGCAGAAAGAACAACCGACGACGACGAAAACGCCACCTCCTCCACCACCTCCTCCCTCCGCGCCCGCGTCGCGCAGCTCGAGCGCGAGCTCTCCGAGGCCCAGGCCTACCGCGAGCTCTATCTGACCGCTGCCGCGGACGCGGAGCGCGCCAGGGCGGACGCCGCGGCGAGCGTCGAGAGGGCCCGGAAGAGGTTCCAGGACAAGGGGGTCGAGGGAGGAGAAGGAGGAGGAGGAGGAGGAGGAGGAGGAGAAAAGGAAGAAGAAAGAGCGTCGGGCTTCCTCCCGGCCCAAAGCAGCAGGCCCCCTCCCGTCGAGGTAGCAAAGGAGGTTGGCGACGGCGAGGAGGAGGCGGGGGAACCGAAGGAGGGAGGCAGCGGCGGCGGCGACGACGGCGACGCCGTTCGCGTCGGCTCGCCGGTGGCAGCTGCGATGAAGGAAGACGATGAGAAGAACGGCGAAAAGCAATCTCCACCGCCTCCTGCTCTGCTCCCGACACAGGAGACTAACCCTCTGTCCGCAGCGACGGCGGCGGCAGCGAGGCAGAAGAGGCCGCGGACCGGAGGCGCCGACGCCGCGGCCGAGGCAGAGGCGGAGGCCGCCGCGGCCGCGCTCGGGCCCGGAGGCGTCGCCGCCCCGGCGCCCTCCTCCGCTGCCGCTCTTGTCGCAGGCGTCTTTTGCGGCGCTGATGACGCCGCCGTTCCTGCCCGCGCAGCGCAGTGCAGGCGCAGCGACTCTGGGGGGAGGGAGAGAGCGGGAGGAGGAGGCGGGGGAGGCGGGGGAGGCGGGGGAGAAGGAGGCGGGGGAGAAGGGGGGGCGGCGCCAGAGGCGAAACCTCTCCGGCACCCTGCCGTCGCTCGCGGCGCCTCCGCCGCCGCCTGGGACCTACCGCAGCAGCACTTCCCCGGCTGCTCCGCCGCCGACGCCTCCGCCGACGACCCGGTCATCGTGGCGTGCACGCCTCCCTCGGATGGTACTGCGGAGGAAGATGCGCGGGCGATGGCTGCCGCGACGGCTGCTGCCCTGCTGCCTGCCGTTGCAGAAGAAGAAGAGAAGATGGAGGACGAAGAGCGAAAGCCAAAGGCCTCTTCTTTCTCTGCTGCTGCTCACCCTCCCCATCCTGCTGTTTCTCCCGCTCAGCGCGTCTACTCGCGCAAGGCAGGAATCTCCCCGGAGAAGAAGCAGAAGAAGCAAGAGGAGCGAGGAGTCTTCCCTCCTCCTGCTCCTCCTCCTCAGGCAGCAGCTGCTGCTGCTGCTGTCGCCGGCAGGGGCAAGAGCTTCGGTGGCGACGGAGGAGGTGGAGGGTGGAAGACGACTGTCCGCCGCAGCAGCAACAGCGCCTGGCCTCACGCCCCGGCGGCGGCGGCCCCGAAGCGCGAGGAGGAAGAGGAGGACCACGTTCCCTTCGCGTGGAGGGCCGACGGCGGCGCAGCAGGGGGAGGGGGAGGAGCAACAACGACGGCGGCGGCGATGCCGACCTTTGCCGGAGGCGGCGTCTTTTCTGCCGTCGAGCGAAAGACAAAGCCCGGCGCCGAGAACAAGGCCCCGCTCCGACGAGACTCCTCCCCTCCTCCACGGCACCATCCAAACCACCAGCAGCAACATCAACAGCAGCAGGAGAAGAACAAGAACAAGGCTCACCACTCCTCCCCTCCCTGGAAGACGACTCGAAGGGGCCCCTCCCCTTGCGGCATCGACGAGGCCCTGGCCCTGTTGGACTGCCCTGTCATCGGCGGAGGGGGCGACTCAAAGGCCCTGCGCCGCCCTGCCGTCGTTGACAGGAGCGACAAAGAGAGAGACGGAGACGGCGCGGGACCGTCCAATTCGTCGATCGCCGCCGCGGCGGCTGCGGCCTCCGCCGCTCGGCGCAGGCGGAGGTCGTGCGAGGCCGCCACCGCTCTCCCTTTGCCTCCGGGGCAGCACCCATACCTCGAAGTCGTCAAGAAGAAGGCCGACCGCGAGGCGCTGATCGGGGTGACCTGCGAGCAGTGCGAGGGATTCTACGCGGCGTGCGAGGCGTGGGGGAACTGTTTGCCGAGGCCGCAGTGCTGCGACGGGAAAGGGAGCGGAAACGGAGGAGGAGTTGAAGTTCAACCTCCTCCTCCTCCGACGCGAGTGGCAGTAAACACTTTCCAGGCCAAGCCCCGATCCCCTCCTCCCGACCTCGTCCAGGAGGCCTCGAGGCACCGCTTCGCGTTCAGGCCCGCACTCACGCCACCCGGGTTCTGGGACATGGGCTTCAACGACTCGCTGGACTCGCGCGTCGAGAAGCGCGCCGAGGCCGAGAGGGCGAGGGCCAACGCCGAGCGGAGGAGGGAGCTCGAGGAGGAGCTGGCCAGGGAGAGGAGAGGGGGAGGTGGGGTAGGGATGAGGCAGCCTGGGATTTGAAATCGCGTTTCATTTGTTAACTTTGTAATTATAGAGAACGTCGTCGCGCAACGGGCAGCGGACGGAACCCCAAAGAAGAAAAAGCGAGAAGAGACGGGAGAGAGAGAGGACTCCTCCTGGAGGTCGACGGACGTTCGAAAACACTCACGCGTTTTACTTTTTTGTTCGCTCCGCTCGCAGGCAGGACGCGCTTGATCTCTCCCCGCACATTCGGCGTGCCAACCAGCCTCCATTGCGCCCGAAACTCCCCCCACGGCTCTCATAAGATTGTTTCTACTCGAGATAATTCAAGTCGAGGGCGATAGAGCACCAGAGACTGCTCGTTGCCGTCTCTAAGAAAAAAGAACAAGTCGCATCTCTCCTCGAGAGGCGATGATGGCAGCATCTGCGATCGCCTCGTCGACGCTGCCCCTGGCGCCTCGCCGCGGGCTTGCCTCTGCGATCGCGATCTCCAGCAGGTCGAGGTCGATCTCCAGGCCAGCCTTACCTGTTGAAGGGAAATCCAAAAGCTCTTATGGAGCCGCATTCCGAAGCACAAGCCATCGTCGCCGCTTCGCCGCCGCTGCTCCTCCTTCTCGCTCTGCCGCTGCCGCTGCTTCGACCTCCTCTCCTTCGTCTCCTTCGCCTTCGTCCTCCCCCTCGCCGACCACGATCCCGGCCGCCCCTGCCGTCGTCCTCACCCGCGAGGCCGGAAAAAATGGCAAGCTCGCCGCGGCGCTGGCCCAGCGCGGGCTCTCCACTCTGGAGCTGCCCCTGGTCCAGACGGCAGAGGGCCCCGATGCCGGCGCGCTGCCCGGGGTCATCTCCGAGGCAGCGAGGGCCGAAGAAGAAGAAGCTGCTACTAGCGGAGCATCCACAAGGGCGTACGAGTGGATCATCGTGACCTCTCCGGAATCTGCCTCCGTCTTCGTCGGAGGGTGGAAGGCGGCTGGCTCGCCCAAAAAAATCCGCGTCGCCGCCGTCGGAACCGGAACGGCGCGGGCTCTCTCGGCCGCCGGCTTCTCCCCGAGAGTCGAGTTCACCCCTTCCGTCGCCAACGCCGTCACGCTGGCTGCCGAGCTTCCCTTCATCAAGAACGGGGGCCGGCGCGTGCTCTACCCCGCTTCCTCGAAGGCAGGCTCCGACCTGCAAGAGGGTTTGGCCGCGAGAGGCTTCGCAGTCGAGAGGCTCAACACCTACACGACGCTTCCAGTCCATCGCGGTGATCTGCCGGCGGCTGCCGTGGCTGCCGCGAGGAGGGCCGCTGTCGTGGCGCTGGCGAGCCCCTCGGCGGCGAAGGCGTGGCTCGAGGTGATCGCTGGCGGCAGCAGCGATTCGGGTTCGGGTTGGAGTTCGGTTGTTTCTCCTTCGACTTCTTCGTCCTCCTCTATTTGCGGTGGCGTCGCGGCTGCCTGCATCGGCAGCACCACGGCCGACGCGGCCCGCAAGGCCGGGTTCGAGCGCGTGTTCGCCCCCGAGGAGCCCGGGCTGGCCGGCTTCGTCGAAGCGGTCGTCGAGGCCCTCGAGGAGATGAAGAAGAGCGACAAGACGCGGGATTGAGAATAGAAGAGGACGAAGAAGAAGAAGGAGAAGAAGAAGAAGACAGGGGACCATTCCCCCCCCCCCACCACCCCCTTTTTCTTCCTTCGTTTCTGATTTTGACGCCTGCAACTTTGATCGCCTGCAACAGAGAGAGAGAGAGAGAGAGAGAGAGACAGAGAGAGAGAGAGAGAGAGACAGAGA
>Ga0210003_1002404_pt1 | contig 15860 bp, 11 predicted proteins | sample LantaG_FD_182804 | JGI IMG/M metagenome (GOLD analysis project Ga0210003, IMG submission 182804) | Deep subsurface microbial communities from Baltic Sea to uncover new lineages of life (NeLLi) - Landsort_02402 metaG (SPAdes) (version 2) | ecosystem: Environmental > Aquatic > Marine > Oceanic >...
CTGGCTTTGTGCGCCGACGCCGCCACAGCCCAAACATACGAACGCGACCAGCCGAACCTGGTCCCGCAAAAAACATACAACCTATAACCGATGCAATGCCAATGACTTACGCATGACAGTGCCATTACCCTCCGGTACCTTTATTAGAGCCGGCGGATTATAAGCATTCCAACGTTTAACTTCACTGGCCGTCGGAAAATCATCCGGAATCTCGTATGTTACCTGTCCGGTAGCGGCCCACTCGGTGCCGCGAAGAAATGTCACTATGAAACCGACGCACTCAATCCCTACTGACGGTTCTCCGCCGGTATCGCCCAGCAATGTATGAAAAACCTTTCCCTTGCCGTATTTAACCGTCCATATCATCGGCTCGTTTTCGCCCGTTCCTTCATCCATATCAATATTCGCATAGGCTGTCGCCAGAATCTCAACATTCTCTGCAGGACCGCGCATTCCAACGTTGAAACCGTCTCGTGCGTGAAGCCATTCGTCCGGCAATCCCTTCATTATCGGATGCTCGGGCGATCGGCTGATCATTTTAATGACATGCTTGCTCGGATGATCTCCGGCTTCGCCAGGTGAATAATCACGGAGTACCCTTCCGCCTGTCCATCGCAAGTAAGGGCCCCATTTTTCGTTACGGTGCTCCCAGCCTCCCATGCCCATCATAAGGTTGTATTCGTGCCATTCCGGAAACGAGTTATTCGCCGCGTGCCATGCCACGAGCCCTCCGCCATTTCTGACATAGTCCTCAAGGTTTTTCTCGGTCTCACGACACCAACTGTCACCGACGTAATTAAGTATGACCACATCATACGGGGCGAAATTCGGCTTGTATGTTTTAACGTCTTGGCTTTCATTGGGACTGATAGCGACATCTATCTTAAAAAGCCCGGACTGATCGAGTATCTGCTTGATAGCATCTGTACCGCGTCTCCAATCGTGATTGCTCTGACCGGTTATGATCACGCCTGTCAATTTCTTTGAATTTGCATTCCTTTTAACTGCGGGTGATTCAACCGGTTTATCGAGTATTGTGCAAACGTATTTCGTTTCTTCGAGCCTGGCATTTATTGCGTTAGATAGCTCCAATACCATCAATTCCGAATTTTCGGGAACATCATTGGCGATAAGCACAACCTCAACCGTCTTTGAAGTCTCACCCGGTTTGAAGATGAGCCTGCCCGCCGGCAGTTCCTCGAAATCGACGCCGGATGAAGCCGTACTGCTTACCATCCTGTAGTCAACTAAAACACTCTTGTCCGATGCTGTTGCCAGCTTGATTGTAACTTTCACCGGAGACTCCGATTCCGATTGAACACTTCTGGAAGGCGAAAAATATATCAAGGGCCGAGGGTCGATGATAGTATAAGTGTGCCTGGAAATTGACCCCAAAGTACCACCTTTGACATCGGACAAAGCCAGCTCTATCGTCTCGTCTTTTTCATCACGCCCGTCGCGAATTATAATTATGGTGATTTCTTTTTCAGTCTCTCCGGGTTTAAATGTAAGCGTACCAGGCTCGAGAACGTAGTCCACTCCGGCCCCTGATGCGCTGCCGGCAACAACTGAGTAATCCGTGCTGACAAGCCCTTTCTGAGGACTCGAAAGCTGCACCTTGATTCGGGCAAGTCCTTCCTCGTCAATGGGCCTGTCTGTGCCGTTTTTTTCGACATCCCCAGATGCGGACAATTCAAACGAGACTTGGGCAGGGCCGGCTATTGCAAAGCAACTTCCGAACGCGACAAAAAACAGGGCAAGCGAAATTATCAACGCAACTTTTTTGCACATAACCTTTTCCTCCTCTAATATGATGTGCTGCCAAACTTAATCGCACTTTTGTAGTTTGTAGACGGCGGAGTAAAAGTACCCCAGGTGGCGGAACCAAAATATACCACCGGGTATATGTATAGCCGGGACCGTCCCGGCTGTCAACATTTAATCCTACCTTTCAATCCTCTTCTGTCCGGCTAAACGTTTGCGGCTTCGCTCAAGGCGCGGTAGCTTTGCCCATTATCTACTCCTATCTCGAAGCAGATGGGCACTTCTATGCGATACGACTGAAGGGTAAGGCAGGTATATGGGAAATCCTGTTTTCAGCAATTTTCTGCTGATATGCATAAAACCGTGGCTTCGGCACGTCTTATAGTATAGTCTGGGTCTAACGATTTTGCGTTCTTTTCAATGAAAGTGACCATTATGTACAGAGGCTTTGAGAATCTTCGATTTACAGTGATTATCGCAGTATTGGTTCTAGCCGGCGTTGGCAGCGGAAAAGACGATGAGTTCTCCGGTGTGCCGCAGGCGGTTCGGGCAACCATCGAGCGGGAGACAAAAGGCTTTGAGATAGAAGATATCGACCGTGATAACGATGACGGCAAGGTTGTTTATGAGGTTGAGGCCGAAAGCGCCGACGGCAGACGAACCGAGTTTGTCGTTGCAGAGGACGGTTCGCTGATAAAATTAGGTGGAGAGATTAGAGCCGAAGACATGCCTGGGCCGATCGCTGAGGCAGTAAAGAAAGAGGTTGGAGACGTCGTTTTCTTCAGGATCAACAAGAGGGTCTCTCCCAACGAAAAACTGAGATATGAAATAGAGGCCGACACGGAAGATACCGAGATAAGCCTTCACATCGCCGCCGACGGCAGTATTATCAACAGGAACGTCAGGCCAATCGACCGCAATAACATTAAGGACCAGGGCCCATTGGGCCATAACAGAGAAGTGCTTATCAAGTTGAGATACCAGTTGAAGATAGCTGGTTTTGGAGATTCAAGGGGGCAGGCGGGTATCAATCCCTGGTATTTTATGGGCGAGGAAAACAGGAAATTCCCGATGGCGCTGAACTTCAGCACATCGGGGGCCGGATTGGGTCGCTGCAAAACGATCATCGAGAATTATCTTCATAATGCCCCTAACCTTGAGTGGGTTGTTTACGGCACGTCACCGCGGATATTCAACAAGTACTATGACAACTGGGGAGGCGGAGGCGGAGGCAGCGCTTACCGCACCGACAAAATGGGCTGGGGCGTGTGGAAACAGAAAGTAACCGAACTGGTGCCGAGGAGCGCGATAAAAGGCGGCAGTGGCACACTGTTGGGGCATGAGGTGGAAGACGGGGTCGGCAACGACGATTTCGAAGACGAAGATGACAAGAAAGACGCGAGGGACAGCCTTCGCAGGGGACGATACGAGTTCGACGCCAAGCGGGTTAATGCTTTCGAATCGATGATAGGTGTGCTCGAAAAGCGAAAGGTCAAGCTGCTTGCTTTTACTCCGCCGATACATCCGGTCTCTGCGGGACAGCCTTGCGCCGATGACGACGGGACTACCCGCGAGGCTTACGATGAACTCGTGGCGAAAATGAGAGCGTTCGAGAGGAAGTATTCCAATTTCTATTTCGTGGACGTGAACAATAAGGGCGGACATAAGATTGCAGGTACGGATTTCGACGATATGGACCATCTCAACAACCATGGCAGTAAGACACTGACGCTGATACTCAATGACCTCATCAAAACCTTTGATTCCGAGAAGAAATCTGCAAGTGTCAATAGCATTGTTCGGAAATAGAATCGGGTTTTAATTTTGGAAGCAAACAGGATTCTTATATTGTCAAGGTTTTCATAATGGCTTCCCACTTGAACGCCCATAATATGCCGGGCCCCAATGTTGACGGACACTCATCGGCTGCAGCGCCAGGGAAGAAATGGCTTTGGGCATTGCTGGGGATTCTGGCCTTTTTTCTGCTCGACCGTGCGACTTTGTTTTCCATTCCTCCGCAGTATCGAACGGTGCCGGATCTGGACTATTACCACACGCTTTACTATTCGCTGAAATTCCAGCAGTTTAACCGGATTAAGGAGCAGCTCGATACAGTTGTTCTTGGAGATTCCAGGGCACGCCACGGTGTTGACCCTGCGTTGTTCAGCGGCCAATCGGACGAATCCGGCGTTACAGCATTCAACTTTGCACCGGCCAGCAGCGGAATTGAATTTACCGGTCTTCTCGTCCACCAATACTTTTGCGACCTTCCACGCCTGCGGACAATCGTCTGGGGAGTATCGCCCCGTATCTTTAATCGATATTGGCAGGACCCTGTTTATGAGTTGTTCCTGAAAAGCCAGGGTTATTCGTCGGACCATCCTGCTTCTGTCAAGGAACATTCAAAAGGTAGTATGAGAGCCGGGATGAAGTTGGCAACGCACCGGATGATGAGCAAACTCTCCGTCACGTTCGCACACCGCTCCAAATTGAAATCCATCTTCCTCGATGCCTTGACCGCAGACGATGCGCCGACGCACTTCCACGTCGAGCCGCCGATTGACATCAGCAGGTGGGGATTCATGGAATTTCCCGAATCCAAGACCAGAGATGTAGCCGACCATAACGAAGTCGAGCAGATACTCGAATCGCTTGAGTCCGGCAGGTTTGAACTCGACGAGACCCGCCTGCAAAACTTCACCGAGCTGGTCGCTTTTCTCAGGCAGTCCAATATCCGGCTTCTCTGCTTTGTCCCGCCTATGCACCACAGCCTTGCGAACAGTCCCGCCGCCGATGCCGACGGAACTCCCAATGCCGATTATCACAAACTTATCGCCACGTTGAAATCGCTCGAGATGAAATTCGCCAACTATCGTTTTCTGGACCTTCACAACGGAGGTGACAATGGCTTCACCGACAGTCAATACGCCGACTTCGACCATCTCAACCACGACGGAAGCCGCCGCCTCAGCCGGATAATCGCCAAGGCCCTGCAGGATATTTCCGCAGAAACGCTGCCCCCGCCTCGAACCACAACTGCCCCGCCGACAGGACAAACCGCGCCGACCGCCCAGGAAAACTTGCCGCAGCAATCAGTCGGCGCCCCTCAGGAACCAGCCGGCCCTGCTGCCGGGGACACGACGCCGCCGGATATCCGCAGTCACCTCGGAAAGCTCGATTACATGGTTGGTTCCTTTCCACCGGACAACCGTCCACTCATCTGGGCCAAATATTACGACGAACAGTCGGCCATAGACCCTCAATCTGTTCGCTTATTTATGGACGGCACGGACATCACCAAAAAGTGCAGGGTCACTTCCACCAGGGTCACTTTCAAGCCGGCGAAAACCCTAAAATCGCCGAAGCTTTATCGCTTCAAAGTCATCGTTTCAGACTCGGCCGGTAACAAGGCTGAACTTGTCTGGGAAATCCTCCTGAAGCCCTGTTAATTCCTTCTTGCGCCGAAAGGATAAAAAGCGCACATGTGGTTTAATAGCATCGACTTCCTTGTATTCATTCTCATTGTTCTGCCCATCTACTATGCACTCGGAGCAATCCGTTCGGGACGGGGCCTGCCGCGTGTGCTCTTCCTGCTTGCATCCAGCTACTTCTTCTACATGTGCTGGAACCCGGCATTCATACTACTCATCGTCGCTTCAACCGTGCTGGACTACCTCTGCGGGCTGGGTTTCCTCAAGTGGCCGAAAAACAGGCATAAGTGGCTCGTGACCTTCAGTGTGTGCGGCAATCTCGCAATTCTCGCCTTCTTCAAGTATGGATATTTCTTCTACCAAAATGCCCGCGTGCTGGGAGAGGCCGCGGGCTGCCAACTGCCGCCCTATCCTGACGCCTGGCAGTTTGCTTTGCCTGTGGGAATCTCATTCTACACCTTCCAGACAATGTCCTATACGATTGACCTTTATCGCGGAAAGACCACGGTCGAGACCAGCTTCTGGCGTTTTGCGCTTTTCGTGGCGTATTTCCCGCAGCTTGTGGCAGGCCCCATTGAAAAGGCGCGCCACCTTATCGGTGAAATCAAACAAGCCGTAATCAGGGCCCGTCCCATCGATACTATGGGGGCTCTGCAGCAAATAGGCTATGGCCTGTTTAAGAAAGTCGCCGTCGCCGACAGCATCGGAATACTGATTAACCCGATTTTCGCAAATCCCAGCCAGTACAGCGGAACGCATATCCTGACCGCCTCCATTCTTTTCTCGTTCCAAATCTATGGCGATTTCTCGGGTTACAGTGACATCGCCATCGGAATCGCCAAGTTGTTCGGAATTCGAATCTCCACAAACTTCTTCTTCCCCTATTTCACAACCAATATCAGCAATTTCTGGCGCACGTGGCACATGTCCCTGTCCTCCTGGCTGAAGGAGTATTTGTACATCACGCTCGGCGGAAACCGAAAGGGACGCCTTCGCACCTACGCCAATCTGCTCACCACCATGCTGTTGGGCGGACTGTGGCACGGGGCCAGTTGGAATTTTGTCCTCTGGGGTCTGCTGCATGGATTCTATCTCGCTGTTGGCAGACTCGTCAGGCCGTTCAGGTCTAAACGAAGCCGGACCGACGCTCCTCAAGGCATGCTGCTCCGGGCCGTCAGATTGCCGCTCATCTTCCTTGCTGGTCTGTTCAACTTCCTCTTGGTGACGCTCACCTGGATTCCTTTCAGGTGCGCAGCGTTAACCGACACCTTCACCTGCCTGAGGCGCATCTTTACATGGGCTCCTGCATCTATGCACATGCCGGCCGTCGATACAGGCCAGTTGGGCGTCTGCTGGCTCCTGGTAGGGCTCGTACTACTGTTCGACGCCTTCTACAAGTGCGAGTTCAACTACTGGCAGGACAAACGATGGACAGCCTCTGTCAAATCTGCGCTGCCCGCGGTCTTTATTCTGCTGACCATCATCTTCGGGGCCGCCGAAGCGCAGCAATTCATCTATTTCCAATTCTGACCGGACTCTCGACTGCTCGAATCTTAACACCCTTACAAAGAGCTGCCCTGCCATCGCCAGTCTTCGACGCTCTCATAAGCTTTTCAGCTACCGCTGGCTGCGAAAGATAATCAAGCCGTTTTTTCGTTGGTTTTTGAGCAAAAAAGTAAAATAATGGATTTCTTGCGACACACATTGTAGTTGAAGCGCAAATAATATAGTGAAGGCTTAAGCCAGAAGCCGCTTTGGGCGCCCGTTAAGGTTGAATATGCATAAGAATACGGAGCGAGAAATAGCCAAAGGCCTGCAGCAAGGCGACCGTCGGGCCTGGCTGCAACTGTACGAGGCGTACGCTGAAAGTGTCTGGAAAAATGTTGCTCGGCTTATGGGTTTTGATTGTCCGGCTGTGGCTGATGTTGTGCAGGAAACGTTCCTCGCAGCAGCCCGTTCAGCTAAGAATTTCGACCCTCGCCGGGGTTCGCTGTGGATGTGGCTCTGGGGCATAGCCCGGCGGCAAATTGCTCTGTACTACCGTAAACAGGACCCGAAAAGCCTGCTCGCTCAGGCTAAATCGTGGTGGGATTCTTTAGATGGCCAAAAGGTTGATTGGATTAATGCGAACTCTGATACCCCACCGGAAGTACTTGAGGCCCGTGAATTAGCTGGTTTAGTTAGATTTGCCTTGAGCCAATTATCTGATGAATACCAGGCTTTGCTGTTGGCTAAATATGTCGATGGGCAGTCAGTAAAAGAGATGGCGAATAACATGGAATGCAGTTCTGCTGCTGTTACATCAAAGTTAGCCCGAGCGAGAAAAGCTTTCCGGGCGGCCTTTAGAAAATTAACACAGTCGATGCCTAACACGAAGGAGGTATCGTTATGATGACAAATAATAACGAAAAAGACAAACGGTTTTCCAAATTGCTTTCTACTGTTGAAAAGGGAAAGGTCTTGCCTGACAAACAATTCCTGGCTCAGCTTCAAGAACAATCTGCAAGAGAATTTGAAGCTTACTCAGCACGAAACGGAACACATTCACAAACAGCTACAATCTCTATCTGGAGAATAATTATGAAAAAGCCAATCACAAAAATAGCTGCCGCAGCTGCGGTAATACTTATCGCAGTGCTTGGAATATCACTGTTACAAAATTCAGCTACCACAGCCTACGCCATCGAACAAACAATAGAAGTTGGTCAAGATGTGCGTTATCTTCACTTTTACTACGTTTCACCGGACAGTAATATACCAGATAAAGAAGCTTGGCTGGAATATGACGATAGCGGGCAGATCAAAAATACTCGAGTCAATTGGTACAATTGGGGGGGGAAAGATATGGTGTCGGTTTGGAAAGAAGGTAAAACTCAATACTGGGAAAAGAATAAGAAGACGCTAAAATTATTCGAGGATGAAATTTACACAAAAAAGTGTGTTGGTTTTGCTAAACGCTACGATCCAACAAGAACAGTTGAGAATATGTATGATTTAGAAAGAAAAGGTGATGTTGAAATAGAAATCCAGGAGCCTGCTGATAAGACCGACCCGATAATTTTGACGTGTACATATTTGCCGAATACATTTATTACCGAAGGGACATCGCCGCAAGTGCGTGAAATTGTCTTTGTTGACCAGGTCACCAAACTGGTTACTTCGATAGAGGGTTACCAATTAATAGACGATAAGTATGTAGGCTATGGAGTCTGGAAGTATCCTGACTATGATACACTTTTCGAACCTGGGATATTTGATCTTGAAGAAGAAGTACCTGCAGATGTCAAACGCCTTAATCTAATGACATTAGATATTGGCCTGGAGCGGACAGACCTTACTGAGAAAGAAATCGCGGTTAAAGTAGTACGTAGTTTTTTACAAGCTTTGATTGTGGAAGATTATGATAGAGCTATTAAAATTTATGGATATGAAGATCCAGATGAAAAAGAAGGGTTACGCAAAAGATTCGAAAAGCTGAATATTGTGCGAATAATTTCAGTTGATGATCCTGTTTTCCCCTGTTCTCCCCGAATGGATTCTAGCGGCAAATTAGAAGTTCCATGTAAAGTTGAATTAGAGGAAGATGGCCAGATCATTGAGTGGCAAATCGAGGGCGTTTTTGCTCAACGAGTAATAGGGCATCCAAACAGGTGGTGTGTCAAAGGCAAATTTGAAAAATAAACGGGGTTGTTTCATCGATTGTGTTTCATAATTAAAGGCCGAGCGTGAAAAAACACTCGGCCTTTTTCATGCGCGTTTCTTGTGTATTTAGGCGTTTTTGCCCTGTGGATGGAAAAATGCAGTAGAAATATGATTTTCCTTATACCCCGACAGGCAGGTTGGTTGTTATATATGTGACAATCGATTGTCCTGGGCTTACAGAAAGTGCTTATCGATGCTGGAAGACAACGTAGCCATATGGGAGTTTAACCGCGGTAACAGGGAAGTGCTGCGCCGGGTCTATGAAAAGTACAAAGTGAATTTGATGACGCTGGCCGCTGCTCTTTTATATGACAAAGATGCTGCTGAAGACGTTGTACAGGATGTTTTTGCCTCTTTTATTGAAGCTGCTGGAAAATTCCGACTTACTGGGAGCTTAAAAGGCTATTTGACAGTTTGTGTTGCCAACAATGCGCGAAATAGGAATAAAGCAAAACAGCGGCATGACAGCGTTGGACTGGATGGAATAGAACCTATTGTCTCAGATTCAAAAAGGCCTGATTTTCCTGCAATGTTCGGCGAAGAATTGCAGCGATTAACTTGGGCACTTGCACAACGGCCTTATCAGCAGCGAGAGATATTGATTCTCCATGTGTATAGCGGAATGAAATTTAAAGAGATTGCAAAGTTAAGCGGCGAGTCAATTAACACCCTCAAGGGTCGATACCGGTATGGATTAGATAAATTGCGGTCGCTATTAAATAGCGAGGTGAAAAATGAAACCGGCTGACAACATACGTAAGTTGATTAAGAAATTGCAAGTTGAACCAAGTGCCGACATGGATAGGAAAGTTCATAGCCGTATCACGAAGGCACTGGAAAAATGGGAAAAGACAAAATCGGCTAGTGCCCGACCGAATATCTGGAGAATAATTATGAAAAAGCCAATTACAAAACTCGTTACCGCAGCTGCGGTAATACTTATCGCAGTGCTTGGAATATCACTGTTACAAAATTCAGCTACCACAGCCTACGCCATCGAACAAACCATTAAGGCTTGTCGGGATGCTCGTTTTATACATTTTGAGTACTTTGGTTCGTCAGACAACAGAATGAAGGAAGCATGGCTTGAATATGATGATAGCGGCCAGATTAAAAACGTTCGGGTAAACTTCTATAATTGGGGCGGTGGAGATGATTTGGTAATACTTTGGAAACGAGGCAGAACACAGCAGTGGTTCAAAGAAAGTAAAAAACTCAAACTGTTCGAGGATAAGATTTACACAGATAAAATAATCTTTTTTGTTCACCGTTATGACCCTGCCAAAGCTGTTGAGAATATCCAAAAAATGGAAAAAGAAGGCAAGGTAAAATTTGATATTGATGAGCCCACAAACAAAACTGCCCCGATAATTTTGACGGCTGTATACGACCCCAATACATATCTTCTTGGAAGGACTATGCCCCAGATGAAAGAGATATTCTCTATTGACCAGCCCACTAAACTTGTCAAAGCAATAGAGATTTACGAATTAAAAGATGGACGATACTTGGACCTAGGAGTATGGAAATATCCGGACTATGACATGGCTTTTGACGCTCGAATTTTTAGTCTCGAAGATGAAGTGCCTTCGGATGTTAACATCGTTGATATGATGGCACTTGATATTGGTCTTGAACAATGCGATCTGACTAACGAACAAATCGCCATTAAGCTTGTTCGAGAGTTTTTAGAGGCTTTAATAGTAAAGGATTATGCAGCGGCAAGTAAACTTATCTACCATGAAACCCCAAAAGAAGAAGCCGAAATCCAAAAAGACCTTGAAAAAATCAATGTCCTGCGGATTATTTCGATAGATAAAACTTTCCCACCTCCACCTGATAAATCAAGGGGTTTTTTGGGCGTATCATGTATATTGGAAATCGAAAAAGATGGGCAAATCATACGGTGGGAACCCAATGACATTTTCGTTAGTCATTTACTAGGTCACCCTAATCGCTGCACTATAGATAGCTTCAAACATCCTTAAATTAACGTGTAGACCGTATTGGTTTTCTAATACAAAGGCCGGGCTGGTTTGGTCCGGCTTTTTGATAACGTACGATATTTTTCGCACATTATTATTGGACGTAGAGCAAAATCCGACGTAACTGACCCGCATCAATGCAACCAGCCTTGAGCAACCTTCTGACAAGCGCAAGAAGGCTTGCGTCTTTAACGCGGACTTGCAGACATTACGTCATCCAATCACAAGAGACGTTATCAAGAAAACGCTTGATACCCGCCTCTATCACATCCCTGATGCGACGCCACACAATCGTCTTATCCACCGCGTTCGGCGCCGGCGCGTATGGTTATTACTATTGCCCTTTGCCGGGTGCTCTCTTGGCCGAGGCTACCGTGTTGTAAAGCAGCATTGTTATTGTCATTGGCCCTACGCCGCCCGGAACCGGCGTAATCAGGCTCGCCTTTTCTTTGACGGCTTCAAAATCAACATCGCCAACTAAACGATACCCTCGTTTTTTCGTCGGGTCATCGACGCGATTAACGCCGACATCAATTACAACCACGCCTTCTTTTACCATATCCGCTGTTATTGTGTTCGGTCGGCCGGCAGCGGCAATAAGAATATCAGCCTGCCGCGTCTCATTTGCCAGCTCCTTAGTTCGAGTATGACACACCGTTACGGTAGCGTTGCCCCTGGGATTTTTCTGGATGAGCATATTCGCCAGAGGTTTGCCGACAATGTTGCTGCGTCCGACGATTACGACCTTCGCGCCTTCGATTTTGACGCCGCTGCGAATCAATAGCTGGATAATGCCGTGCGGCGTGCAGGGCAAAAATCCCTCTTCACCAACCACCATTTTGCCGACATTCATCGGGTGAAAGCCGTCAACGTCCTTGTCAGGGTCGATAGACAGAAGGACCTCTGCTTCGTTTAGATGCTTTGGCAAAGGCAGTTGAACCAGAATGCCGTTGATTTTAGGGTCATTGTTCATATTCTTGACCTTTTGCATCAGCTCTTCCTGCGAGATGTCGGCGCTCAGGCGATTATCGTCGGAATAAATGCCCATTTCTTCACAGGCACGCTCTTTTGCGGTAACGTAGGACCTCGATGCCGGGTCGTCGCCGACTAAGATAACTCCCAGTCCCGGGACAATACCCTGCTGTCTGAGTTTGGTCGCTTCGGCTTTGAGTTCCGCCCGCATATCAGCGGCCACTTGTTTGCCATCAATTATTCTTGCCGTCATAAGTTAATCACTCCTTTTCAAACACGGTGAGCTTAGAAGAGTCCTTGTACTTTTCCGGTCTTCACATCCACATCAATCCGGCGGAACGCAGGATTGGAAGCAGTGCCCGGCATCAGCTTAATTGCCCCGGCTACAGGCACGATAAAGCCCGCTCCTTTGTAAACAAGAATATCCCGTATCGGAAGCGTCCAGCCTCGCGGCCGACCTTTGACGTCCGGGTCATGCGATAAGCTAAGATGAGTTTTGACCATACACGTGCCCAGAGTTTTCGATACAGGGTCAGCTTCAAACGCCTTTGCTTTTTCCAGGGCCTCGTCGGTATAACTTACCCCATCGGCTCCGTATACCTCCCTGGCAATCAATTCGATTCGCTTTCTCAGAGGCGTATCCAGTTCGTACAGAAACTTGAAGTGGGTTTTCTCGTCGCAGGCTGCAATCACTGCCTCGGCCAGTTCGATTGCCCCATCGCCGCCCTTTAGCCAGTGTTCGGAGACCGCTGCCAGGGCGCCGTTTTGCTCGGCTATCTTGCATACTAACTTGATTTCGGCTTTGGTGTCAGCTTGAAACTTGTTGATACATACTACCGGCCGAACACCGCTTTTCTTGACAGTTTCGATGTGGGCAATAAGGTTCTCGCAGCCTTTTTCCAGCAGTCCGAGATTCTCTTTGGCATACTCGTCCGCCAGCGGCATTCCAGGTTTTACGGCTGGGCCTCCCCCGTGCATCTTCAAAGCACGGATAGTCGTCACGATAACAACGGCGTTTGGAGTCAGCCCTGACATTCGGCATTTTAAGTTCCAGAATTTCTCGAAGCCGATGTCGGCTCCGAAGCCGCTTTCGGTTACATGGTACTCGCTCAGTTTCGTGCCGATTTCATCAGCGATGATAGAGCTTTGTCCGATGGCGATATTCGCGAAGGGACCTGCGTGTACAAATACGGGCTGGCCCTCAATCGTTCGCAGCAGATTCGGCTTGATGGCACCAACCATCCACGCGGTCATAGCGCCGTCCACCTCGAGGTCGGCGGTAGTGACTTCGTTGCCTTTCCTATCATAAGCGACGACAATTTTAGACATCCTCTCTCGCAGGTCTTTGAAATCTTTTGCGACTGCGAGAATGCCCATAACCTCGCTGGAGACGGCAATGCTGAACCCGGACTCCATCTCGTAGCCGTCCATCTTGCCACCTTTGCCGATGGTGATGTTCCGCAGCGACTGCGCACAGAAGTCCATAACCCATTTCATTTGCACTCTTTCCGGGTCGATATCAAGTCGCCTGGTGATGTTGCTTCTTGCCAGGCGGGCATCGTCATAGTTGCGCTCGTGCTGCATACGCGACGTCAGCGCAACCATCGCCAGGTTGTGCGCGTTTGTGATGCAGTCAATATCGCCCGTCAGTCCAATCGAAAACGGCGTCAGCGGGATGCACTGTGCCAGTCCTCCACCGGCAGCGGAGCCTTTGATATTGAATGTAGGCCCGCCGCTCGGCTGGCGGATTGCGCCGGCGGCCCGCCTGTTAAGCTTACCAAGGCCTTCAATCAGCCCGATAGCAGTGGTGGTCTTTCCCTCACCCAGTGGCGTCGGTGTAATAGCGGTAACATCAATGTACTTTCCGTTGGGCACGCCTTTTAGTCGGTCAAGTACTTTGATGTAATCGACTTTACCCAATTGGCGCCCCATAGGCAGCAGTTCATCTTCTTTAAGCCCCATTTCATCGGCCAACCGGCCAATAGGCTTCATCTCTTCCTCGGCAGCTTCTGCAATCTGCCAATCCTCCATTTTCGTCGGGTCGAGTTTCATAGTTTCTCCTACGTTAAACAAAAGACGACAATCATAAGCGCATCTGTCGCAGATACCCTTGTACACATAATACCGTTAAGCACCCTTTCGACTATAGCCCCTTTACCCGGGTTTTAGTCTTTCCTTTCGCGGCCCTTTCAAACCAGTATAACCCCCCGTCGGCGATGGCCTGACAGACAGTTGTTTGTTTCTTTAGTTCTTCAAACATCAATAAGTCTTGCTTGCCAACCGGTACCCCTTTATCAAGGAATCGCAATATATCTGTTTGTTCATCAGCATCTCAGCAGTACCAACTACATCCATCAGGTCTTCGCCCGGCACGGCAAAAATTACGGAATCCAGATCATATCAGGCACTTATAACAAGAAATATGCGATTAATCAACCTTTTTCCCTGTCGCATTTTGAAATACTTGACAACCAAACGCTAATATGAGGGGCCGGTTCAGCAAGGAATCTTACCTCGTCCATCAAGCCTAAGATATTTCCGCCTTGGACCTGGACGCTCGGAACTTTGAACGCCGGAGCAATGGCACGGATTACTTGCTGCGAATAGCGCCAAGACAAGGGCCGATTTGACACGATATCAACTGACACAGAACTGGGCGGTACAGGACTTGAACCTGTGGCCTCCTGCGTGTAAAGCAGGCGCTCTGGCCAACTGAGCTAACCGCCCAAAGTCCGACACCAAAATACACATTCCTGACCCTTGCGTCAATGTTCTTGGTGCCTTATATTTTTGCCGTGTGGATGTTTGTAAATTTTTGCCGCGACAAAAGATATTGAGGTGTTCTTATGGAAGTGCTTGAAGCCATTCGTAAAAGGTATTCGTGCCGGTCGTATCAGGACAAGGCCATCGAGCAGGAAAAACTCGAGTGCCTTTTCGAGGCCGCCAGGCTGGCGCCTTCGGCAAAGAATCTGCAGGACTGGCGATTCGTTGTGGCCACGGACAGGCAAACCAGGCGACAACTCGCCCAGGCCGCCAACAACCAGAAGTTCCTGGAAGATGCCGCAGCCGTCATAGTTGCCTGCAGCAACAGCGACCATGTGATGAGATGCGGCCAGCCGGTCGCCCCTATCGATGTCGCTATTGCCCTTGAGCACATCGCACTGCAGGCGGCACAGTCAGGACTTGCCACCTGCTGGATAGGCTCATTCTATCCGGAAAAGGTACGGGCGGTACTGCATATACCCGACGACATAGCTGTCGTAGAGCTCATGGCCCTTGGGTACCCGGCTGATAAGCCCAAAGAGCCCAGCCGTCAGCCGATGGATAGAATTGTCTGTTACGAGAAGTGGCGGTTCTAATCGGCACTGCCCGTCGGCTAAAAAGCTTTGGCATTTCCCGGCCAATGCTGTAAAATACTCTCAATGACGTTGTTCGGGGACGTGGTGTAACGGGAGCACACCGCGGTCGCATCGCGGAAATGAGGGTTCGATTCCCTTCGTCTCCAATACTATTGTAAAGCGCCCCACACGTTTTCTGATGTTAACTCTGAGTATTCTCTCGCCTCGGCACATATCTCGACCATTCACAGCCAGCCTCCCAGATTTCTACAACCGCATTGGTCCTTGACGGCCTGCTGGTGGCTCAACGGTCGACCGCAGCAAATTCTTTGATATTTAGTGGAACTCGGCTGTCCGCCTCTGGTATAATAGGCTCACAATGGGAACGACCTGCGGGTCCGGGCTATCAGGGCAGCACTTCGAGGGGAACCTGGAACACCATATTCCTGCACGGGCGTAGCTGTGTGGAACGTACGGAGGTGACCTATGAGCCGGAATGATGCCAGGGAGAAAGGGTTTTTCGGCAGGCACAAGGAACTCGAGGCACAACTCAAGCAGTGCCGGGCGGAGTTCAAAATACTCTTTGACAATATCAGCAGTGGGGTCGCGGTATACGAGGCCCGAAGCAACGGCGAGGATTTTATTTTCACAGGTTTCAACTCTGCTGC
>Ga0210003_1002405_pt1 | contig 15859 bp, 15 predicted proteins | sample LantaG_FD_182804 | JGI IMG/M metagenome (GOLD analysis project Ga0210003, IMG submission 182804) | Deep subsurface microbial communities from Baltic Sea to uncover new lineages of life (NeLLi) - Landsort_02402 metaG (SPAdes) (version 2) | ecosystem: Environmental > Aquatic > Marine > Oceanic >...
CCGTCAGCCCCGTGTTTGACTACACGCCCGGCATAGCCCTTACGCGCGAGTCCTTTGACGAAGTGCCGCCGCGCAACGTGGCCAACAAGACTACCAGCAGCGTTATCACCGACATTACCGAATCTCCAGGCAAGAAGCCCACGGGAGAGTCGGGCAGTTATCAATTTTCCGACGACTCACCGGTTGAGGTCAAATGCACGGTAGCCGCAGCTCCCGGCGACGCTGTAACAATGTCAAGATACAACCACGTGCATCCGCATGGTAGTGCCGCAGCGGTTGCCAACACTTACGATATACGGGTTGAGGAAATCGGCGGCGGCGGAGCCAAGCTGCGGTTGACAACCGATTCCTGCGGCCATGTTGTCAATTTTGAAAAGAACCCGGCATAAGGTGACATGATGGTTCAGTGGACAAGAGACGAATTTATGGCCAAGTCGGTGCCCGAATTTACCTGTACCTGCAATGCCTGTCTCGAAAGATTCAGTTATTCGAACATCAACGGGCAAGTTCAATGCAAGTGCGGGTCACAGGATTGCACTGTGCCCTTTGAGTGGGAAACAGTTATCAACGGTTCAACGCGATTTCCGTTTGCCAGGCCGATACACAACCGGGCGACCAGTGCAGAACGCAAGGCCCAGGTTATTGCTCAACTTGCGCTGCCCGTAACGATGAAAAGCCTGGAAGTGTCGGCGGCGGCCATATCAATGTCTGAGTTTTTCGAGCGTTCATTCTGGATAGAAAACATCGCTCCCTGGTATCTGGCGAATGCCGATGCAATGTGGGAACTTCAGAAAGCCGTGCTGGCGCAGTATGGCTTGCAGGAGAATGAGAACCTGCCGCGCAAGGATGGTCTCACCGATACGGCATATACCGAGGCAATTATTGAGCTGGCGTATTTCGTGACAATCTCAAATTGCGTGGAACTCATTGAGGTTGCCCGGAAACTGGCATACCACGATTGGGAAGGGCACATTTCATCGCCGACAGTGGGGCAGTGGCTTAAGAGTTACGTTAGATACGTCACGCCGCGAGGTTGCGAACCAGACCCCGAAATTGTATTGGGCTATCCGGCGAAACGTCAAATCACGGCCGGTTCAGTCATTGAAACTTATAAATCCTTGCAGGGAATTTCAAGCAGAATTGAAGTGCTCGATGATGGCAAGACGGTAATGGCCTGGCCGAAGCGTGGCGGGAAACTTCTCGGCGATGGGCAGGATTGGCGGGGAATGAGCGACAGGTTCTCAGGAGGCTTGGCTTACGGCATTACCGAAGCGGTCCGGGCAAAGCGGCACCCTTTGGCGGCACCAGGGCAACGATGAAAGCAAAATGCGAATGCGGAAGTGTGGAAGAAAACCGGAGGCTTGCCTATATGGACACCGACGACGCGGAATGTTTCGGATGCCCGGTATGCGGCAAGATTGCCCTTAGAGGCAAGAAGCACAGGAGAACACTATGCCTATAACGCAAAAGCCGTTTCAAATCACGCCGATACCGACTATTCGCCTGGGCAATCGTCCCATAAAACAAGGGATGAGCATGGCGTATCAGACGTTGGCCGATGCGCAGGCCGCGCAGAAGGCGAGTTTGGCTGAACGGCAGGCGAAAGTCAACGCCGCTATGAGCCAGCAGCACCGGCTGCGTTACGGGGCGCAGGTGGGGCCGCAATACGGCTCGCGTCTCGGCTACGGCCAGCAGCAGCAGATGGCGGGCATGGGCTACGGCGGCCGGCAAATCTCCAGCGCGCGCGTGCTCTCGCCCGGCGTGTTCGTTAAGCCGCCGGAGCGATACGGCGGCACAATGTATTTCAAGCCGAAGGCCGGAATAAACAGCATCGGCGGCCGCTGGCGGCCACGCAAGCCGTTTGCAACGCAAGACATATACGGCAGTCGCTTGCCGACCTATCAGATGCCCGGGTATAACCGAAAGAGGTCTTGGTGATTCAGTTTTTTCAGGAGGATAAAATATGCCAGCCTTCAGGCGAACCGCGGATTTGAACCCATATCCGGCGGCGGATAAAAAGAAACGAAAGAACGACCTCGCGTGGTTGGGACAGGGGCCGTATGCCCGCGGAGCAGGGGCAGCCAACGTGCCGATAGAGGGCGATCCTAACTTTATGGGGCCGCTTCAGATTGTCAACCGGCCCGAAGATGCGCCGGGCTACGCGCGGAGGCAGGCGGAACTGGCGGCCATTGCCGGGAGCCGCGCCCAAAGCCAGGCGGCACACCAACAGACGATGGCCCGTATCGCCGCCAGCGGTGCCCGTTCAACCGCCGAACACGAACGCAAAATGCGCATCGGCGATTACCCGTTTATGACGCCCGAGGAGCAGCAGAACATCCTCGCAAATCAAAGCACGCGCCTCGAACAATGGCCCTTCTTGAGCGGCCAGGAACGAATCGACGCAACGCTTGCACAGCCGGATGAACCCAAAATTGAACCGGGGCGATGGTCGGATGTAAAGGATTTTGACCCTGCCATGCTGCAAAACGACTTCCAGCAGGAAGTTCAGCGGCAGGGCCTGAACACGACCGACCGCGAACTTGAGAGTTACCGCAAGTGGCGCAACATCGGTGGCTCTCATGTCGAGTGGTTCAACAAGTTTGTAGGCCGCAAGCATGCCGAGGGTCTCGCCAAAGCGCGAGTCGCAATTCTCGAAAACGCGGTCAAGGCGGCGGCGGCAGGCGAGAAGATAACCCCGGCAATGGAGAAATATATCCTGACCGGCGAATACGGCGGCGGCGAAGGCACGTTTGGAAAGCCCACCGGGAAACTGACAACGGCTGATGTAACGGAAACCGTGCTTGATGAGTATGGAAATGTGGTTCAACGAGGCCAGCCCGGTCCCGAGGATTGGCAGCAAAAAGACCTGCGGTATGACGTGAGGAAAGAAGTTGAGACAAGCAATTGGACGGGCAAGGACGGCGTAACGATTTTCGGCAGCGTGCCGGTTGACCCAAAAATAGCAGGCAGGTATTACGAGAAGGACGGCAAGGTCTATGAGTCGATTGACTGGGCCCTTGACAATGAAATCGGCCGCCTTGCCACGCAAGAGGAATTGGATGCGCGATACCAAGTAATGTTGGGAAGCCTTGAGCGACCCCAAGGCGGTGCGGGTATGCAAATGCCCGGCGCGCAGCAAGGCAACGTTGGCGAAACGCAAAATGCCGCACGCGCGAAAGCGATTTACCTGCTTCAGCAAAGGGCGCGAAAAGGCGACGCAAAGGCGCAGCAAGCCCTGAAGCAACGAGGAATGACCTGGTAAGAGAAAATGCCGACAACGGAAGAACTTATAGCGACATTGGGTTGGAACAAGGCGGAAGCCGAGCCGAGCACGGATGAGTTAATCCGGCAACTCGGAGGCGGTGCGCCTACGGACAATCTAAGCAAGGGAGAACCTATCTCCGACAGGAGCACCGATGAACTGATACGGCAACTCGGATGGGGCGCTGAGAGGCCGTCAGGGGGCCTTGGCGCACAAATAGGTCTTGGGATACCAAAAGAGGGGCAAACGGCGGCTGAGCGGCCACCCGTAAGCCCAACGGGCCTCCGGCAAGGTGCGCCTGGGGTGCAAGCAGCCGATTATGGCATTGCACCGGAAAAGTCCCTTGCCGACCTGATGATTGAGAACGCGCCGGAGCGAGCGAGAATACAGCAACTGGGCGTTGAAGCATTGGGCGGGGAATACAAACCGCTCGAACCGCTCACGGATGAAGAGCATATCGCCAGCGTTAAAAAACTCCTTCGATTCGAGGGATACGAGCAAGGCACGGGCGGTTTTCTCAGAACGCCGCGCGATGCAGACCCGAAGGGCTATCGTCGCCTCTACCCGCCCGAACTCGGCGACATCCAAGACACGATGAAGCGGTTTCCTGAGCAGTTTAGCCACGACGAGAAGGTGCGGGCCGAGCGATACCGCAGGCGAGAAGCCGGTTTGCTGAAAACAATGGGAGAGGAAGCCGTTTTTACTTTCGGGTCGATGGCAAGCCTCTTTGGTTTGGGCGAGCGGTTTATACCGGGTCTGAAAGAACACCTGGATTTGCGCAGCGAAGCCCAGTTAAGCCCCTGGGAACTGCGCGCCGCCGGACGGAGTATTCTTAAAGGCGGGGCGGAGATGGCGGCTGTTGGCTATCTTTTCAAGGGATTGCAATATGCCTCGCCCATTGCCAACAAGGTTATTCAGGCGACGCCGGGCCTTCGCAGGATTGGCCCCGCCGTTGGCAAGGCCATCGACTATGTAACGCTTGCTAAAAAAAGCCCCGTTGTTGCCAACGTCGTCAAGGGCGTGATGCGTGAAGCGTCGCGCGGGGTAGTTGTTGGGGCAGAGGTGGCTACGCTCAAGACTATCGGCTATGACCTTTCAACCGACGAGGCGTTGGAAACGTTCAAGAGTGATATGTTTTGGTTTGGAACCATTGGCGCGGTTTATGGGGCGGCGCGCGAGATTGACATACTGCGCTACAGCAACAAGGTGAGCAAGGCACTTCTGGCCGGTGCCGAAAAAAACCTTGCCTATAAGGGTGGGGAGGCTTTCCGCCAAAGATGGGCAAACCTTAAAATCCGTTTGCGCGAGGCGCACAACTTGCCGAAAGGTTCGTCTGAGCGCGTGAGACTTGCCAGAGAAGCACTGGCCGAATACAGGGCATCGTCGTCGAGTCCACGCGAGCAAGAACTTGCCAGCAATCTTTTGAAGGCCCACCAGAGCGGGAGTCAAGCAAAGATAGACGCTGCCGCGCGGGCAATGAATAAATATCAGTCGAGGTTGCAATCGTCCCTCTTGAGTCCGAAGGAACTTGTCGAAAGCAGAGCCGCGCTCAAGGCGCAGAAGCAGGAGATATACAGGCAGATACGCGCAGCGACAGACGAACTAAAGGGCAACCTACGCGAAGCCAAGAAGTTAGACCCAACGCGGAAACTTAACGCCGAACAGGAGGCTGCGCGGATATTCTTCGGCAAGAAAATCCCGGCCATTGTCGAGCACATTCAAAAGACCGGCGGCACAACTCCAACACAACGAGCAGTTGACGCCGCCGTTGCCGAAGCGGCGGTTAGGCCGAGTACGCAGCCGCCGACGCAACCTGCGCCAACCACGCCGACCGTTCCGGGTGCACCGGCGCGCGTCGGCCAGCCGCCACTTGTTGCCCCCTCCGTGCCGCCCGTTCCGGCTGAAGCCCCTGCCCCGCCGAAGCGCACACTTGCCGAGACATATCCGCCGCTCACGCCGCCGGAGGCCCAGATACCCCCAGAGGCCGCGCCGCGCCAGCAGGCTCCTGCGGCTCCAGAAGTGCCCCCGCCCCAAAAAAACATGACGCTTGCTGCGCGAGAAATACAACTCGAAGGAGACAGCGACAAGCCGTTATATTATCGTCCTGTTGTTGCTGGCAGAAAGATATACCTCTTTCGCGGCCTTCAGACTGGCGGCGGAACCGAAGAAGCCGCCTCGCCCCTGCGAGCCATTGTAAGGTGGTTCTCCCAATCTCCGCGCACAGCCGAGAATTATGCCAATCAGGAGGTTCGCGTTGATTACGAAAAAGAAGAAGTTGTTGCGCCAGAGACGGGCTATGCACCACGGGTTATTGAGGTTGAGCATACGCCGCGCAAAGTGCTGGACTTGACGACGCAGGCGTGGCCGGAATGGTTGCGCGAACCGATGAAGCAAGACGGCATAGAGCGTTTTTGGCAAAGGGCGCAATCGCCAAGAGAGGGCGTTGAGACCGTGCCGCTTGGCCCGCTTCACAAGGCCCAACATTTCTGGGAAGCCATTAAGAAACGCGGCTATGACACGATTGTTTTCCGCGATTATTCTACTGTGGGGATTGACAACAGCGTCGTGGTGTTGGGCAAGCCCAACGTTGTGGCACGTTACAATGTGAGCACAAACCTGCCAGAGTCTGCTCAAGGGCGTTCCGAGTGGGTTAAGCCCCCCGCCCCCGCGCCGAAGCCGCTCGCCGAGAAGCCTCCCGAAGTCCTCGCCGACTACCCCGAACTGGCGAAGGAAACGAAACCTGCGGGGTTAAGCCCCACAGGTTTGCCCGAACCTACGGGGTTGCCACCAGAGGCAGCCAAGCCCGCGCCGAAGGCCGCCGAGAAGCCAACGGCTACCTCGGCACAAGCAACCCCGACATTCGACAAGGTATCTCGGATTACAAGTGGAGACCTATATGTTCTCCGCATCCGCCGCCGACACCCAACATTGGGAACCTTTAGCGAAGAATATCAGGTTGTCGGTGCGGAGAAGGCGCGCAGCCAGCGGCTTTACCTGCAAGGTCGCTATAAACCGCGTTCAGGCGATGTCTTTCGGCTTGAAACTGGTAAGATGCCAGAATATCAGCCGAAAGTGAGCGGACCAGATTTGCTTGCAGAATTAAAGAAGAAAGAACACCGGTTTCTTGCTGCCACATTCGTCCCGCCAGCGGCCGAGAAGCCCGCCCCCGCGCCGAAGGCAGAAGCCCCCGCGCGGCCCAAGGATTTACTTGGCCAGGACATCGGCAAGGAGAAGCAAGCCGACCTTCTGGCCGGCAAGGCTGGCCGTGGCGTCGAGGCAATCTGGCAAACGATAAACGGCGTTGATTACATTCTGCCGAGCGAGAACTTTGCCACACGCGCCGATGGCACGGGCCTGCTTATTCCAAAGCACGATGTCGAAGCATTGAAGGCCGACGCGCTCGAAGCAAAGCCGCCTGCGGAAGTGAGCGAGGTTGCCGAGGAAGCCCTGCCCGAGCCGACCGGCGACTTCATGGAGGGGCTTGTCGAGCCGCCCGCGGTGAAGCCGAAACTCGGGGGGCTGGCGGGGGTGCGCATTGCCGCAAGAAGCGAAGTGGCGGTGTTGTCCCAACTTTCCGCAATGGGCAAAAACGCAACGCCAACTGAAAAGAGACTCGGCAGGCAAATCCGCGACGCCCGCCGGCTCGCCAACCGTATCAAGAAACAACTCCAGGACGACCCCACTATAAAACAGGCAATCGAAATGCGGGAAAGCACGACTCCGCTGTTGGACTATCTCGGCAAGACGCGAATAACTTACCGCCCGACGGTAAGGGACAAGACGATGTCCTGGAAGGTAAAGGTTGTTCCAAGCACGATGGGCGATGAGATTACGGAGATGATTGCGGGCAAGCCCCTTTCTGTGCGAAAACACTTCAAGCGAATCGGCGTGAGCAAACCGGGCCAGCCGGTCAAGCGCAACGACGTTGACGAGATACTTGACAATGCGCAGAGGGCCGGGATTGTGCCGGATGATATGACGGACAGCGAGTTTCTTGAGCAGATAATCGCCGAGGCACAGGGCGAGTTCGGCGGGGATATTGAAAGCCTTGTCGAGGCAGGGGTTGACCTGGAAAAGCAGATGTATGGTGACCAGGAAGGTGTTGGCGATGAACTCCTTGCCCTTGAGCGGCGATACAATCAGGCCCTTACCGTGATTGATGAAAACACCGCCAAACTTGCCGAGATATGGCAGGCGGAACCCGCCGAGGCCAAACTGCCGGAAAGCACGGTCGAGAAGGCGATGGCTGCGGAAAAGGCCAAAATCGAACAAGAGATGGAAAAGATGAAGGCGGGTTTGTCCAACCAGCAAAGCGTCAACTTTGAGAAGTATCGCGCATTGCTCAAGCAGGAAAGCGACCTTGCGGCAAAGCAAAGCGAGTTGGCACGGTTGCAGAAAAAGGCGCAGGAAAAGGTCGAACGCAAACGCGCGCGGCTTGCGAAAATTGAAGGCCAAAGACCGCCGGAAGGTGTGCGGGCCACCAAACAACAGATGGCAACAGCACACATCACCGCCAGTCGGCTTAATCTGATTTCGGCAAAGGGCAAGCCGACGCAGGGATACCGGCGCCTCGCCAAAGGCATGACGGGGCAGACCTCGATGAAGATGATGACAAAAGAGGATGCCGCCGAGTTTATCGAAGCGTTGGAAAAACTTCAGCGCGACGACAAGATGGGAATATCGCCCCCGCGAAAGCCCGGTGAGCCGCCGACGATTGCAATGGGCAGCGAGATAATACCCGCCGACTTCCTTAACGAATACAGATATGCCCTCGGCGTGCGACATCCCGACATTGCCAAGTGGCTAATGTTGCCGGTGATGCGCAGCATTATGCCCAAGGGCCTGGGCCTGCGTCTCATCGGCATGGAAAAGTATATGGCGGGTCTCAAGACGGGCAAGGAATTGTCGATGATTGAAGCCCCGCAGTTGCGCGGCTTCGTTCGGCGGCTGATAAAGGCGGTGAACAAGGCGGGGCAAACCTCGCTTAAAGAACGGGTCTTGGCGCGGGTTCTCAATCGCCCGACAAAAGCCGTGGCTGCCATGCGCGACCTGCTCGATGCCTACAAAAATCCGCCCGACTTCCTCAGTGATGAGGACAAGCGGCTGTTCGGCGAGTTTCGGGCAATGACGGAAAGCCTTCTGGCCCGCGAAAACGCGGGACGCAAGGCGGCGGGGCTTCCGCCGATTCCGCACGTTGAATCTTACATAACCCACCTTGTTGACGTATCGGCCAAGCAAACGGTGGAGGACCGGCACCCGTTTCCCGAAGAATTGAGTTACATTCTTAGCGAGCAGACGTTGAAAAGCCTGTCGAAAAAGCCCTTCAATCCAACGGCGCTGGAACGCACAATCAAGGAGGAGATAACCGAGGTTTTCAGCCGCGATCTTGCGGCGGCAATGAATATGCTGATACACGCGGCAATGAAGGACATCCACATCACCCCGCAGATTGCGAGGTTCCGGGGATTCAAGAAACTCCTGGAGCCGCTGCTGCCGGAGCAGCATCGCAAAATGGTCGAGGCATTCGTCAAATATGACATTCTTGGCAGGCCACTTGAATTCGACAAGGCCATAAACACGGTGCTTGGCCCGGGGCGTGATTTCATTAACGACATACTGAAGCCGCTCCGTCGGCGCGTGGGGCAACCGGCGGCGGCCCTTACCCAACCGCTGCGAAAGGGTGCGATTCTCGGCGGCCTGGCGTTGCGGCCAAAGCCGGTTGAGCGCAACTGGCTCCAGCGATTTCTTGTGCTCAACATCACCGGTCCCGGCGCGTTTATCAAGGCGTTTGTCAAGCCGCTGCCCCCGGGCGTGAAGGAGCAGTTAAAGACCACGATTTTCTATAAACTCTCGACGCGAATGGCGGAGGACATTGCCGAGGCCAGCGGGGTTGTGGGTAAAATCTCGCGCTTGCCGATGAAGCCTTACCAGTTGTCTCACGCGGGTGCGGGGCGGTTTCTGTCGAACGTGGATTTCTCGCTTGCCGCCGGTTACTGGAGGGCGGTTGCGAGAATGGAGTGGTGCCAAAGCGCAAAGGGGCAGGCTGCCATCAAAGCGGCGGCCGAGAAACTACATGCGAAAAATCCCAAGCTTTCCGTCGAGTGGCTCACGAAGCGCATGACCACGACGGAGGCCGACCTGATAGACGAGGCGGTGAATGTGGCGCGTGCGACACAGTGGGGCTATTACCTTACCGAAATGCCCTATGTTTTTCGCGGGCAATCGCGCAGGGCCCTTCTCGTATTCCAGAGTTGGTGGATGAACTACCTCGGCAATCACGTGCCGGAGGCGATGATACGCGCCTTCGCGGGCAAGACCAGCACGGGGAAACTAATCCCCTGGCACCATCGGTTTGATTTTCTAAAAGGCACGTTGATAATTGTGGCATTGACGGAAAGTCTGCGGCGCGCCTTTGGATGGGATTACGGGCGGTTTTACAATCCATGGGGCGCGTTGAAGTCCAGTTTCGGAATATCGCCTGCCGGGCAGTTTCTGCTTGGCATGTGGTTTTACCTTTTTGGCCGTTCGAACTATGATAAGGGACACGGGGAATGGCTGATGAAGCGCAGTTTCAGCATCCAGTTCCCGTATGGCCTGGCGATAAAGGAATGGCACGCCTATATGAAGGGCGAGACAACGCTGGAGGAACTTCTGTTTTATATGGATGAGGACTACTGGAAAGAGAAAAAAGCAAGAGAAGCGCCCGCGCCCAAACCCGCGCCAAGCCGTCGGCGGCGAGTGCGTAGCCGATAAGGAACGTCAAACCATTTTAAGGAGAATAGGTGATGAGAGTTTTACAGGTAGCGGAATCGGACGTCAATCTGGTTTTTCTTGCCCCGATTGCAATTAACTTTGCCGCAGGTGCAAGGACGGCGATTCATGCGCTGGTCGCGGGCATGTTCTTGCGCCTTCACGGCATTGTAGTCATAGCGAACGCGGCGGGGACGATCGTATTTGAGAGCGACGCGGTTGCCATATCGGGCGTTATCCCGATTGCGGCAAACGGGGGGTTTGTTATCCCGTTTAATCCAGACCCGCGCGGATGCCTTGTAACTGCGGCGGCAGGCGAGGCGTTGAATATCACGACGGTTACCTGCACGCTGGACGGCTACGCGATTGTGTCGCAGGCCACAATTTAAGGGGAATATCGAATGGCACAACTCATAACGGACAAGCAGACTCCGGCGACTCCGGCAAGCCCTGAATACATGTGCGCAATCGTGCCGGTTGGCCAGACCGTCGAGGTCGCGATTATCGTTGGCGGCAAAGAGGTCGGGCGGCTCGGGCCGTGGACGGGCAAGGTGAAGATTGGCAGGAATGCCGTTGCGCAGGTGCGATTGCGCGTAGTCGAGGACTCGGAAACGAGCGACTTCACGGTTGCGGCAGTTGCAATATCCTAAAGGAGTATAAATCATGGCAGATAAATATGCCTTGACGGGCTTGTGGTCTGATGTTGCCGGTCTTGCATGGTCGCTCTCCAATGGCGGAGCCCCCGGTGCGGCTAAACCAGCGGGCGGCGAGAAAGTGTATTTCACATCTAACAGCGGCGACATGGTGTTGGATGAGGACAGCAACGCCCTTGCCTCTCTTAATATGACAGGATACGCCGACACGCTTACGGATGACGGCCATGCGTGGGTAATTGACGTGGACGGCCTGGCGGTTCTCAACGGCACAATCAACCTCGCTACGCCCGGTAGCGGCATCAATGTGGCGGGAGACATTCAAGTTCGTCCTGTTACATCCTTCTTGGCGGGCCTTTTGACAGGAGATTCTGCGGCGGGGGCCCAAACAATAAGAACGTATGACAATCAGATTCCCGCGTTCACCCTGAACAATGGAGCGGCAACCGGTTTTAACGAGATTGGTAATGTAACTGTGGCAGGCAACATCCAGATTCTAACGAGCAAATTCACATCCGGGAAAAAATGGACGCAGACCGGCAGCGGGACTTTGGCAAACGGGGCCGCGGGAGGGGCAGCATTTGCTAATTTGCAAGTGGCAGCGGCGGGATTTACCTGCACGTTTACTGGACATGTCTATACAAAGAAGTTCAGCCACGGCGCAGGAACGGTGGATGGCGGCGGTATTGTCGGCGGTCTTTGGTTGCGAATACGTCCAGTGGCGAATGACTTCTTCGAGACGTTAGCCACGCCGGCGGGTTTTGCGTTACTTAGTGTGATGATTGAACCGCAAACAGGAGTAGGCAATCTTACAAATAACAAACCGGTTAATTTGTTGACAACGGGCCTTCTGATTACAGCGTTCGATAACAACCAGACAGTTACGCAGAGTCGGGCACTCACTTGTGCGAGTTTGTTGGTGCGGGCTGCGGCACCGGGGAAAACGGGGATATTTATTATGGGCGGCGGCGCTCCGCTTACAACGCCACAGGTCTTTTTTGGATACGCGGCGGCGGCGACATTTCTTGGCAAAATATCTCTCGGCGCAGGCATTCATCGTTTGGGGCCGGTGGCAAAGGCATTAGCCACGGCCGACCCCGGGCATGCGCTTGATTTTGATTCCTGCTACATCGAGGCGACTGGCCTGATAGACCTGACCGACATCACGCCGACCAACGTGGCTGCGCATATCGAATGCGGAGCGGCCGGCAGCGTTGACAACATGCCTGCGGCGGGCCTTACGGAAAAGGTTCATGCTTACGGAGTGAGTCCTGATGGCGGGAGCAACAGCGCGGCGAACATTGACTTCAACGCACACGCGCCGCCGGGGTCGCTTGTGCTCGCTGGCGCGGGAATATAACAACAGAGGGAGATTTTGCCAATGAACATCGAAAACGTGGTCTCCGCATTTATCGTGCTTTGTTTCGGGAGCTTCCTTGCCGGACTCGGCTATTGCGTCAAGAAAATACTCTCGCATGATGCCTCGCTTGAGGCCGTGCACGCCGACATTGAGAACATGAAAATCCAGGCGACGCAGCGGGAGCGCATGGCGGAGGAGAACAACCGCACGCTGCGGCTGGTTCACAGAATGGTCGTAAAAATCGCGGCAAAAAATGGCATAGAAATCGAGGAAGGAGGAAACTGATTATGAGAAAAGTAGCGATGTTGTTTCTGGTGGGGATTGTGTTTGTGGGCGGCTGCCAAAGTGCGTTTAAGGAAAATCGCATAGCGGCAAACCTGCGGCTGGCTACCGAAGTGCGCCTTTGCGCGACGGAGGCACGCGCGCCTACCGCCGAGGTTGTTGCGCTTGCCGACACCGTAACGCTTCAGGAAAGCATTGCGGCAAAACAGGACGCTCTGCTTGAAGACGCGCTGGTCAAGGCCAACGCGCCGATTGCGGACATCCTTGCGGACGCGCAGGCGGAGATGGAAAAAAATCAAACTTTCAACGACATTGTGGCCAAGTTGCCGCCGGGCATCATCCCGATGGCGTTCGACGTGCTCAAAGTGGTAATCGGGATTGCGTTGATGGGACTCTAATGACAGACCGCAGGGCATTTTGGGTTTGCGCATCACTGACTGCGCTTCTTGCGGCGCAGGTGGCGGCAAGCCTTGTAATTCTTTTGCTTGCCGGTTGCGCGACCGACCCGGCCCTTGTCGAGCGAATAGGGAAAATCGAGGCGGCGCTGGCCGACGTCAAACTCTCGGCCGAGACCGTCGAGGGCGACATGGCTGCGGTGAAGGTCGGCGGCTCCGGCTTCTATCTTGCCGTTGGGCTTGCCCTCGTTCTCGCCGCCGGTCTGGGCCTCGTATATCTTCGCCTGAAGTTCTACCGTGGCACGACGCTTGCCACGACCTCGGCGATAAAGCAATGGGGCACGACCGGAATAGCCAAATCGGTGCGGAACAACGCGCTTGCTCTCGGCGTTCAGAAGGGCCTGTCGAAGTTCCTGACCAAGCGGGACTTGAGGGTGTAAGCCGATTTTTCGCTTGACTTCTGCTCCAGCGGTGTCTATAATTAGGATGGAAAGCGCAACTCGGTCGGCATCAAGGCATGAACCGATACCGCGAAACTCATGCAGTGTGAGGTGCAGGTGGAAAAGGACATGACAAGGACGACGCCGACCGGCTTGCATAAGGTGACCGGCGCGTGTCTGGGCGAAACGCACTAAAAGCCCCGCCAGCAATAGACCACGAACTACTAACAAGCGCTCACTGAGAACACACGGCGGACAGCGCACTTATTAAAAGACATATATGTGCGTATAAACTTGTTTTGCCTTCATTCGGCACCATCACACGGTGTTTTTTGCGGTGTGACTTAGGGTCGGTTCCGAGATGCCCGGGACCGGCCCGCTTTTTGACTCCCGCCGTTAGAACATCTGCCGAACAAGCGCCTAATGGACACTTGGTTTTTGGGACGCATCCGCGACCGTTTCCAACTCTCGGCCATTCGGCCATATACATCATACAGACGATTTTCATCCCGCCATACCACATATTGATAATTCTGCGATTTCGGGATTTTTGAGTGGACTTTTGCCGCCGAATCGCTGATAATTCATATGGAGGGTCGGAACATGGTTCAAGCAGGAAATCCAGAATACAAAAACTGGCCGGGCGTTGCGGCGATTCACGTCAATGCGTGTTTCGGTCCTCCGACATACCGCGCGCCCGGCTTGAAATTGCTGAAATCTCTTGTCGTTGCAAGTATCGTGTTTGGCGTATGGGGATGCGGGTTCGCCGGTTATGTGTCTCTCCGCGAATCCGCGATAGAAGGGCCTGGGATAATCCGTGTGGATAACGCCGGACCCAGGCCCACAGCGATTCAATCGGGCCTCGGCGCCTTTGACCGTGCGAAGGAGCCTCACGCGAGCCGAGGGAACTGTGGCCGAGGCCCGTTGATTCAGAAGGGGGAAGTAAAATGGCAGGCACGAAAATCAAATGCGCGTCCGCCGATTGCAGCCTCAACGCCGGGGGCTTCTGCGTGTATGACACCGCCATCATCGGCCGCGGCGGACGTTGTGCGCGCCATCTGCGGACAACGGAGATTAGCATATATCTCCCTCACAGAGATTACCATCGCTGTCATTCAGGTGGAAAGCGGCGGGAACCCGGGCGCGAAATCCAAAAAAGGCGCGCGAGGTCTCATGCAAATAATGCCTCGAACCTGGGCTGATTTGACGGATGAGCCGTTTTCCCGTGCCGATGAGCCGGAGTTGAACATCGAGATTGGGACAATGTATCTGGTCTGGATCGAAAAGACTCTCGCCGGATGGATGGGCAGGCCGCCGAGTATCGAGCAAATCCTTGCCGCTTACAACGGCGGAATAGGGCGATTGCGAAACGGCGGATACGCAATCGAGCGTATGCCGCGCGAGTCGAGAGAGTATGTGCTCGATGTGATGGGGGCGAGGAACTTTGGGGAGGACAAAAAATGTCAGTAAAGTATGAGAGTTACGTTCAAGGAATCCGCGAAACGGCCCAGGAAATTGGGGACACTGTTCCGCTCGCCTGTAAATTGGTGCCCCAGGTGGCCGAGCAGTTTCTTGACACCCAAGAATATATGCGCGGCCAAGTGTGCGCAATTATTGAACATTTGCGAAATGTTAAAATAGCGAAGGCCGAGGATTGCGCCTAACGCACGCGGGGCGCGGCCCTGGTGCGATTGGGCAAGGAAAAAGGGGAATGATGATGGCGAAAAAGCGATGGGGGAATAACTATGCCAGTCGGGTATAAGCATAGCGCGGCAGCGCGGGCAAAAATGAGTGCCACGCACAAGGCCCGCATGACACCAGAGATACGCGCCAAACTCAGTGCCGCACACAAGGGCGTCCATCCCACCCCCGAAACCCGCGCTAAAATGACTGCTTCGCAAAAAGGCCGTCATCACACCCCTGAGACGCGCGCCAGAATGAGTGCTGCGACAAGACTACAAATGACGCCAGAGCATCGCGCCAGATTGAGTGCTGCGGCAAAGCGTCGTCCCCCGATAACGCCTGAAACCCGCGCAAAAATGAGTGCCGCGCGAAAGGGCCGCAAATTAACGCCCGAGCATTGCACAAAAATGAGTGCAGCACACAGGGGCCTTAAACACACGCCGGAGGCACGGGCGAAAATCAGTGCTGGCCACAAGGGTGAGAAGAATCCGAACTGGCTTGGCGGCATTTCTTTCGCTCCATACGCATGGGCATTTAACAACGAACTGAAAGCCGAAGTTCGCAGAAGGGACGGGCATAAATGTCAACTCTGCGGTGTGCCTCAAGTCGAATGTAAGAGGCTTCTGGATATTCACCACATTGACTACGACAAAACGAACTCCGACCCCGTAAATCTCGTTGCTTTGTGTATGTCGTGCCACCGCAGGACGGGGGCAAATAGGCTATATTGGAGAGCATATTTTGCGGAAACGGAAAGGAGCGAGTGATGGAGCGTTCGTGCTGCGATTGTGAGCATTGGGACCACTACTACCCGGACGGGCGCGGCGAGTGCCGCCGGTATCCGCCGCAAGCCGTGAGCGGCCCGTCCTTGGAATGGTCCTTGGAATGGCATTGGCCCACCACCCGCGCGCGCGACTGGTGCTCTGACTGGAAAAAAATGAGAAATAACCAGAAATGTAATGTGGCCGAATGTGCGTTGGCGTCGGCAGGTTATTGCCTCGTCCACGGCGAACCGAATGAGGTTGTGCCGGATG
>Ga0210003_1002406_pt1 | contig 15857 bp, 15 predicted proteins | sample LantaG_FD_182804 | JGI IMG/M metagenome (GOLD analysis project Ga0210003, IMG submission 182804) | Deep subsurface microbial communities from Baltic Sea to uncover new lineages of life (NeLLi) - Landsort_02402 metaG (SPAdes) (version 2) | ecosystem: Environmental > Aquatic > Marine > Oceanic >...
TCTACAATTATTACCGGCCCTCCATACAATTTATATGCAGCAATAGCATTAACAATCCTATCTGCCCCCACTTCTTTGGGATTGTCTGTCTTAATATAAATCTCAGTCTTTGTCCCCGGTCCTACAACAATAGGAGAAATTTTAAAATAACCTACAGACATCTTTTTTAATATCCAGGTTACCGGAGGAATGACACAGGAAATAGCTATTCCTTTAATATCCTCTAAAGACAATTTGGAATTAACAAGCAGACTCTTCATTAATATGCCGTATTCGTCTTCGGTTTTTTCCAAATTGGTGGAAATTCTCCAATGACCTAATAATTTCTCTTCTTCATAAACTCCTATCACTGTGTGGGTGTTACCTACATCTATAACTAAAACCATCATATCCCCTCTCCTGATTATAAATAATCTATAACCTTCCACTTAAAATATTTCAAACTTAGATAACAAAAAATAGAGTAGAGAAGTGTTTAGCTTCTCTACTCTATAAATTTTTTAATAACCAGCTCTTTTTAAAGCTTTAACTAATATAAATACCAATAATATTGCTACTACCACCTCTGGGATGCCATGAACAAAAGCAATGGTCAGACTTACTTTGGCCGGAAGATATCCTCTTAAGGTAGCCAATCCCAATACTCCGATAGTGTTAGTAAGAGTTCCCAAGGCTGCTGCTATTGCACTGTTTTTCCAGAAATATTTATAAGAATAATAAGCTGCCACTCCGATAAATATTCTGGGTAAAATTGCGATTAAAGGGTCGGCAAATATGGGGTTAGTAGCATTTAAAAAACTGTAAATTCCGAAGATTAATCCTACTAATGCACCTACTATTGGGCCTTCGAGTATCCCTCCTAAAATGGCTGGAATGTGCATAATAGTGGCATGACCTGCTGGAGTTGGTACAGGGATAAACCCCAAACTGCTTACTCCTAAGATGATAGAAATTGCCCCCAACAGACCGGATATAGCCAGCTGCCGGGTAGTAAGTTTGAATCCTGATAAAGCAGAATCTCTATTCATTTTTTTCACCTCCGTTCCAGCTCTGTTTTAAGATACCAGACGAAATACTATTAAATTTATTTACTCCTGGTCTTGTTCTTACACAAGATACAAGCCCTCACACAAAGTAATTACTTTACGGAAATAGTTTAAGATATTTTAATAAATATGTCAAGCTAAACAGCTAAAAAAACAGTATCGAGTATTGAGTATAATAGCATCGAGTTAAGAAAAAAAGAAAAATACAGGGAATAAATTCAAAATAAATTAGTCATTATTGAAAAATTCGTAGGGGGCAGACCTTGTGTCTGTCCTTTGCCGGACAGATGTCCAGCCTATCTCGATTGAGAAATTTACCTAATTATTAAATATACAGTAAAGACAGTATTGAATTAAAGAAAGAGAAAGAAAATAAATGTAGTAAAAATTATCGAAATTTTTTCTTTTTTAATACTTTAAGTCGGAAAAAGTCCTCCCTCTCCTTTTCCTCTAACAATTCGGTGATAAACTTCACCAGGGCTTCGTACTTGGGTATCTGAATGTTCTTGAGGGCATTAGCCCTTTTCTGGGTTCTCTTTACCTCTATAGCCAGTTTATACACCGAATCCTCTACTTCTGCCACTTCATAGAGTAGATATTTCACCTGGTGAAATTTCTGTAGAGCCACATCCAGGGCCGTATTGGTATGATAAAAGCTGTAGTAAGGCACAATCTCCCGCTTTTTATACTTTATTTGAGGTATCTCAACACCCATAACGCTATAGGTAAGAATAGTAAATTCAGTAGATTGAGGTATGGACTTAGCCACTTCATAAACTTCATTTATCCCAAGAGTGATGTTGGCCACCGTTAGGGCTTCATACGCATCTTTGAAGATCTCCCGCATTTTTTGCTGATTTTCTTTGGCCCGGTCCATAAACTCCATCATCTTTTTAATGAGCACATTCCTCTTTTTATCCAGAAGATCGTAACCTTTTTTGGAAAAGTCCAGGGATATCTGCGCGGCCATTAGATTGGCCTTAGTTGAAGCAATGTTTTCCTGCATTAAAAATCACTTCCTGAGGTATTTTTTCACCAGGGAAGGGTCTATTCTGGTGAGTTCCTGTTCGGGAAAAATCCTAAGAAGCTCCCACATTAGCTCCAGCGTCTGATTTATATCCCGACGTTCTTCAAAGTCTTGTTTTGCAAACTGCTCTTCAAACTGCCGCCCAAATTCCATATACTTGCGATCTATCTCTGAAAGCTCATCTTCTCCTATGATCTGAGCCAAAGCCCTTATCTCCTGGACCCTGGAGTAAGAGGAAAAAACTTGGTTTGCCACATCGGGATGGTCTTCCCGGGTGTATTCCTCGCCTATTCCATCCTTCATAAGCCGCGACAACGATGGAAGAATATTAATAGGGGGATATATTCCCATCTGATACAGTGACCTATTCAAAACTATTTGCCCCTCAGTGATATACCCGGTCAAATCTGGCACCGGATGGGTGATATCATCATTGGGCATGGTGAGTATAGGTATCTGGGTGATGCTTCCTTTAGAACCCTTCAACATACCTGCCCTTTCATAGAGGCTGGCCAAATCTGAATAAAGGTATCCCGGATACCCCTTCCTGGAGGGCACCTCTTCTCTGGCTGATGAGATTTCCCTCAATGCCTCACAATAACTGGTTATGTCGGTCATTATCACCAGCACATGCATATCACATTCAAAGGCAAGATATTCGGCAGCAGTAAGTGCACACCTGGGAGTAATAATTCTTTCCATTACCGGATCATCAGCCAGATTTAAAAACATTACTACCCTATCCATAACTCCAGCTTCTTCAAAGACCTTTCGGAAAAAGTTAGCCTCGTCGTGCCTTATGCCCATAGCCGCAAAAATTACCACAAAACTACTGACCTCTTCACTGGAAATCCTGGCTTGTCTTATAATCTGGGCTGCTAACTGATTGTGAGGAAGACCATCTCCTGAAAAAATAGGCAATTTCTGACCTCTGATTAGGGTCATAAGACCATCTATAGAAGAAATCCCGGTCTCAATGTAGTTTCTGGGGTAAAGTCTTGCTACCGGGTTCATGGGCCGGCCATTTATGTTGTAATTTTTGTGGGAATATATCTCCCCACCACCGTCTATAGGTTTTGCCGTGCTGCTAAAGACCCTGCCAAGAATTTCCCTTGATATAGGTATCTCCATGGGTTTACCGGAAAAACTTATACTGATATCATTTAAAGAAATGCCTGATGTCCCCTGAAAAACCTGTATGATAACTCTCCCCCGATCAATCTGGACTACTTCGCCCATCCGGTGTTCTTTGTCAGACATCTCTATATCAACTATTTCACCATAAACCGCATCTTTGACTTCATCCATGATGATAAGAGGACCTTCAGCTTTTTCTAATTTTAGATATCTAACTTTCATCTGCCGCACCTTCTTTGTACAAGCTCTCTATGCTGTCATAGTAATGATTTATCCTGTCGGTAAGCTCCTGAAAGAACCCAGATTTTTCCTCAGTATCATTGTTTTTCATCGTGATGACATCGGAAATAATTTTCTCATCTTTAACTTTGGAAAAGGGTATGCCCTTTTTTACGCAGGAATATGCCCTCTCATAAAGCTGGTTAATAACCTTGAGCATACTATACTGACGGGAAAGAGTCACATAGAAATCCTGCGGGTCATAGGCATTTTGCTGGAGATATCCAGTCTTTATGACTCTGGCTATCTCCAGTATAACCCTTTGGTCATCGGGCAATACATCCTCTCCTACCAATTTTACAATATCCATGAGCTTGTCCTCTTCCTGAAGGATCCCCATCATTTTAGATCTGAGGGCCATCATGTCTGATGCTACCTTTTCTTTATACCAATCTTTCAGCATGGGAATATAGCTGCTGTAAGATGAAAGCCAGTTTATGGAGGGAAAATGCCTGGCATGAGCCAGTTCTCGGTCCAGTGCCAGAAAAGCCCCCACGATCCTCTTGGTGGATTTGGTAACCGGTTCTGAAAAGTCCCCGCCGGCCGGAGAAACCGCTCCGATTACGGTAATAGATCCCTCGGTACCGTTAAGGTTTTTGAAATATCCTGCCCTCTCATAAAATGCTGCCAACCTTGATGCAAGATATGCGGGATAACCTTCTTCGGCAGGCATCTCCTCAAGTCTACCGGAAATTTCTCTCAGAGCTTCAGCCCACCTGGAAGTAGAATCAGCCATAACCGCTACATTGTATCCCATATCCCTAAAGTATTCAGCTATGGTAATACCGGTATATATGGAAGCCTCCCGGGCCGCCACCGGCATATTAGAGGTATTGGCTATTAGTACTGTCCGGTCCATCAAAGGATTGTCTGTATTCGGATCTTTAAGTTTAGGAAAATCTTCCAGAACTTCGGTCATTTCGTTGCCGCGCTCACCACAACCTATATAAACAATGATGTCAGCATCACTCCACTTGGCTAACTGGTGCTGTTCGACGGTCTTGCCGGTGCCAAATCCTCCAGGAATAGCAGCTGTACCACCTTTAGCCAGGGGGAAGAAAGTGTCAATGACCCTCTGCCCGGTCACCAGTAATTTGTCTATAGGCATCCTTTGAACTATGGGTCTTGGTTGTCTTACAGGCCATTCCTGACACATTTTTAGTTCATACTTTTTACCATCTTCATCCAAAACAACCAGGGTATCCTGAATGGTGTAAGAACCGCTTTTTACCGTACTTACTACTTTACCCTTTATCCCTGGAGGAACCATGACTTTGTGAACTATCATAGTTGTCTCCTGAATTTTCGCAAAAACCTCGCCGGATTTTAAAATATCTCCCGATTTTACCAGAATCTCCACATCCCAGGACTTTTTCTCGTCTAGGGATATGAGGCCTATGCCCTCAGGGATAAATTTAAATCCCGAATCATATATCTTGGAAAGGGGCCTCTCGATGCCATCAAAGATATTGCCGATAATTCCCGGCCCTAGCTTTAATGAAAGGGGTTTTCCAGTGCCATACACCTTTTCTCCCATTCTGAGGCCTGATGTCTCTTCATATACCTGGATGGTACCCAGATCATTTTCCAGAGAAATGACCTCACCTATAAGTTTTTTTTCACCCACCATCACCATTTCTCGCACCATGAAATCTTCCATATGGTCGGCCCTCACCACAGGGCCATTAATGTATATAATTTTCCCCTGCCCTACCATTTTATCACTCCTTATTTAACCACGAATACAGGATTTCTCCAACCAGCTGGTTGCTCTCTCCCAGAATAGTATTTATAGTGAAATCTATCTCCAGCCTGCCATCGCCACTTTTTACAAAAACTCCACCGATCAGGCTGTCAACGGTCTCAATTTTATAGGTAGCCTCATCCCGGAAGGACTTGATGGTACTTAAAATAACTTTTTGATTATTTTTAAGGTCATCCCTGCTGAAGCTAAAATTTATAAACTGATCAGCAGAAAACTTGGACAATACTTGCTTTATGGCTTCCTTTAAAAATTCCACATACTCTGCTGTGCCAACAAAAATCCCGGCTCTTTTCTTGACTTCATCCATGATCTTATCTGCAAATTCCTGCCTCTTTTTCAACACTACCAGGTGCATGGCAGATTGGGTCTTTAAAAGCATTTGCTGCTTTTTAGTTTCTGCATCTTTTTTGGCTCTATCAACTACAGTCCTTTTTCTTTCTTCGTTATCCTTTATCATAGTAGTTTTTCGGTCCTCATAACCTTCCACCAGCTTTTTTTGTTTTTGCTGAAAGTCAAATTCTATTTTTTCTGTAACCATCTTCGTGAAAAGAGAAATTTTATCTTCTATAGTATTAGGCATGATATTCTAGTCTCCTCAAATCTTAAGTCCTATGGATTCTCTTATATACCTGGTTAAAAAGTCGGGAGGCCGCCTGGTGCCGTGCCTGTCGGGAATCTCAACTATTATGGGAAGGCTGCGAGAAAGCTTCATTTCGTTTAGTTCCAGCTGAACCCTTTCCGCTAATAGCTCGGTGATGAATAAAATTCCAACATCCCGCTTTTCCTTTACCTTTGCTAATTCTTTCAATATGTCTTCCTTTTCGTGGACGACCACTCCTTCTACACCAGATAACCTCATGCCGGTCAAGGTATGGGTATTGTCGCTTAGCATAAAGACCTTCATATGGATCCCCCTACAGTCTACCCAGTATCATGATTGAGACAATCAGTCCATATATGGCAATACCTTCGGCTAAACCCACAAATATCAGAGTTTTACCCAGAATATTTGGGTCCTCTGAAACAGCCCCCAGGGCCGAGGAACCTACGGCACCCACTGCATAGCCTGCACCAATCGTGGCAAGTCCGGTGGAAAGTGCTGCTGCTAAAAATCCCATTCCTGATGAAGAATTTGCCGAAGATTCGGCATTGGCGATATCCGGTATCAAGAAAAATAGGAAAACCGCTACCAGTGCAACATAAGTCAATACACCCGCTTTTACTAATTTTCTAATCCTTTTTAGATTAGTTTTATCTTTCTTTATATAAATATAGAACCCTGCGGCCACGGTCAATCCCGAGATGGCCATAGCAATAAACAATACTGCAAACATTCTTAAAACCCCCATTTCAAATTTATAATGTTGTAAAGTTATATTTCGCAATACCAAGGGAAATAACCTTTTTATGATATAAACTTATTCCCCTGCCAACAGATGATATATCTTTTATTTTTACCGGGTCATATTCTATACCATCCCCCCGGTAATATTTGGTAAAGAGCTCGTAATATTCCAGTCTTAAAGCCTGAATGAACACTATCAGTCCTTCTAAAACGATAATGACCAAATTTCCTAATACTAATACTGACAGGTTTCCCCATGAGGTGCTCATCATCCTGGCTAAGGTGGCAAAGGCTATATAAAGTCCCACATGGTTCAAAGCAAAAGCTCCCACTCTTAAAAAGGATATCGTATTGGAAAGCATGGAAAGAAGAGTCTCTATGACTCCAAACCCCTCTTCTATATAATAATTAGCCGGAGATTCTCTGTAGAGTTTATCGGCATGGGTGAACTTGTTAGATAGAGGCTCTTTAAATACCATCAAAAGAAGAAGACCAACCATGATATAAACCAGTGCCGGTAATATATTACTGTGGGTAACAACAACCCGAAATATTGTATATAACAATATTAAATAAAAGGCAAGTCCTGCTATACCATTTCTGCCGAAAAGACCCTCTTCCATGTTTTTTTCGAGGCTGGAATTTATTATGTTGTATATATAACTACTTAAAATAAGTACTATACCGAAAAACACTGCCGCCAGCAGTATGACATTGATGTTTGCCATGGGCCTGATGATGAGTGGTGATAGGATTTTCTCGGAGCCGAAAACACTGCCGTAAATAAAACCAAATACAGTGGAACTTAAACCTATCCTGCTCAAAATTCCTCCCAGACTAGTCTTTTTCCATACAAACTCTAAAATAAGACCGCTAAAAAGCAGTATGAGCCCCTGGCCCACATCACCGAACATCGCTCCAAAGAGAAGCATATAGGTCAAACCGAAAAAGGATGTAGGATCTTTTTCGCGGTAATCCGGGGTACCGTACATCTTTACCAAGGTTTCAAAAGGTTTAAATAGGCTTATGTTATTAAGTTTTGTGGGCGGGGTTATACCCGAACCAGATTTACCTACATCATCCACTAAAATAATAACCTTGTCCCCGAACTGGCTTTCCAGTTCAATTTTTAGCTTGGAAACAGTGCTGACAGGTACAAAGCCAAACATAAAAAATAATTTATCACCTATGGCAATCTCTGATTTAAGTTCTTCGATTTTTTTCTCCATTTCCAGCCTGGAATAACCTTTTTTAAATTCTGTAATATATTTTATCCTATAATCTTCCAGAGATTTTTTAAGGGACTCTATCGCCTTTTGTTCCTCATCTATACTTTTGGTAAGCTTCTCCGTAACTTTTAAGGTAGTATCGTTAAATTCTGTGGGTATGGCCAGAACGGCATAATTAAGAGAACTAAAAATCTTCTCCAGGGTTTCCTCCAGGTTTACCGGAGTTATGGAAACCACTATCACATATTTGCCTTCAACCGCCACCTTTAATACTACTGCTGGTATGTTCTCGTAATTCTTCTTGAGCTTATCGTAATTTTCTCTGGAAATCCTGATAAGTCTGAACACAAGGTATTTCATATTAATTAACCGGCTTACATCTAAACTAAACCGGGACAGATATTCAAGGTTATTAATGTACTCTCTTTTTTTATCGATTAAGCGCCCCTTTTCTTCTATCTCATCGGCAGTAGAACGAATCTTATCGTAGATATCCGAAAATTGCTTCATAAAGTCATCATAGTCATAATCCTGACCCAAAAATTCCATTCTTAATTGGGGCTTTATACTAAAAAGATTGAGTAATAATTTTACCACTTCTTCGTCTTTGGTAAAATCCCGTTTTGAAGAGTAGGGCCTTAGGAAAGGTTCTTCTTCTAAGGCTTCTATATTTGCCTCACTGGGAGGCAGAAAAAAATCGGTGGAATTCACTCTGACCAGGGCGTTTATCATATGCATACTTCCGTTTAAAGTCACAAAACGTAATACCTTGTTTAAAAGATTATTTTTACCTATAATTCCCATAATTTTCATTTTTTCTACACTCATAAAAATATCTCCTTGAATTTATGACGCTTTCACCAGAAATTTCCTGGCTTCTTCCGGAGGTAGGTTATATCTTATACTCTCTATCATTGAAATGATATCCCTTATTTCAAATTCAAATGACCATACGAAATCTATAGTTTGAATTATACTCAGGGGAAACTGCCGGTCCAAAGCCTTAAGCTTATAATATATAAACCGATTTATGCGCCTTTCCATATATATATTGGTGGATTTCTCTTCTTCTTTAAACAAAAAACCATAGACCGAATTTATGGTCATCCTGTAGAGTTCCTCAAGGTTCTTGGTATAACACATGTTCTTACGGTCCGTAAAAGTCAGTTTATCTCCAAAATTTATGGTATAGTTTAGAAGCTCTTCAGGCAACAGGTCGTAAAATCTTTTACCCCGGTATATCCATTGAATATTATACAGGTCAGCTACTATACCTTCCCATTCCTTCAGTATTTTTCTGTCATCTCCGGATATCTTTAGCCTTCGGCTTTGAATGATGTTAAAATAACCCATATCCAGAGCCATCTCAAACCTGAAAAGATTTTCTCTCCTGCCATCTACCAGAGGGATCAAGAACTCAAAAAACTTCGAACCTTCCAAAGCATATATCAAGTCCCTAATCGTCCTTGACTTGAAAAGCTTCTCAGGGCTAACTTGGCTGTATTTGCCTAAAAAGGAGAGTGATTTTTCAATGGTTTCCGGCTCCTTGCCGTTGAAAATGCTTCTGGCCAGAACCTTTAAATCCTCTATCTCGTATTTTATATAAAGCGAACGGATAAGATCCTTGTAATCATCCCGGAAATAATGGATAAGTTTATCCATATTTTTGATCATATTGTTCTTCAAAATATCTTCCAAGTCTCGCCTGCTGATATTGTCTACATTAATTTCTCTTAACAGCTTGCCATAATAAATGTTCTCTTTTAAATAACTGGCAGCATCGGCCACGGACTTTTTCTTCAGCATGTTCAAGTAGTCATCCCGCTTTAAAAACTCTCTTTCCAGCGCCCTTATCTTGGTATTTACAGCAGCATATATAGTAACCTTATCCATGGCTTTCCCTATTAATATCAAAAATCCGCTTTAATATTTCATCCGTAATATTTTTTAGGGATTTCCCAAATTTCAGCTCCATATTTTCCAGGACTTCCTTAGTATTCAATTTCAGCTGATCAACTTCCTGTTGCGCTTCTTGCAGTATCTTTTTTGTAGATTTCTTGGTTTCGTCTTCTATCTGGCTTGCATAATCCTTAAGCATTTCCTGTTCTTCTTCTTTATGCCGACCTTCCAGTTCCTCCAGCTGTTTTTTCCTTTTTGCGCTTATATCAATTGCTCTGGCGTCGAGCTCGATGAGCCTTTCTATTATAGCTTGCTCTTCCAAAATACCACCTTCTTTAAAGTTTTAAAATTCCCAAAAAGAGTTTAAAACCTACCCGCAGGGGACAGGCCTATTTAAAAAGCAATTACCTTTTGACTAATTTTAAGTATATTACTGTTATATTATAAAGTCAATTTTTAAAAAGACAGTATCGAGTATCGAGTTAAGAGAGAGAATAAATACATAATATAAAGTGTAGGTTATAATTGTTGATTGTCGCACAGAAATAGCGGATAGTGTATAGCAATATAAGTGTGGGAAATAATTGCAAGATGAGGAAATAGAAAATTTACAATTCCCTCCCCCTTCCGTAGGACAGGCGTTTCGCCTGTTTATTTCAAAAAATTAGACTGTTCCCTTTTTTCCCTCACAAATTTATTTGGTATTCTTTTATCTTGTTCTGCAGGCTTCTACGGCTTATTCCTAAAATCTCTGCTGTTTTAGTGCGGTTACCCTTATTTTGAATTAGATACTTTATAATTAATTCTTTTTCTGTTTCTTTCAAAGTCCCTTTTTTTTCAATATACTCTTCTTTGCTTATAAAATTGAAATACTTTCCATCGATTATTTCGTCTTTTGCCATAATCATACTTCGCTCAATAATATTTCCTAACTCTCTTATATTGCCGGGATAATTATAATCCAGCAGTAATTCCATAGCTTTTTCAGAAACTTTTTTAACTTTTTTATTTAATATTTTATTATATTTAGCGATAAAATGCTCCACAATTAAAGGTATGTCCTCTTTCCTTTCCCTTAAAGGAGGAACATCTACAGTAAAGACATTTAGTCGATAAAATAAATCCTCTCTAAACCTTCTTTCTTCTACTTCTTTTTTTAAATCTTTATTGGTAGCAGATAATATTCTTACATCAACTTTAATGCTCCTTGAACTTCCTACCCTTTCAAACTCCCTTTCCTGTAAAACTCTAAGTAATTTTAGTTGTATAGAGGGGTCTATCTCTCCTATTTCATCTAAAAAAAATGTTCCTCCATTTGCCATTTCGAAACGACCTATCCTCCTGGCAATAGCTCCGGTAAAAGAACCTTTTTCATGTCCAAAGAGTTCACTCTCTAAAAAGTTTAAAGAGAAAGCTGCGCAATTTACCGCTACAAATGGGCCATTTTTACGCAGACTGTTTTTGTGTATTGCTCGGGCTATCAACTCTTTCCCGGTACCACTTTCGCCGGTAATGAGTACGGTAGCAGTAGTAGGAGATACGTTTTTCACCATTTCTAAAACTTTATTTATAGAAGTACTCTTTCCTATAATTTCGTCAAAATTAAATCTTTTCTCTTCTTCCTCTCGATAGTAGATATTTTCCACTTCTAATTCATATTGCTTAATTGTTCTTTTAATTATTATTTTTAGCTCTTCAATATCGAAAGGTTTTATCAGATAATCCAAAGCCCCTAATTTCATTGCTTCCACCGCTTCGGGAATACTCCCATAAGCAGACATCATAATAACCGGTAGATTTAAATCATTTTCTCTTATCTTCTTTAAGGTTTCTATACCATTTAAACCGGGCATTTTAAGATCTAATAATACCAAACTGTAATTTTCTTCCTGTAATCTCTTTAGAGCCTCTAAGCCATTATCAGCTTCTTTAACTATAAATCCCTCCGGAGATAATACCCGGGTTAACATTTTTCTTATATTTTGTTCATCATCGATTACTAATATTTTTCGCAAAATTACCACCCTCCTTTTTGAGGTAGAAAAATAACAAATTTTGTTCCTTTGCCTTCTTTAGATTCAACTTTAATTTCCCCTTGATGACCCTCTACAAGCTTATATACTATAGAAAGTCCCAATCCGGAACCTTTATCTTTGGTGCTAAAGAAGGGGTCAAATATTTGAGAAAAATCTTTTTCAGGAATACCAATCCCGCTATCTTCAATAATTAATTTTATAGCTGGTTCTCCCTTTAAAAGAGTTTTTTCAGTTTTAATTTTGATTTCCCCTTTCTGGGGGACAGCCTGAATAGCATTAATAATTGCATTCATTAAAATCTGCCTTACCTGGTCTTCATCAGCTTGAATTTTAGAAATATCCGGGGAAAGTTCCGGACTAAATTTAATCTGCTTATCTTCTATCTCTAATTTAAACAATTCAGTAATCTTTCTTATTAAATCATTTAAAGAAAAACGGGTTAAGTTTGGTTTTTTCAATTTGGCGAAATCTAAAACCTGGAACACTAATTTATTTAATCTATCTACTTCCTGAATAATGGCATTTAAGTCCTCTTTTCTTTCATCGGTCTTAGAGAATGAATTATAAACAAATTGAGCTAATCCTCTGATTGAGCTTAAAGGATTCCTAATTTCATGGGCAATCCCGGCAGAAAATTTACCTAAGGCAGCCAATCTCTTATTACGAGCTATTTCTTCATTTAAATTTTTAATTTCAGTTACATCCCTTATTTCCGCTACCACGCCTGTGATTTCTCCCAATTCACCGGTTAAAAAGGAAGTGTTAACCTCCAGTATTTTTTTATTTAACCCTTTTTCTTCTAAAATTATTTCCTGATTGATATTTTTTCTCTCTAATAAGCATTTCTTAAAAATACATTCTCCCTCAATATTTAAATTCAATACTTCCTGACAATCTTTATTTAACGCTTCTTCTCTACTTTTGCCAAAAATCTCTTCACTCTTACGATTACAGGTCTTAATGATACCATTATTATCTACTGAAATTACCGCATTAGCCATAGTCTCTAATAATTTTGAAGTATATACTTTCATTTCATTCAAGGTCTTTTTTATGATATAGGTCTCTTGTAATTTAAAAATTACATAAACCCCAAATAACACCAGGGCCATGATAATGCTGTAATTTAAAATTATTCTTCTTCCAGTCTGACTCAAGCGCAGATAATAACCTTCTAAATCTATCCCCACCACTAAAGAACTATTTATAATAGGTAATGTTTTCCAAATATCTAGATTGAATGGTTTTATTACTTGAAGTATTCTATTGCCTTTTTTGTCTTCAGTATTTATAAAATTTATTTTGCCTGGTGTAGGGATTTTTATGACATTTTGCCATCTTTCTTCTTCGGTACTGATTAAAATTATCCCTTTATCGTTACAAATATCGATATAGCTTACCCCTTCTTTTTTTAAAAGCACTAAAATATCTTTTAAGGTATTTTCATTTAAGATAAACTGGGGGCCAAGAGTTTGGATAGAAAAGGCAATATTTAATCCTTCCGAGCGGGCTAATTCCCATAAATAATATCTTTCTCTTTGTACTTCTCTATAGGTCATAAAACCCAGCAATAGGGCAAGAAGCAAGATAATAATTAAAGCTAAAACAATATTTCTTTCTCGAAAAGGTAATGACTCAAATATTTTTTGATTTATCCCTTTTTTCAACTTTATAAACCATCTCTTTCCATTTTTCCACTTTCGCGAAGGTAAAACTTCCGCAGAAATCTATTTTTTTAACAGGCGAGCCTGCCCTCGTGAAAACGGGAAACGCTTGTCCTACAATTAGGGGCTCGATTCATCGAGCCCCTACAAATCACTTATTACAATTTTCTTCTGTCTTCTGACTTATTCAGTCAATCTTCTCCACTTTTATCGGCACATAATAAGTATGTTGATTACGAAAAACCAATAACAGTAGTGTATCTCCTGGTTCTAATTTGTTGATTACTTTTTCCCATTCCCCGATAGAAGATACTTCCGTTCGGTTTGCCTCTAAGATTACATCTCCTCTTTGTAGACCCATATCGTCTGCTGAGCTTCCAGGAATTACCTCAGTTATTACCAATCCTTGTACCTGGGGCAATCCTAATTCTTTGGCGACTTCTGAAGTAACAATCTCAACTTTTAATCCGGTTTGTACTGAAAATGTTTTTGCCTTGGGTATTTCCTCTGTTCCCTGTTCTGTAGGCATTTCAGCAATTTTTACTATAAAGGAAATTGTTTTACCATTTCTGCTAATTTCGATATTGGCGTTTTCTCCAACTTTAATACTTCTTATTTTGTCTTGTAGTTCTTCAGGGGAACCTACCTCTTCATTATTAACTTTACTAATTACGTCTCCTCTTTTTATTCCGGCTACCTCTGCAGGACTATCTTTAACTACATCTCCCACCAAAACTCCTTTAGCATCTTCTGGCAAGTCAAACTGTTTAGTAATTTCCGGGGTAAGTTTTTGAATATATACACCTAACCAAGGTCTTATAACTTTACCTAACTTAATAAGGTCATCTATATTTTTTTTAGGTATATTAATAGGTATAGCAAATCCGATACCTTGAGCATAAGGAATTATTGCGGTATTTATTCCTACGACTTCTCCTTTTGTATTAAGCAACGGACCTCCGCTATTTCCCGGATTGATGGCTGCATCGGTTTGTATAAAATTTCTATAAGTATGCTCTTCTACAGGGATAGAACGATCTTCAGCGCTAACTACACCCATAGTTACAGTTTGTTGAAGACCATAGGGATTTCCTATAGCAACTACAATTTCTCCTACTCTTAATTTATCCGAATCACCTAAAGTTACTATAGGTAAATCATCTGACTCTATTTTTACTATAGCTATATCTGAATCCAAATCTGAACCAATTACTTTTCCATCAAATTCTCTGCCATCGGAAAGAGTAACTGTTATCTTTTCAGCTTTGTGGATTACATGTTCATTAGTAAGAATATATCCCTTCTGGCTGATAATAAATCCAGAGCCAGTACCTTTTTGAGGAATTGTTTTGGAATAGTTTTTAAATTGATCTCCAAAAAATTGACGGAATATTGGGTCTTCCGAAAAAAACGGAGAATTTTGATCAACCATCCTTACGGTATCTATATTTACTACCGCCGGTCCAACTTTTTCTGCAATATCTGCAATACTATTACTAAAAGATTCGAGAGCTAAATAAGGTTCAGTTTGTTCAGTTTCTGCGCTTATAGTACCTACCCAGCTCAAAAAAAGAAGAAAGACTAGGGCTGCAGCAAGAACAAAATTTCTATTTATTTTTACTAATTTCATTTTTATCATTTTATATTTACTCCTCACTATAAAAATAAGTTGTAGAGAGGAAAATTAATTTTCCTCTCTTTTTTTAAATCTACTCTAACATTTATTAAATTTACCAACAAATAACTATTCATCATTCTACCCGTACCAAACTTTTCTAAGGCAAATATTTGGGAAGGAATGCCTAAGGGTAATTTTTCTTGCTGTTCAGGAGTTAATAATCCTTTAATTTCTAAATACCTTTCAATTGTTTTAACCCTGATTTCAACCTGCAACCCAGCAATTTCTTCATATTTTGCTTTAATCTTTGTCATTTCAGTAAGCGGCTGTAACAATAATGCCTTAACTTCAAGCTCTTTTATCTGAAGACTATTCCTATTTCTTTTTCATCAGTTCAAGGGTGTTTTTTTGAAAATCTAATAAAACTCTCTTAATTTCTGTTACCTGTTCTTCGGATAAATTTAAAGATTTAATAAACTCTCCCATCTGCATATCAGGGCTATTTTTTAGTCTTTTATCCATCATTTCTCTAAATTCGCCACTTTTGTACGGTAGCATCTTCTGTTTCATCAAAGGTTTATTTTCTTGAGCATAAATAGATTGAGCAAGACACAAAAACACCACGGTTATTGCTACAATCAAGGTTAGGATAACCAGTATATTCACCTCCTTTTTATTTTTTATTTGTGCCTTTCAGAAAACTCTGAAACCCTTGTCTCACAAGGCTTTTAGAGTACCTCTATTTTGTTCTTCACCTCCACCCTTGAAACCCTTATCAGATAAGGGTTTTAGGAAGGTTATCGGTTAATTTC
>Ga0210003_1002409_pt1 | contig 15837 bp, 11 predicted proteins | sample LantaG_FD_182804 | JGI IMG/M metagenome (GOLD analysis project Ga0210003, IMG submission 182804) | Deep subsurface microbial communities from Baltic Sea to uncover new lineages of life (NeLLi) - Landsort_02402 metaG (SPAdes) (version 2) | ecosystem: Environmental > Aquatic > Marine > Oceanic >...
GACCGGATTCCGACTATTCAGAGGTAGGCAAGGATTTGGGCGTGGGCGGTATGGACTTCACACAGGCAGGCGTCAAGGCATTGACGGTGTTCTTCTACGGCAACCCGACCAATGATGCCGGCAGCACCGAGGAGCCGTATATGGGTATAGATGACGGCAGCACTTACGCTGAGTCACACTACACCGATACTAACAGCGTCGAAAATCCCCATCTGATAAGTGACATCCAGGAAGAAGAATGGCACGAGTGGAATATACCGATTTCAGACCTCAATACCGTAGCGCTGACTGCTGTTGAGAATATTTACATCGGCTTTGGCCAGCGTGGCAGCAGTGTCGAGGGCGGCTATGGCGAAGTATACTTTGATGACGTTCGGCTGTATCCTCCGAAGTGCGTTCCTGAGCTTGGTCCGGAATGGGACTGGAGCGGCAACTGTATTGTCGATCTTGCCGATGTCGGTATCATGGCTGATAACTGGCTGCGTGCTGATGCACTACTCAATACGTCTGTCCCGACGGTTGGCCCGGTTGGTTGGTGGGAACTTGACGACGGCAGCGGTACAACTGCGACCGACAGCAGTGGTAACAGCAATACCGGTACTCTCGAAGGCACAACAACATGGGTCGCAGGCCATATCGGCAGCGGCGCCGTTGAGTTCGGCAGTGACGATGCTCGAATTCGGATACTTCCTGCAGCGGTATTGATGCCCGCCAACACTATCAGCGTGACCGCGTGGATTTATCCAACCCAGGAACCAGACTACAGCGCTCGTGTAGTTGCCAAGGGTATCGATGATGGTGACTGGGAAGCGTATTACATGCAGTTTACCGATGAGTCACGGGCCTCGTGGAGCATCCGTGATCCAAATCACGATAATCAACCGGATGATGGGCTGGAAAGTTACGATTTGAACCTCAACGAGTGGATTCATGTTGCGGGTACGTATGACGGCGACGTTTCGAAGCTGTATGTAAACGGTCAGGTTGCCGACCAAGCTACTATCGGCGACGTAAACGGTCTACTGCAGGATTCGAATGACCTGTCGATAGGCAACCGTTCGGACGGCAACGACCGTGCGTTTGTCGGCACGATTGATGACGTTCGGGTATACGGCTATGCCCTGTCTGCTGCTGAAGTGGCGTATCTTTTTACCGGCACGACTCCGACCGGTTATATACCGTTGAATTCTCAGGTGAACATCTACAACGAAGAGGATCCGGGCCAAAAGGCTGTAAACTTCCGCGATTTAGCGAAGTTCATGACCAGTTGGCTCGAGGAAAAGTTATGGCCTGAGTAGTCGTTGCAGATTTTGACTTAGCAAAAGAACCGGGGCCTGTACCTTATGGTGCAGGCCCCGGTTGTTGAAAACGCCTTGAAGCAATCCTTTTACGCCGGCGTAAGACGAAACCAAAGACCGACGCCGCAGGTGCATGTCACCATTCGGCGAGTTCGCCCACCAGTTCTTCGACGAGGTCCTTCATTGTGACGATTCCGACGCCTTTATGCCGTCCGAGGTGCGTGCTTTTGGTGACAAGAACAATTTTGCATTTTTCCTTTTGCATAATGCTGATGGCATCAGCAACACTGGTGTCTTCGGAAAGGTTTCGAATCGGTTTTGTCAAATCACTGAGGTTAGTAAACGCGTCGGTCTGTTTCAGCGCATCGTAAATATTGATGTAGCCGACAATATTTGCAGGCCACTGGTCGTAAACGAGCAGCCGAGTATAGGGGTCCTTTTTGAGCTTTGCCAATAGTTCTTTTTTGTCGGAATCTTTTGGCAGTGTCCGAACCTTGGCCATTGGTATCATGACGGACCTGATACGAATGTGCGGGATTGCGACCATGCGGTTTATGATGTCGGTCTGAACGGGGCTGAGCAGGGCTTCTTCGTGCGTCTCCTGCAATATGCCCTTGAAGTGGTGCTGCTGGGCATCGGATACTACGGTTTGCCCGGATACCGAGGCACCCGCTAATCGGGCGAACAACTGCGAGAAGAGCTTGAGAAACGGCAGCACCAGCAAAAAGCTGAAGAACTTCTGGAGAGCATAGAAAACCGGCGAGAAGAACGGCATGAGGCGGTCGGCCCGATAGAAGAAAAGGTTTTTGGGAATCAGTTCAGAGCAGATGAATAAAATTGGGGTGGTTATCAACGTTGCAAGCAGGGCCGCTGTACGCTCCGTATGCACGGCACTTAGGAGCAGGAATGTAACTACGCCTGTGGCCAGATAGTCCGCGAGATTTGTCCCAACGAGCATCGACAGCAGCAGGCCCGGACTATCCCGCAAAGCCTTGATGAGAACCATACATGAAAACCGTTTCCTTTCGACGCCGAGCCTGAGTCGAAGCAAACTCAGCCTGTATATCCCTGTCTCGGCTCCTGAACACAGGCCGGCGAGGACGACCAGCAGAAAAACTGCCAAAATGCAAAGAGACTTATTGAACACAGGCCGCCTCGGATTCAAGTGTTAGTATTAACGTTTCGATTCGTTTTTTGCTGACCCGCTCCACGGTGAACTTGATATTCCTGAGACGGGCTATGTCACCGGCTTTCGGAATTTTCCCCAGCAGTGCCGTTACAAGTCCGCCAATTGTGGCAAATCGTGCGCCCGCAGAATCGAGGCCGAAAACGTCGCTCCAGTCTCGAACGCTTAGGTTGCCCGCCAATCGGTATTCGAACGGCCCTATCTGCTCAATAGGCTCAATCCTGTCTGTAATCTCGATCGGACCGAGCAGTTCCTCGGCAATATCCTCGAGCTGCACCATACCTGCTATCCCGCCGTATTCGTCGACCACTATGGCCGTGTCGGTATGAGTTTCACGGAAAAACTGCAGCAAGGACACGACGCTTTTTTGCTCAGGAACGAAATTGGCACGCCGAACGAGTTGTTCGAGAGATTTGTTCGGCTCAATCAGCAGTCTTCGCAAATGCACAAGCCCGACTATGTTATCAATATTCCCGGCATGGATTGGAAGTTTTGTCAGATGATGCGTTTGCATCAATTCCCGAGCCGTCTCGGGGGCGGCCGTAACATCGCATGTAATCATATCGACTCGCGGCCGCAAACAGTCACGCACTTTGAGAAAACCGAGTTCGACAATTTCATTCAGCAGTCTGTTCTCATCGGCGCTGATAATTCCTCGTTTTCCGACCTGATTGATGAGTGCAAGGAATTCATCGCTCGTAACAGGTTTAGGCTCCCTTTTGGGACCAAGCAGCAGCCGTATCACAGGCTCGACGATAAGAATATGCGATACCGACACAATCGGAGTGAAGATTCGAAGACACAGCATTACCGGTAGTGCCGCAACAGTGCATATTCTTCTTGAATTCAGATATGCCAGCGACTTCGGGACTATTTCTCCGAACAGCACCAGAACCACAAAGCTGCCCGATGCCGTAATTGTCGCCGCGGTCACATTATTGAGCCGATTTAGTTTTGCGGTGATAACACTGGCGATGGAGAAATAGAGCACATTCACCAGCATATTTCCGAACAGTAGGCAGCTAAGCAGTTGGCTCGGTTTGTCGATGATTTTTGCCACCAACTTGTCAAGCTTGCGAGTCGAACCCTCCAGAAGCTTTCTCTGTCGAGGAGACAAATTAAAAAATGCCGTTTCAGAACCCGAAAAAAACGCCGAGCAAGCAACCAGAAACAGCATCAATATCGGTTCCCAAAGCCCGGCCAATCCGTTCTGTGTTGCTAAAACGTGGCCAAAGTATTGAAAAATTCGCAGTGCCATCAGCTATTATCCTGATAAGCCTTCGGCAGTATTATCGTAAATGTGGTTCCGTTGTCTGGCTGTGACTCGACACAAATCGAACCGTTGTGGTTATCGATTATTCTCTTGCAAAAGGCAAGACCAAGCCCGCAGGATATGTCGGAGCTTGAGTTTGTTCTGTCTTTTTTCGTGCTGAAAAACGGTTCGAAAATCATCTCGATATCCTGAGGTTCGACACCGCAGCCGGTGTCGGAAACTCTCAGCCTAATCGAATCATCCTGAGACTCGGCCTTTATACTGAGTATGCCGCCGCGGCCCAGCATCGCATCACGAGCGTTAATAATGAGGTTCATCAAAACCTGCTGAATCTGAACCGGCACCGCCCAAACATCGAGCTCCTGATCGATGTCGATACGCACCGTTATACCGTCCTTGGCAAAATCGCGACACAGACAGTCGAATATGCCATCGACGAGCCTGCGCAAACGGACATTTTCCCTGTCTTGTGTTTCGCCGTTTGCCAGCGAGAGCATACTCTCCATAACCAATGAAGCCCGCTGACAGGTGGCAACCGTCTTTTCGAAGACTTTTTCTGCCAGGGCCTTATCATCGCTATTCGCCAGTGCCAGGTGAGCGTAGCTGCTCAGTGGCGTCAGTAGATTATTGATTTCGTGTGCTATCATGCACGTGACGCTGCCGATATTGGCAAGGGCCTCAAGACTGATAATCTCAGACTGGAGTTCGTCGATTCGATGCTCCGCCGATTCCAGGCACTTGTGCAAAGAAAGGCGTTTTTCTATAATGCTTGTCAAATCAAGGCTCCGGTTATAGAATCAGTTCATAGGTGTATCTTGTTATGCAAACAACCGTTGGCTCACAAATAGTTATATCGACTTTCGGTGTGGTTTTTCTTGAGCGCCCGCTATTCTACCTTAAACCTGGTAAACTTCGGCCACCTGGGACAAATGGGGGCAGAGCATGAATGAGCAGCAGATTCTGGAGCAGCTTATAGCTCTCCTGGCCGGCGAAGGCGTCACAATACGTCGCGATGAGCTTGGCGGCAGCGGTGGGGGGCTTTGCACCATACAAGGTAAACCAACATTTTTCATCGATACACAGGCAACCTCAGGCGAAACGGCGGCAGTGGCTGCAGATGCCGTGGCGAAAACCGTTCATATCGAGGATGTGTATATCAGGCCCGAAATTCGGGAGTTTATAGAAAATCACGAAAACCGCGTTATGTGAGTGCTCGAACAGCCGGCAATAGGAAAGGAGATTGTTGTTATGAGAAAATGTGCCGCGACCGTATGGCTTGCAGTGGTGACAGTATTTATCAGTGGTGTTCAGGCAGGCGATGTTGGCGATGCCCAGTGGTACGTCAATTCGCTGAAGATGAAGTTCGTCCGCATCGAGCAGGGGACCTTCCAAATGGGACAGGTGAAAACACCTCTGCCGCCGGAAGTGACCGTTAACGGACTCGATTTCACCCGTACCGGTGACTTCGACGAGCACCCCGTGCACAGGGTAAAAATCACAAAGCCTTTTTATATGGGAATTGTCGAAGTAACAAATTACCAGTACGAGCTTTTCGACCCCGAACATAAAAAGTTCCGCGGCAAGTACGGCGTTTCCGACAACGATGATGAAGCTGTTGTTTACGTCAACTGGTACGATGCGCAGCGATTCTGCAACTGGCTTTCGGATTTGGAGCAGTTGCCGTATCGGCTGCCCACGGAGGCTGAGTGGGAATATGCCTGTCGTGCAGGGACAAATACCAATTATTATGCCGGTGACATTCTTCCGAAGGACTATCTAAAGATGGCCCGACGGACGGGAGGACCGGTCAGTGTTTCCCTGCGAGTCGGCCGCACACCACCCAACAAATGGGGGCTTTACGACATGCACGGGAACGTCGAAGAGTGGTGTAATGACTGGTATGGCCCTTATATTCAGGGTGAACAGCTTGACCCCGCAGGATATGCAACGGGAGATTGCAAGATAACACGCGGCGGCAGTTACGGCACGAAGGTTTATTATCTTCGTTCAGCCAATCGTATGTCAGCATTGCCAGGCACGAAAAGCTGGCTTATGGGCTTTCGCGTGGTCATAGGCCAATTGCCGAAAACCGAACTGCTAAAGCAGCCGATTCCGCCCCATCAAAAGTACGTCCAGCAGCAGCCCGCAAGCCGGCGTGAAGCATATACCGACAAGCCGTATTTCAAGGGACCCCGAAAGTTCGTCAATATACCCACAGATTGGTACGGCCCCATATTTGCTTCGCACAATCACGGGCCTTCCATTGCACCATGTCCCAATGGCGACCTTCTTGCTACATGGTTCAGTACAGTAACAGAAGGAGGCAGAGAACCAGTGCAGGCAGGCGCCAAGCTGCGCTATGGCAGGGAAGAATGGGACCAGGCATCATTATTCTGGGATACTGCCGACAGAAATAATACCGGAACATCCTTGTGGTTCGACGGCGACAAGACCATTTATCATTTTACCGGAGCCTCTTTTGCCGGAGCGTCGAAATGCATGCTGGCGATGCGAAAATCGGCCGACAGCGGTAGAACGTGGTCCGGCGCCAGAATCCTTCTACCGGAGTTCGAAAGAGGACAGGTGCCAAGCAACAAGATGTTCAGAATGCACGATGATACTCTTGCATTTCCGGTCGACCTGAATGGTGCCGGATTATGGATGAGCCGCGACGAGGGACTGACGTGGTTTAATCCGGGCGGCATAATAACCGGAGTTCATGCAGCCGTTGCACAGCTTTATGACGGCCGAATTCTGGCATTCGGACGCAGCGGTGAAATTAACGGCAAAATGCCGATGAGCATTTCAACCGACCTCGGCCAAACCTACACTTATTATGCCAGCGAATTCCCCCCCATTGGCGGCCAGCAGAAATGTGTCCTTCGCAAACTCCAACAGGGACCGCTGTTCTTCGCATCCTTTGCGGATAACGGCACTGAAATCACCGACGCCGCCGGAGTAAAGAGAACCGTTCGAGGACTATTTGCCGCACTATCAATGGACGACGGCAAAACATGGATAAACAAACGCCTTGTAACCGATGATGGCCCAGGCCTGCCCGTTGAGGGTACGGCAGGGGGGCTTTTTATGATGAGCCAGAGAAACGCTGAGTACCGCGGTTATATGTGCAGTTGCCAGGGACTCGACGGCCTGATACACCTGATTACCAGCAGAGAGCATTACACCTTCAATCTCAAGTGGCTCGAAACACCTCAGCCTGCCATCAAGTATCCTCCCGTTAAGGTCACCCACGTCGTCGAAAACTTCGACGGCCCCCAAAAGTTCGACCTCAACCAGTGGGCCGATTATCACGCCTACAAAGGAGGCTTCAACGGTAAAGGCCAGTACACAATTGATGCCCTCGGGCCGCTCGGCGGCATAAATCGCCTGGTGGGTAAAGGTTCTTTGGAAATGATGATCGAAGCAAAGAACTTCTACTTCTATCCGACGTTGAGCAAGAATCCACCCGGATTTACACTCTGGTTCAAAGATGACCGCGTTCGAACCCTCAAGCTTGATGTCAGAAAGTTCGGTATCGGTGTGGGCCTAAGTGACAAAATCGGCAAGCTCCCTAAATTCGAGGACAAGAGCAAACTCGTCAGCTATACCCAGCCGCCCAGCTCCTTCAAGTTGAGGTTGCTTTATGATGAAAAGAGCAAACGCGTGCGGATCTACTATGGCCTTAATGGAGATGCTGCAATCAGTGAACTTCCGGAAAGCAAGGCGGGGGTCTATTTCGGCGAACCCCTCACCGAGTCAGCGGCAGCTTTCCTCTTGTTCAGCAGTGGACGAATGGACCTGGACCGCTTCGAGGTCAAACCAATTAACCCATAAACGAAAAGGATGAATATACGATGCGAATGCGTACTTTCACAACAGCCGTGTCCCTTGGCGTATCGCTGATATTCTGCTGTACACTGCTGCAGGCTGCGGCCCCTCAGCCAATGCCTGCCGGCAAAACCTACGTCAACACGATTGCTATGAAATTCGTCTTAATCAAGGATGGAACGTTCATGATGGGACAGCAGGCCGGCGGTGACTTCGACGAACGGCCGCTGCACAAGGTCAATATCACAACGTCTTTCTACATGGCTATTACCGAAGTTACCAACCGGCAGTACGAAACTTTTGACCCGTGGCATCGCCATCTGAGAGGACGCAGAGGCCTTTCCAACAAAAATGATGAAGCGGTAATTTTCGTAAACTGGAAAGAGGCATCCGAGTTCTGCAAATGGCTGAGCGAAAAAGAAGGATTACCTTACAGACTGTCGACCGAAGCTGAATGGGAGTACGCTTGCAGGGCAACTTCAAAAACTGCTTACTATACCGGCGATAGACTCCCTCGGGCATATTACAAAAACCAGCAGGCAAAATCGGAGCCTGTCCCCATCGACCTGACAGTGGCAAAAACACCTGCGAATCCATGGGGACTATACGACATGCACGGCAACGTGGAGGAATGGTGTTATGACTGGTATGGCCCTTACCAGGCCGAAGAGCAGTCCGACCCGGTAGGGCGGGCCGATGGTGATTTTCGTGTTTCTCGAGGTGGCAGTCATAATACTAAAATTGAGTATCTTCGTTCTGCCAACCGGCAGGGGACTTTACCCCAGGACAGGCATTGGCTTACAGGGTTTCGCGTCGTCATGGGCGAATTGCCCAAAAGCAAACCCCTGCCCAGGATAAAAGCATCACTTTGGGCCAAGGATGTGAACCAGCAGAAGTACGACTGGTCCAGGGGACCGAATCCGAAGAAGCCTTATTTTGTTGGTCCGGTGGAATATGTGAAAGTGCCGCCCAATTCGAACGGGCCTATGTTCTCCAGACATAACCACGACCCCGGTCTAACCTGGTGTGATAACGGGGACATTTTTGCGATATGGTACTCCTGCCGACGCGAGCGTGGCCGCGAGCTTGCCGTCCTGGCAAGTCGACTGCGAAAAGGTTCCAAAAACTGGGACACGCCGTCACCATTCTGGGACGCACCCGACCGAAACGATCATGCACCGTGTCTCTTGAACGACGGCGAGGGGACAATGTACCACTTCAACGGGCTTTCAGCTGCTGCAAACTACAAAAAAAACCTTGCCCTTATTATGCGGATGTCGAACGACAACGGGGCAACCTGGTCAAAAGCCAGGCTGATTAATCCCGTCCGAGGGATATCAAATCAGCCTGTTGCTTCAACGCTTAAGACAAAGGATGCAGCCCTGATGTTTACTTCCGATTGGCCATGGCACGAGGCAGGCCGTGGCTGCGCACTTTGGATTACCCGGGACAAGGGCAGGACATGGAGCACACCCGGCGGACGCATTGCCGGTATCCACGCAGGCATAACTCAGCTTACGGATGGTCGTTTGATGGCGCTGGGTCGTGACAGCAATATTGACGGACAGATACCAAAGAGCGTTAGCGCCGATATGGGGCGGACGTGGAGTTATCAGGCGAGCGGTTTTCCACGCATAGGAGGTAGTCAGCGCCTTGTTCTGATGCGTCTCAGACAGGGACCGCTCTTTTTTGCAGCTTACGCCAAAAACATGACTTTGACTGACGCACGCGGCAGCAAGCATGACGCCTCAGGCCTGTACGCCACGCTTAGCTACGATGACGGTAAAACCTGGCCCGTCCGAAGACTTGTCACCGATGGAGACCCGGATCATACAGCCAAAACGCTTGACGGCAGGGAATTCACGATGAACTCCACCACCGCCGAGCCAAAAGGTTATACTGCCGGAGTTCAGACGCCCGATGGGGTGATTCATCTTATTAGTAGTTGGAATTACTATGCGTTTAACACAGCATGGCTCAAGGCTGGAACTGCCAAACTCGAATTCTAAGTCGTGAAGAGGGCATAGACATGGCGAAAAAAGTGGCGATTATGATCGACGAAATGTATCAGGTCCTCGAAGTATGGGTCCCTTATTACAGGCTGAAGGAATCCGGCTTCAGCGTGGATTTTGTTGCCGCGCAGGCCAAAAAAGAATATCATTCGAAAGAAGGGTATCCGTGTCTGTCGGATGTCGCTGCGAAAGATGCCGATGCAGATGATTATGCCTGCATTATTGTACCGGGCGGTTTTGCGCCGGATTTTATGCGAAGAAGCACCGACGTGATAAAGTTCGCTAACGATATGGTCAATGCCGGAAAGCTCATCGCCGCGATATGTCACGGCGGATGGCTGCTCTGCAGCACCAACATTTATAAGGGAAAAAAGGCAACATGCTTTATGGCAATCAAGGACGATATCATAAACGCCGGGGCCGACTACATCGACGAACAGTGCGTCGTTGACGGCAACCTGATTACTTCGCGAAAGCCCGATGATTTACCGGCATTTTGCACGGCAATTCTGAAAATGCTTGAAAGTTGATTAAAAAAGGGAACATTATATGGCCACGAAAAAGCCGGATATGGAAAACGAGAAAACCCCTGTTGTTCTCGTTGTCGATGACAATCAGCAGAATCTCGAACTATTGCAGGCTTATCTTGAGGATATCGACTGTCAAACCGTTGCCGCCTACGATGGGGTGCAGGCCCTTGATACTGTTGCCGCCAATCCCCCTGATTTAATCCTGCTTGATGTAATGATGCCCAAAATGAGCGGCTTCGAGGTCTGCAAGAGGCTCAAAAACGACCCCAAAACAGCCGACATTCCCGTGATAATGGTGACAGCCCTGCACGAATTTGCCGACATCGAGCGCGGCATCGATTCCGGAACCGACGATTTCCTCAGCAAACCAGTCAACAAGCTCGAACTTTTGACCCGAGTTAAAACAATGCTAAAGCTCAAGCACCTCACCGACAAACTCGAACGAACACTCGCATACCTCAGCGAGATCGAAAAACAGGCAAAAAACGCAAGATCACAGCACGAGTGACGCTCCTGAAACTCGCAGAAAAAAGCCGGATCAAACGGACCCTGCTTGATTAAGACTACAGCCAACATAATAATAGATGAGATTGCTAATCTGTTACCGCAGAAGCAGTTGTGCTAAACGAGCTAAATTCTAAATCCTAATATCTAAATCCTAAACAAACTCTAAATTCGAATTACCAAAATTCTAAACAACAACGGTTGGCCAATCAGTGTTTTTGTTTCGAAAATTCGGATTTCGAACATTCGATTAGCTGAGTCGAGACAGCCTGCTGTCTAACCAGTTATTCCACCGATTTCTTGTTCTGAGCCTTTTCCGAAGAAACACTCTCGTACATCTGTACCACCGCATAGGGCGACAGGGCATAGTTGTATATCATTACCTCATCCAGTTTCCCCCTGTAACCAAGCGTCACATTTCCTTTACTTGGATAGTGGCCGCACCCGATTGTAAAGGACTCAATAGAAGCAATACCTATATGGGCTTCGTTGGATTCGGCAACAATTACCCCGTTGTGATACATTCGGGCGATGCCTCTATCGGCATCAATAGTAAACACGTAGTGATTCCACCGGCCCTCAAAGTCCTCCGGCTTAGCCTCCTCCCACATCAGCCGCTGCGACCTGTATGCTCCGCTTTCGAACATTATACTCCCGTGGCCAGTGGGTATGTGTGCATACAGCAGGTAGTCGTTGTTGGAACTTCTGCCCTGAAACGCCATGCCCCAGGAGTTTTCCACGCCTTTGTCGCCATTTACCCATACTGAAACCGTAACACCCTTACTAATGCCCACAAAGGCCTCCGCCGGTACCACCACCTCGGTCATGCCGTCGAAGTACAGGCACCCGCCCTGGCAGCCGCACGGGTCCCATGTGCCGGTCCTCGGCTGTTTATTGAAAGCCAATTCCACCTTCCCATCATATCCGTTACCGGAAGAATCAGCGACATTAACGCCTAAATCTTCATCAAATTTCCACCAGCCTGTCAGCCTGCCCGTCGAAAAACTCCAAACGTCACCGGGAACAACCGAACCATCTGCCTGCACCTCATCCACACGCCAGTAATATGTAGTATTCGATTCGAGACCACCCGGACCATCGCAATGGTCCGCTGATACCTCCGCCAAAAGCTGTAACTGACTCGCGTCCGCTGCAAAATAGATTCTATGAGCAACAGCTTTGACGCCGGAGGCCCATTGCAATTGCAGTTCTTCAATTGACCCCGCCGTTGTCCCATCTCCAGGACTCGGCCCTATCGCCTTGACAGAGAGATTCAGCGGCTGCGCCTCTAATTCCGCCAGACGCTCGCCCGTAACATTCTCGCCCCCCAGGTCTCCGAATATCACCCTGTACTGCTCGTCGGCCAGCTTCCATCTAAGCAGAACCGCCTGAGGTGATTTTGTAGTAACCTTACCGCCGTAATAAGCAGCATTGCAGTCGCACCCCAATTCCTTATAAAACAAACAGGCTGACTGAATCTCTTTGACCCTGTCGGCTATTTCCACCTGCACGACCGTAATACCTTTGTCATAAACGACCGCGGCGTCACTATCGCGCGCCGCGAAGACATAACCATGCCGAAGTCCCTCACCAACTTCTTTCATCGTGGCCGTCAAATCAAGGCTGCTGGGATACCTGCCCTTGGAAAACTCAGCGAATGTCCGCAGCCCATGGATCGCCATTTCCTCGGTTATAACCGCATTAGACTCTGGTATAAGGTTGTAGTCGGCAATCACATTTGGATCCAGACCCGTTGCCGCTCTCATCTGGGCCATGGTCTGCTCACGCGATTCAAGCACCGCTACTCGTTTTTGGATTGTCTCAATTGCAGCTTTGGTTTCAAGAATGTGCGCCTTCGGCAAAGCCAGTTCCATGGTCAGCCTGCCCTCCACCACTTTACCGGCAAAAGCCAGGTTACTCATGGTCGGAACTTCACTCTGCATCAGTCCGGAACCTATCGAATCCCTGCCCTGGACCACATACATCATGCCCATCACCATACTCATGTAGCGGACCATATTGACCGTCCCGCAGAACTCGGCTGAATCTGCACCATCAAGGCTCGCAAGACCAGCCGCCATTTCAGACGACATCACCTGCGGGCCGCCAGTTCTGACCTGGTCTATCAACTCACGTATATCCTTATCGCTGTTGCCTCCGAAAGCGTAAAGCCATAACCGGTTAACCATTGCCGTTCTGAAGTTGAATCCGCCTTGATAAAGTGCCTTCTGCATCGCGCCAATATAGGAATTTGGATCAACGGGCTTCATGGTGAATACGCCGTAATCTATCGCAACCCCCTGATATATCTCCGCCGCTGGTGTGAATTCATAATGGGCATCCGAGCCAAGCTTTTTATAAAGCTCGGCGAAACCGCCGGTATTCCACAAGTCCATGATACCTGCCATCGCATTGTTCCATTTCTCAGCATCACGAACCTCCACAACGTATCGAGCCGCAAACGGAAACGCTCCTTCGGCGTTCAGCCTGAAGTCCGCAACCCCCGGGCCGCCGGCACTCGATATCATATCAGAGACGAGCTGCTCCAGCCGACTGCACGTCTGCTCGGAAATGCTGTCACTTCCCATGAATCGTATAAAATCGAACTCGGTCAACATCAGCTCCTTCCAGAAGGGCGTATTCATCTTGATACCCATATTGATGATACTGCCATCCGTCAGATACCTCAAAAGCCCGTTCTTATCATTCGACGTATCAACAGACAGCATCCTGGCCATGTATGTCTCGGACACCGCTGCGACATTAATCCTGAGCTTCAGCAAGTCCTGGCTCGGATTAATGTCCAGGCTGACATATCTTAGTTCCCTGGTAATAATATCAAGCATCCCCAGGTACATGTTCGCAGCTTGTGCCGCCCCAACATTCGCATTCATTTTTTCCAGTCTGGTCCGCATCTGCTCAATCTGGCTAACCACCATGGGCTTGAAAGCCTTCGACAACCGCTGGATATCAGCATAGGCCCATAATGGCTTTGCTGCCGCAGTCTGTATTTGGCTCTTACCAAGTGAACCACCCAGACCCACCGCATTGGCCGCGATGCTTTTCGTCACAGAGACCAGCTTGTCATAATTACCATCCAGGCTCACCAGAACATGAACGCCCAATTGAGTAATCAAGGTCTTTTTGTTCGGATTCGCGATGCCGCCGCTCTTAATTATGCACACCCCGTTGGAATCGGCCTGGCTGCAATTCGAGTTGTTACTGACATAACTTGCGAAATCCTTAACAGGCACCAGCAGCCCCATGAACATGTTTTGCGCCGGCTCGCCTGATGACGATGCAGACGCAATAACTCCAAAAAGCGCAAAATTACCCGTGGTGGTAACACCGCTAAGTGACGCATCGCCCAACAGCCCGGCAAGCAGCATCCGTGTTCCCATCGTCGCAGCCATCGGTATCGGCGCAATACCGCCAATAAACTGGTCAACCTGCCCGAACGTATAATCAAAATTATTCACCCGTACACAAAACATACTCTCGGCTGCTACCAATTGCAGCAAGTCACGCTCAGCCAACTCAATTTGATTAATCCCCTCCTTAACTGAATTGCCGTCTTTTGCTGTAGCCGTGTTTGCATCGTTGATATCTACTACTGCGATCCTGGCTTCGATAGCGTCTATCGCCTCGGCAAACACGGAATTATCCAGAGACACCAGCATGCTTTGCAGTGCGCCAAGCGCCCTCTCGTCGCCTATCTCACCAAGATACCGTGCTGCAAGCAGCTTACTCTCAATCTGACCGTCTCTCAGCATGCCTATAAGCCCGTCGACGTCACCGGCTGCGTACATCCTTTTGACCTGGTCCGATTCTTTCGCCAACAAATCATCCTTTACGACAGGCACAATCTCCGGTCGTTCAACATGTTCAACATGTCCCTTATTCGCAATCGGCCCATCCGACCTCTCCCCCGAACCGGTTAACACCTTCACTGCTAACAGGCCGGCTATGATTATCACCGCCGCCACCGCGAGTTTTGCTATTGTCTTTATCATGATTATTCTCCCTGCATTTGGCGGACCAGCCGCCTGTGTTTTCGATCTTTCATACGCCGCGAAAGCATCTTCCAGCACCCTGTTATCTAATTCGTCGCCGGTCTTAATACGGGTCTTTCGAACGGCACAAAACCTGCGAACAACTTCTTCTATTCTTTTTCCGGTTTTCATCTTTCTATCTTACCATTTAACATTGACCGTAATTTTGTTAATCCGTACCGATAACGCGCTTGCGCCGTGTTGATTGAGATACCCAGCGACCTCGCTATTGACCTGAATTTCATACCGGCATGAAGACGCAGCATAATGACCTCCTGCTGTTCATACGAAAGCTCAGATATTGCACTGCCTATTCGTTCCGACTCTTCCGCCGTTATTGCCAAATCCGCAGGCCCTTCTGAACCCACGCTTACAATACACTCCTTATCGAAATCAACAACCTGATACCGTTTTGCTCTGCCCATGTTACGCACACGATTTGCAACGCACCTCAACAGGTAGCCCTTAAGGCTTGACCTGATACGCATCTTCCACGCACCCTCTGCGAAAGAAACAAATACGTCATGCACAACGTCCTCAGCAACAGACCTGTCATTCGATAGCGCCACAGCCAAGCCCAACAAATCATTCTTGTACTTCTCGTAGATCCGCTGCAGCGATTCTTTGCTTCCATGCCTGAACTTCCATACAAGCAACTTGTCTTCCAACATTCACAGCCCGCCTAATTCAGTTTCGAAACCGGCAATTGCTACCAATAAGACACACTCGCATATGTTTTTAGTGTACAAAAAATCAGCCTTCTCCGCCAGATTTCTTTTCGGTAGGGCGGTAATGCGCGAAAAAATGGCTGGGCAAACAGGTCCCGGCCCTTTACCTCGTAAAAAACAGCACACACTATTACTACAGCGCAACTTGGCGATGCAAAGTCTTTGTTTCCCGTTAAAATCCGAAGCACTAAATCCTAAATCCGAAACAATATCGAATGTTCGAAATCCGAATTTTCGAAACAAAAACACTGATTGGCCGACCGTTGTTGTTTAGAATTTTGGTAATTCGAATTTAGAGTTTGTTTAGAAAATATGGAACGACCGGCCCTGCGATTGTAAAACGTCGTCATAAGCCGATAAAGCTTATGCGACAAGGTGGTACGTAGCCACCGATAATCGTGGGTTATTACCTTGCGGTAACAGAGC
>Ga0210003_1002411_pt1 | contig 15835 bp, 9 predicted proteins | sample LantaG_FD_182804 | JGI IMG/M metagenome (GOLD analysis project Ga0210003, IMG submission 182804) | Deep subsurface microbial communities from Baltic Sea to uncover new lineages of life (NeLLi) - Landsort_02402 metaG (SPAdes) (version 2) | ecosystem: Environmental > Aquatic > Marine > Oceanic >...
TGATGCGGGCATGTGTTTTGAAAGAGAGAGAGAGAGAGAGAGAGAGAGAGAGAGAGAGAGAGAGAGAGTTTCTGGTTTTCTTTTTTCGTCGCCGCTGTTTTTTTGCTCATCATCATTATTTAATACACAATTCAAAACGAAACAAAACTTCAAACAGCCCTGGGCCTCCGCAAGGATAACTTCGCAGACACCCACGCCCTCCTCTGCCTCCACGTCTGGCTCCTCCTCGTGCGCCTCCGCGCCGAGGGCGCCAGCGGCGCGCAGGCGGCCCAGCTCCTGTACGACTTTTTCTCCGACGACGCCGAGGTCAGGGTGCGCGCCGCGGGGGTCCGAGTCCGCGTCAGCAAGTGGCTGGCCGAGCTGGAGAAGATGTTTTACGGCGCGGCGACGGCCTACGACAAGGCGCTTGGGTCTCCCGGAGGTGGCGGCGGCGGCGGGAAAGAGGGACGAGGCTCTTCTCTCACGACCCGCCCCTTTGCGCCGCCGGCAGACGCTCGCCACGCCCTCTCCGACGCCTTGCTGCGCAACGTCTTCGGCGACGACTCCAGCAAAAGGCCCCAGGCCAACCTCCTGAGCGATTACGTCATCAGGGAGATCGCGTGCCTGGCGCAGACGGGCTCGGACGCCGTGCTGGACGGGAGGCTGAGGTTCACCGGAGGAGGCGGGGGAGACGTCAAGGATTCGGCGCCGGCGGCGAGCGCGGGTGCGGGCAGCGGTGGTGGCGCCGAAACCGCAGCTGCCTGAAGAGAAACTCTTTAGAAATACTTTTTCTCAGTTATACCAATCGATCACTTCTCAACCAACCCTTGTAGCACGTAAATTGAAAAAAATGTTTTTTCCTGTTTGAAGCGCGGGAGAGCCCGGGGCGGAAAAGGGCGCGGAAGAGGTCGAGTTTCGTTTTCCTATTGTCCGTCGAAAAAAAGAAAAAACACAAGTCGCTGTCTTTCTACAAAACAAAAACAGCGACACTTGTTCTCCTCTCTGCTGACGTTTGATCGATCTTCCTCTCTCTTCATCTGGTCTCTTGCTCTTTGGCCCGCAGCACAATGGCCCTCTCGGCGTCGAACAAGAAGAAGAAGACGTGAGTAGAAGCAGGTTCGGATGGACGTGTTTTTTTCCTTTCCCGATCTGGGCTTCTTGTGTCGCTCCATCTCCCCCTCTCGTTCTTTGTTCTCTCCGCCCCCTCTCGTTCTTCGTTCTTCGTTTGTCCGCGCTTGCTCACCAACTTTGGACTCAACATAAACACGCCTTAACAATCTCCAGGGAGAAGACCGCGGCGCCGGACTCCGGAGGCTCCCTCGCGGGCCTCGCGATGGTCGCGGCTGCCGCGGCGGCGCTCGTCTGGTGGCGGAGGAGGACGAATGCGCCCGGCCCTGCTGGCGGAGCTTCCCCCTCCAAGGGAAAGCAGGTGCGTCTGTTTTGTTGCGAGAGAGGAGGCGTACAGTTTGCACGGAAATGGAAAGAGAGAGGGGGTGGGGGGCTGAAAGAGAGCGTCGAAGAGAGCTGGTTAAAGCGAGAACTTGCTGGGCTCCACGAAAAACTTTCTCAACCCTTCAAACTTTTTTAAATCCTTCTTCTCAACCTCGACCCCTTTTTCTTCCTCTCTCTCACAAAAGATGCCTGCCCCGCGGCCAGCCGGGCCCCCCGGAGCCGGCCGTGGAGCGAGCAACAGCAACAAGAAGAAGAACAGGTCAAAGTTGCAGCGCAGGGCGGACCAGCAGTCCCGCGAGGGGAAGAAGCTGGACAAGGAGGCCTCGGCCGAGGTCGAGCGCAGGCGGCGCGACCCGAGCGACCCGAACAACACGCTCATCCTCAACTACAGTCGGTGGGAGGGGGACAAGCGCACGCAGCTGGACGGGAAGCAGGCCGCGACGAAGAGGACCTGAGGAGGCTTCATCTCCTCCTTCTCCTGGAGGAGAAGGAGGAGATGAAAAAGAAAGAGAAGAGAAGATGAAGAAGAAGTAACTTCGTTTTTTGTTTTTTTTTGTAAAAACTCGCCCCACGAACTGCAGTATTTCTTTCCTCGCCTCGCGCGCTCTTTTCCTCTTTTTCAGCCCCCCGCCAACACAAAAGATAAGAAAAGGAGGAAGCGGTGTTGAAGTCATAAGGTTATCTCTTGTTTTTTGCATTGCTCTCTCCCCCTCTGGTTCAGATAGTTTTTTATTTTCGGGCGTTCCTCTCTGTCTTTGTTCTCTCCAACCCTCTCTCCCTCTCCCCCTCTCCCCTTCTCTCTCTCTCCAAAGTAAGGTCCATTGTCGTTCATTCCGCCATCTCGTCGTCGTCGTCGTCCTCCATGACGACCGTCTCTCCTGCGGCGTCGAGCAAGCGCAGGATCCTCGCCGCGTGCTCCGCGGCGGCCGCTCCTCCTCCTCCAGAAGAGCCGTTGCTCGCCGCAGCCGCCGCCGCCGCGACAGCGCGCACCTCGCCCCTCGCCTCGACCCCCTCCGCGTCGCCTCCGAGCAGCCGCGCCCTCGCGCCGGGAGAGGAGAGCAGCTCCGAGAGGCACTGGAGGGAGCGCTCGGCCAGGCCGCGGGAGGACGAGGCGGAGGAGCCGGCGCCGGACAGCGAGGCGTCGGCCGCGGCGAGCAGGGCCGAGAGCGCCGCGCGCGAGCGCAGCGGCGAGGCGCCCCCCCCCGCCGCCCCCCCCGCCTCCCCCTCCTCCTCGACGGCGCGGCGCAGGAGCTCGAGGAGGGCGGTCGCTGCGGAGCCGTGCTCCCGCTGGACGACGCCCCCCGCGGGGCGGACGAGCGAGGCGAGCGCGCCCGCGGGCCAGGAGCGCGAGCAGGCGAGCGCCGCGGCGAGCGCGGCGGCGGGGCCCCCTGCCCCCGCGCCGCCGGAGGCCGCCGGCCGCGCCGCCCTGGCCGCGGAGGCCAGGAGGCCGGCCGCGGCGTCGCGCAGGGCCTGGTCCTTTTCGCCGCCGCCGCCGCCCGGCTCCAGCGGGGGCAGCAGCACCGCGGCCAGGGATCGCGGGAGCAGCGGCAGCAGCAGGCCCGCCGAGGCGAGCCCGCGCAGCGCCGCCGCCGCCGGCGCCGGCGCCCCGCCGGCGCCGGCGAGCACGGTCGAGGCGGCCGAGGCGGCCGCGGCGCGCAGCGCCGCCGGGAGCCCCGAGCTCCCGACAGCGGCCAGCGCCGCGGCCAGGGTCGAGGGCGGGACGGACGAGGCCGGGGAGTCGAACATGGGCTTGAGGGCGGCCGCGAAGTCTGCGGCCGAAGAAGGGGAAGGGGAGGGAGCGCCGCGGAGCGCGGCCTCGACCGAGAGCCACGGCTCCAAAGGAGCAGCGGGAGCGTGCTCTTTCCCCTCCTCCCCCTTGTTCTTCTTCGCCGCCGCCGCGGCGGCCAGCATCGCCCCGACGTCCCTTCTCCCTGTCGCCGCCGCCGCGGCGACGGGGTCGACGACGACGCCGGCAGCGGCGGCGGCAGAGGCCCCCGAGGCGGGGGGAGCGGGGGCGGGAGCGGGGGGCCGCGGGCCGGCGGCGGCGGCGGCGGCGGCCGAGGCCGGGGTGCCGTCGCCGCGGAGCTTCCAGCCCAGGGTCTTGCCCAGGTGCTTGGCCAGCAGCGGGATCTGCGCCCTGACCCACTTCGGGGAGAGTCCCTCGCGCGCGCCCTCGATGCCCCTCAGGAACGCGTCCGCGGCGGCGGGGCCGGACCTCAGCTCGGGGTGGTCGAGCAGGAATTGCGCGAGGGCCGGGAGGAGGTCGACGGGCCGCTCGGTCGGCCTGCGGCCCTGCGGGTTGCGGGCCCTCTTGGCGCGGGGCTCGTCGCCGTCGCCGTCGCCGCCTCCTCCGCTTCCCGCGCCTGTGCCTGTGCCTCCGCGGGAGGCGGAAGGAGAGGTGCCGTGCCCGGAGCCGGTGCCGTCGCCTCCTCCTCCGGGAGAGCGCCCGCGTCCGCTGCCGCCGCCCCCTTCGTCACCGTCGTCCTTGCCCCCTCCGCCTCCGTCGAGCCCGTCGTCGCCGTCCTCGGCCGATTCGGGAGGGACGCAGATGCGCGCGGAGGCCGTCCAGGGCCTCGCCGTCAGTGCCGCGAGGAGCGTGGCCTCGGCGGCGAGGTGCTTGCGCGCCGGCGGGGGAGCAGCGGCGGCGCGAGCGGCGGAGGAAGGGGCGGAAGCGTTTTCCTTGGCTCCCTCATCGCCCTCTCCTCCTCCCTCGCCAGCGGCGGCGTCGGCAGTCGTCGCAGGCGCGGCGGCGGCGACGACCACGGCCGCGCTCGCCGGGTCCCGCAGCCTCGACATCAGCACAGGCCTGTTGGCCCTGCGCGCCGCATCCAGCTGGCCCGCCAGCAGGCGCAGATAACGCTGCTGCGTGTCGGGCGCGACGCCGCCGCCGTGGGCAGCGGAGGCGAGAGAAGCCAGCTGCTGCGGCGGGAGCGCGTCGACCGCGGTCGCGTCGTTGGCGTAAGTATAGGGAGCGGCAGCGGCGCCGATCCCGCCGGGGCCAGCTGCGCCTCTGCCCCCCTCCAGTCCTCCGTCGACGTCCATGGCCCCCGCGAGCACGGCATCGGCGTCCAGGGGCATCCCCTCGCCGTCGGACAGGAACCCGTCGTCGACGACGAACCCGTCACCGTCGTCGCCGGCGACCGAGCCTGACATGACGGAGCCTCCGCGCCTGCCCCCGCCGCCTCCCCCCCCTTCGTCGTCCTCGTCGTCAGAGTCCAGGTCCTCGCCCTCGGGCTCGTCCTCCCACTCCTCGTCGGACGCGAGCTCGTAGTCGATCCCGGGGGCTCTCTCCAGCGGCCTTCGAGGCCCGACGCGGCCGCGCGCCTCCTCCGAGGCCGCCCAGCTGCCCCAGAAGGCGGGTCTCTTGGAGTCGGCCGGGTGCCAGATGAACTTGCGGCGCCAGGTCGGGGGCCGGGCGGAGAGGGGAGGGAGGACGAGGGAGGCAGCAGCAGCAGAAGAGAGCCTTTTCTTCTCATCCTCATCGATCATCATCATCATCTGGTCCTCCTCGGAGTCGCCGGCGCCGCTTCCCGCGGCCTCGAGCGCCGCGGCGAGGCTCGCGGCGATCGCCGCCTCGGCCGCCGGGCCGGACTTGCGCGCCCAGGCGGCCGGGAAGCCCCACCGGGGCCTGGGGCGGCGTTGGGACTTCCAGCGGTCCAGGGCGGCCTCGGTCAGGGAGGCGAGAGAAGCAGCAGCAGCAGCAGCAGCAGAGGAGGAAGGCGAAGGGGCATCGCCGTTGGCCTCTTTCTCCTCGGTCGCCGTCGCCATCCTCTTCGCGGCCTCGGCCAGCTCCGCGTCGAAGGCCGCGAGGGCCTCGGCCCGCAGGGGCTTGGGCGCCCTGGCGCAGAGGTGCGGCGGCGGCGGGAGGAAGCGATCGTGGTAGCAGAGCTGCCTTCTGACGGTCGCCGGGGCTCCTCCCGCTCCTGTTCCCGCGGCGGCGGCCGCCGACGGGGGGCCCACGCCGCCGCCATTGCCGTTGCGGTCGTCGCGAGCCCCCGACGCGGGCCCTGCCGAGGAGGACGGGACGGCAGCGGCGCGCTGGCGCGAGCCCGAGACGCTGCCTCCTCCAACGGCGCCGTCACCGGCGGCCTTGGTCGTCGTCGTCGTCCTGGGCGAGGCCTGCACGAAAGTCTTGAAGAAGTTTTTTGACTTCTCGAGCGACTTTTCTGTGCCGAACGCCGAGGCCAGCTTGCCCTTGGGGGCCTTGCTGAGCGCGGCCTTTTCTTTTTCCTCGGCGAGCCTCTTGGCCTTCTCTGCCACGACGGCCTCGCGCTCGGCAGCCTTCGCGGCGCGCTCGGCGGCGAGCTTCTCCTGCTGCTCCTTCTTCTCGGCCAGGGCCCTGAGCCGCGCCTGCTCTTTCTCCTCCATCGCCCTCGCCTTCGCCTCGGCCTTGTCTTTCCTTTCCTGCTCTTTCCGGGCGTCCGCCTCGGCCTTCTCCCGGACGCGGCGCAGGTCCGCCTCGGCCCTCTCCTTCAGGAGGCGCTCCTTCTCGACTCTCGCGCGCTCTTTGTCGAGCCTGGCGCGCTCCTTCTCGAGCTCTCTGCGCTCGCGCTCCTCGGCCAGCGCGGCGCGGGCGGCGGCGGCGGCGGCCGCGGAGGCCGAGGCCTTTTTCGACGCTGCTGCTTCTGCTGCTGTTGCGGCAGCAGCGGTGGCGGCAGCAGCTCCAACAGCGGCAGCGGCAGCAGCGGCGTCGAGTTGCGGAGCAGCAGCAACAGGAGGAGCAGCAGCAGCGGCAGCAGCGACGGCGGAGGAAGAGGAGGAGGAAGCATCGAGGTCGACCCTCGGCGTCGCGGCGAGCCTGGCCAACGCCTTCCTGCTCCTCACGCTCAGCGCCCCGCCGTTGGCCTCCGTCGCCGGCTTGTCCCCGGCAAGGGCCGAGCGAGCGGCCGCGAGCGCGCCGAGGCGGGCGGCGACGCGCGTCGCGGCCGCCTTGCTGGCGGCAGCGGCGGCCCTGAACTTGGCCGGCGCCCTCCGCGGCTCGCGGAGCTCCCAGTGCCACAGGCGCCCGGGGGCCGCGTCCTCGAGCGAGTTGCCTCCGGCGAGCCTCCTCGAGGCCGCGACCTCGGCCTCGGCCAGCGAGGAGCAGCCGACGAGGGACCTCTTGGCCAGGGCCAGGATCTCGCTCTTGACGACGTCGACGGACAGGAGGGCGGCGGCGGCGGCAGCGGCTGGGGCGGCAGTCGAAGCGTCTCCTCCTTCCGTCCCCGCCTCGGACAGGGTTGCGGCGGAAGTCTCCCCTCCGAGGGCGGCGCAGACGCGCGCGGAGAGCTCGGAGAGGGGATCGCCGCGGTCGACGAGGAAGGGCGCGAGCTCGAGCGGCGTCGGCGCCCCCTGCGAGGCCAGGCGCCGAGGAGGAGGGAGAGGGGCTGCTTCAAGGCGAGGCCAGGGGGTCAGCGGTGGCCTCGCGGAGAAGGCCGCGGCGAGCTGGGCGGCCTCTGCGTCCCAGAGGACGACGAGGGAGAGGCGCTGGGCCGCGGAGAGGGATGTGGTTTCGGCGGTGGTGGACGAAGGAGGAGCGGAAGAAGTGGGAGCGGCGGCGGCAGCGGCGGCGGTGGCGTTGTCGAGGTTCATCGTCGCTGCCGCTCGCTCCTCCTCAAGGGCAGCAGGAGCGGCTTGCACCTTCTCCTCCTCCTCTTCTTTTTCTCCTTCGTCGGCAGCAGCCTCGTCGATCACAGCGCCGTCGTCGTTGACAGCAGCAGGAGGAGGAGCGGCAGCAGCAGCGGCGCCCGCTTCCTCCATCGGCTCAACACCGTCGCCATGCTGAGCCTGCTTTGACGCTTCTTCTTCGGCGGCGGCGGCGACGCCGCCCTTCGCCGCGTCTTCTGTGGCGGCGCTCTCCTTCTTCTTCTCTGCTGCTGCACCCGCGCCCGGCCCGCGGCGAGGAGGAGCAGATGCCTTCTTGGTTTTGGCCTGGAGAAAGGGAGGGGGAGAGTGGAGGTAGAATGAGAAGGGTGAGTTGCTTGAAACGAGTCAATTGTTGGGAATCGTTTTTTTTCGAAAAACAACGCTATCTCTCTCTGTTCCTCTCTCTCTCTCTCTTCCTTCCTCTCTCTCACCGCGTCATCATCGACGACCATGACCGTGACCGAGGCATCGGCAGTAGCAGCAGCAGCAGCAGCAGCATCAACAGCGGGGGGCTTCTGCGGGTTGCCGCTGTCGCCTTCGACGATGAGCTGCGAAGGCTCCTTCGTTGCCATCATCACTGCCGCATCGGCGTCGACGGCGAGAGGAGGAGGAACTTGTCCTTCTCCTCCTTGGGCGCTGGGCGCGGTCGGCGCCCTCTTCCAGAGCTGCTTGAGCGTCGGGGCCGCCATCTCTCTCGCGAGGGAAGTCAAAAAAGAAGAGCAGGGGCCTCGAAGAACGAAAAGGGAAAAAAGTAGAAAAGAAGCGAGAGAGAGCTGTCGTTCCTCTCGAGAGCTCTCCTCTTCCTTTTGAAAAAATGTGCGGCAGGGCCATCGAAAAGGCGAGAAAAACTTACACAAGAAAAAGAAACAAGGCGAGAAAATCGTACACAAGAAAAAGAAACAAGGAGCAGTGAACGCCAAGGCAAAAAGAAAAACAACACTCTACGACGACGGCGACGAAGCAGCGGCGGGCGCCTTGGGAGAGGAGCGGGGAGAAGAAGCACTCCCTTCCGCTCCCCCGCTCCCTCCTCCTCCTCCCCGGCCCCCGTGGCCGCGGCGCTTGCCTCCGCGCGGCATGCCCCCTCCTTCGCCGCCGCCGCCGCTTTTCTTCCCCGCCGGAGCCTCTCCTCGCCCCCGCTGCTGCCCTCGCCTCGGAGACGCGGGGGGGGCCGCCTCCTCCCCCGCCTCCCTCCCCGCTCCGCTCCCCGCCCCTCGCTCGATCTCCCGCAGCGTCCACGCGCCCTCCCCGTCCGACAGCGCCAGCTCGGCGGCGTGGTGCCTGAGCAGCGCGGCCCGCTGCGTGACCGTCACCAGCGTGATGCCCAGACTGCGCGCGTGCTCGTAGAGCGAGGCCTCGACGTCGACGCTCGTCGCGTTGGTGCACTCGTCGAGCACGCCGAAGCGTGGGCGGTGGAAGAAGAGCCTCGCCATGCCGAGGCGCTGCTGCTCGCCCAGCGAGAGCACCTCGCCCCACTCGGCGACCGCGGAGCAGCCCCAGCCGCCCTCGCGCTCGACGAGGTAGGAGAGGCGCACGACGCGCGCGAGCGCGTCGAGCTCTGCGTCGAGGGCCGCGAGCGCCGCCGCCTCCGACGCCGCGCCGCTCCCCTCCGAGTGCTTCGCGGCGGCGGCGCGCGCCGACAGCGGGTACGTGACCTGCTCGCGCAGCGTGCCGATCGTGGTGTACGGCCGCTGCGGCACGTAGAACACGTCGGCGGTGTCCAGGGGGCCGCCGGCGCTCCCGGCCTCGCCGCCGCCGGGAGACCGCACCGTGCCCGAGACGAGGGGCCAGAGCCCGCCCAGCACGCGGAAGATCGACGACTTCCCGGAGCCGTTGGGCCCGGTGACGAGCAGCGACCGGCCCGGGGCGACGGCGACGGAGAGGCGGCGCGCGAGGAGCTTCCCCGCCGGGGTGACGACGTCGACGCCGTCGAACTCGATGGAAGGAGAGGGCCGGGCGCCGGCCGAGGGGAGAGGAGGCCCTCCGTCCCTCGCCGCCGCGCCCGCGCCCGCCCCCTCTCCTCCGCCCTGCTCTCCTCCGCCGCCCGCCTTCGGGTGCAGCCTCTCCGCCGCCTCCACCGCCTCCAGCAGCTGCGCCACCCTCCCGACCCCTCCGCCCAGCTCGGCCAGCCGCTTCCCCAGCGCCAGCAGCTCCCCGAACGCGGAGAAGCACGCGGTGACGACTCCGGCGAGGTACCGCATGTCGTTGACGAGCCTCCCCTGCGCCGCGACGTCGCTCGCGTCCTCCGGGGAGTGGTCCAGGGCGTAGAGCACCGTCAGGGCCCAGGTCACGTTGTGCGGGAGCTGCTTCGAGAAGAAGTCGTCCGCGACGGCGTGCGCCCAGCGGGCGCGGGCCAGGGCGCGCGAGTGCGAGAGCAGCTCGCGCAGGCGCGCGCCGACCGTCGCGGCCTCGCGCGCGCCGCCGCCGAAGAACGCGACCGACTCGGCGTGCGCCCGGAGGCGCGCGTGCGAGCCCCGGAACGCCCCCTCGAGCCTGTGGTCCTCGGCGGACAGGCGCCCAAAGTCCGGCGTGAGCGCGCGCAGGCAGCCGAAGCCGACGGCGGCGTAGAGGTACAGGACGGCCATGCCGCGCGCGCGCGTCAGCGCCCAGAGCCGCGACGAGAACCACGCGAGGTCGAAGACCGGCTTGACGAGGCACGGGATCAGCTCCGCGAGGTCCGCGCAGAGGCGCTCGACGTCGCGCGTGGCGCGCGCGTCGACGTCCGAGATGCCGGAGAGCGAGCGCACGGTGTAGAGCGTGGTGCGGCCCCTGAGCAGGCCGCGGTGCAGGGCGGCCGTCAGCTGCGCCCTCCAGCTCAGCGCGAGCGACTCTCCCAGCGCGCGCAGCGACGGCGCCAGGATCGCGGACGCGCCCGCCTGCGCGACCGAGAGGCCGATCAGCCGCGTGAACGAGCGCAGGTCCTGGCGGAGGACGTACTCGACCGTCTTGCCGTTGAGGGCGCTCATGCGGTCCTGGAGCAGCGAGCGCGCCGCGACGACGGCGAGGATTGCGGCGACCTGCCGCGTGCCGCCCGTTCTCCTCTTCCTGGTGCTGACGCTGCTGCTTCCGCTCCCTCCGCCGCCGCCGCCGCCGCCGCCGGGAAGCAGCAGTCCCAGCACGCGCTTCCACCGCGGCCACAGCGCCTCGGCCGAGTCCGCGGCCGTGGGCCGGAGCTGGTCGCAGAGGGGATGCAGCGCGAGCTCCAAGGCGCGCGCGGACTCGGCGCCCGGCGGCGGCGACGAGGCCAGGAGCCTGCCCAGGCGCGCGCCGTCGCCGTCGCCGTCGCCGTCGTTGGCAGCTTGAGAAGAACCGGAGGCCCCGTGCTCGGCCTCGGCGGCGGCGTTCATCCCTTCGAAGCACGCCCCGGCGTCGTCACCGCGGCGCTTCTCCTTGGCCTCGTCGCCGTCGCCGCCCAAGCCGCCCCCGCTCGTCAAAACGCCTCCGCTCCCGCCTCCCCCCTGCCTCCGCCGCATCCCTTCGTGCACGCTCCACCCGCCCTCCCCGTCCAGCGCCAGCACCAGGTCGTGGAACGCGACGAGCGCCGGGCGGTGGCTGATCGTCACGCACGAGCAGCCCAGGTTCCTCACCGCGGCGCAAAAGCGTGCCTCCATGTCCGTCGTGACGCCCGAGGTGCACTCGTCCAGGATTGCGAACCGCGGCCTGTGGAAGAAGAGGCGCGCCATGCCCAGGCGCTGCTGCTCGCCCAGGGACAGCTGCGCGCCCCAGTCGACGACGGCGTCGGCGCCGAACCCGGCCTCGCGCTCCAGGAGGTGCCCCAGGTCGACGGCGTCGAGCAGCTCCCTCAGCCGGGGCTCGGGGACAACGTCAGGCTCGCCGGGGGAGCGCACGCGGGGGTAGATGATCTGGTCCTGCAGGGTGCCGACGGTGACGTAGGGCCGCTGCGGGACGTAGAAGATGTCCGACGCGAGGCCCGCGGAGGCAGAGGAGGAGGAGGACGAGGAAGCGGAGGAAGGAGCAGATCCCGAGCCCGAAGGACCCGCGGCGGCGGCGGCGGCGCCGGCGGCGGCCCCGGGCTTCCTGACGACCCCGGCCGAGAGCGGCCAGAGCCCGCCCAGCACCCGGAACAGCGACGACTTGCCGGCGCCGTTGGGCCCCGTCACGAGCAGGTTGGTGCCCGCCGGCACGCGAAGGCAGAGGTCGCGGACGAGGGCCGCGCCCGAGGGCGTGACGACGTCGCAGTGGTCAAACTCAATGCCGCCCTCCCAGGCCTCGATCCTCCCCGCCCCCGCCCCCGGCGAAGCGGCGGGACCGGCGGGGGAAGAGTCGGAAGAGGAGGGGGCGGCGCCGTTTCCGTCGGTGAGCAGGAGCGGAGCGGGACAAGCCCCCGCGATCCTGCCCGCGCCGCTCTTCCTCGAAGCTCCCCTCCTGCCGGAGACGTCGTCCGCCGCCCGCTGCAGCGCCGCGACCCTGTCCGCGTGCGCGCCCAGCTTCGCGGCCTTCCTCGGGCCCTGGGCGAGGTTGCCCAGGGCCGTGAAAAGCGAGATGATGACGTTTGTGTGGTAGCTGCGGTTGAGGGTGAACGTTTTTTTTTTTTTTTTCCTTTGAAGAAAAAGAGTGAGAAGAGAAAAAGCTTCTGCGCCCCGCTGCCGCTCCACTCGAGGGAAAGAAACAGGAGAGAGCTTCTTCGCCCCGCTGCCGCTCCACTCGAAGACCAAACTCAAAACCCCTTCCCTCACCGCATGTTGGCCAGCATCGACGCCCTGCCCGTCACCCCCTCCCCCGGCCGCAGGTCCCCCCTGAAGAACGGGCCGATGATCAGCACGACCGCCACCGTCGCCGCCGCGTACTTGGTCGTAAAGTCCTGCAGCATGGCGAACCGCCACTGCGTGTGGATCACGTGCGCCGCGTGCCTCGCGGCCTCGGAGAACGCGCCGCGGACCAGCACGCCCTCGCGCTCGACGCCGCCGTAAAATGCGACGGGCTCGGCGTTGGCGGCGAGGCGGGCGTGGAGGTGGCGGTAGCTGCCCTCGAGGTCGGCCTGCCTCTTGATGAGCTTCCCAAAGTTCGGGGCCGCGCCCATCGTCGCGCCCCCGGCCCCGAAGATGTAGGCCAGGATGGCCAGCGTGTACCTGTGCGTGCCCGAGTAGGACCGCAGCTCGCGGGAGAAGAAGGCCGCGTCGACCAGCGCCTCGACGGCCTCGCGCGCCAACGCGGCGGCGCCGTCGGCGAGCCGCGGCACGTCCTCGCAGATGCGCGCCTCGGGGTTGGCGATGCCGTGGGACCTGTCGACGGCCGCCAGCTTGTAGTACGTCATGCCGTCGAAGTAGGAGTCGTGGATCCGTTCTGTCAGGCTGGCGCGCCAGTCGCGCGCGACCGAGGACGCGACGCGGGCCGCCGTCGACTCGATGCCGGCGGCGACGAGGCAGAGGAAGACGTTCTCGGCGAAGTCCCGCGCGAAGAGCGGGACCTGCCTCAGGAACGCCGCCCGGAACATGTAGCCCTGCACGCGCGCGAGGCGGTTGGCGACGGCGGTGCGGGCGACGGCCAGGGCGAGGAGGGCCAGCAGCTTTGGCTTGGCCAAGGGAAGAAGGTATCGCATCGTGGGCCAGAAGGCTGGAGGGGGGCGCCTTTGCCGGATTGCCACCTTATTGGCTGCCGCTGCTGCTGCTGCTGACTTGCTGCCGTGGGAAGGGGAGGCGGCTGCGGCGAGGGCTTTGGCGGCGTGGCTGGGAGGTGTTTTCGGGTTTGAGGGTGAAAGAGAGATCGAGAAGGTTGAGATCATTCTGCGCTCGCTCTCCGACCGGGGAATAGCCTCGTCTTCTTCTCTCTCTCTTACCTCTGGTGACTCCTGTGCCTCGAGGCGCGCTTCTTCTTCTCAGCCGCAGAGTGCGCAGCGTAGCCCGCCGCCGCGGCGGCCGCGGCGAGCAGCGCTGCGGCGGCGAGCGCCGCCCGGCCCCGCGAGCGATGGCTCTTCGGGACCGCGAGCAGGAGCATCGAGCGCGCCCGCGCGTTGGGCTTCTGCGCAGAGGGTGAGGACATTGCAATACGCGCGCGCGAGAGCGCGTGAGGCGAGCGAGCGGTCGACAGAAGAGAGAGAGAGAGAGAGAGAGAGAGAGAGAGAGAGAGAGAGAGAGAGAAATCGACGAAGAGAGAGCGTGAGGAGAAAACCTGCTTTCTTTATCGTCGATCGTCGTCGAGCCGAGGAACCGACGACGAGAATGAATTTGTCGTTGTTGTTGTTGTCGTTGCAGAAGAAAACGGGGAGAAAAAAGTGCGAAAAGGAAATAAACAATAAAGCTGGGCTACTACTACTGCTACTCGCCCCTGCTATCGCTGCGGCGGCGGGCGGCGGGAGCCGAGGCTGCCTCTGACGGGGGGCCGCGCTGCTGCTGGCCTCCTTCTCCGTCGCTCGAGAGCCGCCGGGCCACCCCCTCTCCCTCCTCCGCCTCCGCCGCCGCCCCTTCCTCCGCCGACGCTGCTGTCGTCGTCGTCGCTGGCGGCGCCTCCTCCGCGCTCGCGGCGGTCGTCCCTTCCGCTGTTGACCACGGCAGCAGCGCGCGGGAGATCCTCCTCACGAGTCCCGCTGGAGCCGAACCGGGCGGGCCGTCGCTCCCGGCGGCAGCAGCGCCGCCGGAAGCAAGGCTCCTCCTCCTCGCCGCCGGCCTCTCAAACCCAAAGCTCCGCCGCGGCGGCACGTCCGGCGCCGGCGCCGGCGCCGGCCCGGCCCCCAGCGCCGCGGCCGCGGCCGCCCCCGGCGCGCCGTCGGCCTGCAGCCTCGCCCGCATGATCGCGTCCATCCGGAACAGGTCCAGCGCCGAGGGCGCCACGGCAGTCCAGTAGGAGCGTAGCGCGTCCCTGCGGAGCGCCAGGGCGTCGAGCCGCACCCGCTTCGCGTAGTCTGCCCCCGCGCTCCCGGCGTCAGCGGCCTCGACGAAGGCCGCGAGGGCGTCGGCCTCCTCCATGTAGTGGGCGAAGGCGGCCTCTCGCGCGCGGAGGAGCTCGTAGGCCTCCTGCTCCTCGAGGGCGCGGGAGCGGGAGGTGAGCGGCGGGGGGAGAGGGGGCGGGGGCGGGGGGAGCCGTTCCGAGGCGGCGGCAGCGGCGGCTTCCTCGGCCGCCGAAGTGGAAGCGGCGGCATACGGCGAAGGAGCAGCAGCGGAAGCAGGAACTGAAGGAGCTCCTCCCGTGACGCCTCCCTCTGCCGCCGCCGCTGCCGCTGCAGCTGCATCGCGCCCCTCCGGCCCCCCTCCCCCGACGTCGACTTCGACGCCGGGGCTCTTTTCGAGCCACAGGGGCGCAAGCACGTTGACCGCGATGATGCCCGTCGTGCCGCAGATCAGGATCGCCAAAATCGCCGTCAGCTGGATCTGCTGGCCCCAGTCGACCCACTCGGGGCCCAGGCCGCGCGAGACGATGGCGTCCAGGGGCGCCGAGGCAAGCGCGGCCTGGACGCTGGCCTTGGGGAGCCACGCCGCTCCCACGAAGCCCCGCTCCCGGGCCGACAGCGCGGTGCTCCCCCCCCCGACGACGAGCGCGGTGATCAAGGGGCGAGGCAGCCACCCGCTGAGGATGACGGCGCAGGCCTCGCGCACCCACTGCGAGGCCTTGCCGAGCTTCGCAAAGTTGAGGTTGGTGCCGATGCAGCCGAAGAGCAGCGGCTGCGCGAGCCACCACCAAAGCGAGCCGACGCCGTGCTCGACGTCGCGGGCAAAGGCCGGGCCCGGCCCCGCCGAGAGGAGGCGGGGCCTGCCCGTGCGCCAGAGGACGGAGGAGGTGACGCCCAGCGTCAGGGCGCCGAGAGCCCCCGCGCCGTCGTAGTGGAAGTGATCCACGACGTACATGTAGGTCAGAGCTGGAGTGATTGTTTTTTTTTTTCGGTAGAGTTTTTTCAGAGGAGGAAAATCGTTGAGTTCTTCCGTTTTCGGCGCCGCCACGCGGAAGGAGAAGAAAAAAACCTTCTCGCTCGCTCGCTCGCTCGCTCGCTCGCTCGCTCGCTCGCTCTCGCTCTCTCGCTCACCGAGTACGACGACAGCGGCCGTCCTCTTCCTCCGCGTCGACCAAACACGCGTCGCCGCCGCGACGACCGCGAGCAGGGCGCCCCCCGCGAAGCCCAGCAGCACGGAGATCGGCCCGTTGGCGAGCTGCAGCGCCAGCGAGGCCTTCGAGGGGACCGCGGCGGCGGCCTTCCCCTCGACCGGGGTCGCGCTCTGCACGGCAAAGTTGATGAAGAGGGTGTAGAAGAAGATCGCGACCAGATCGTCGAACGACGCCGCCGCGACGACCAGCGCCGGGATGCCCTTCGCGGCGCCGAGCCCTCGCTTCTGCAGGTCAAACATCAGCTGGATGACGATCGCGGGCCCGACGGCCTTGAGGATGAACCCGAGAGCGTAGGCCAGCAGCCAGGGCATGCCGAAGACGGCGTGGGCGACGGATCCGGAGACGACGGCCTCGACGATGCCCGGGACCAGCAGCAGGCGCACCGCCGCGGGGCCCGCGCGCCGGAAGACTTCCCAGTCCAATTCCAGTCCCGACCGCAGGAAGATCATCGCGAGCGCCCCCTGCCTGATCTTGGACTTCCACGAGGCCGGCAGCGGGGCCGTCAGCCAGGAGACCGGGACGTTCGCCACGGCGACGCCGGCGAGCAGCATGCCCAGCAGCGGGTGCAGGCCCGTGAAGGAGATCAGGGCGCCGCCGGCCTGTGCCGAGAGCCAGACGACGAGGACCGACCACACCTTGCCTCCCGGGAGCATCGTGGCGCCGAAGAGGAGGTAGCAGGCTGTTTTGTGTGTGTTTGTGTGTGTGTGGAGGGGGGGGGCGGGGGGGG
>Ga0210003_1002412_pt1 | contig 15835 bp, 21 predicted proteins | sample LantaG_FD_182804 | JGI IMG/M metagenome (GOLD analysis project Ga0210003, IMG submission 182804) | Deep subsurface microbial communities from Baltic Sea to uncover new lineages of life (NeLLi) - Landsort_02402 metaG (SPAdes) (version 2) | ecosystem: Environmental > Aquatic > Marine > Oceanic >...
ATCCCCGGTTGTTCGGGTCGATCGCGCAAGGTAACGCAGGGCCTGACAGTGATGTCGACCTCCTGCTAGACCTCGCCGCCGAGGGGTCCGGCAGTCGACTGTCCCGACTTTCGGGCATCCGATTAGAGCTGGAAACGTTACTCAAGATGCCAGTCGACGTCGCATGCGAAGACCTTCTCAAAGACGGCGTTTCACAATCTGCCCGAAACCAGGCCATCGCGTTGTGAGCAGATCGGCGCAGGATCGGCTGACCGACATTCAGACGGCGATCGCCAGGGTCTATGCCTACCGCCGGAGTCGGCGATCGAGGCAGCCGCCAGGTTGTTCGGAGACCGGCGTCTCGTCGCGATATCGGTCGATGACCAAACAGACGTGCCGCCGCCGGCAGCCCCGCATCCCGAGGCCGCCATCAGCCATGACCGTGTTCGGCCAGGGCGCGGAGCGTGGCGATGCATACCTTGCACCACAGCCACCGCCCGGTCGTGGTGGTGCCCTGACTCCCACCAACACGGTCAGCGGTCGCTTGCCGGTTGCCACTCCGGAGGCCTCGATGCCCGCCATCACCTCCCGCGCAAGCCGACCCGGCGACGGCGTATCCCCCATACCGAGGATCATGAATCGGCTTCCGCTCCACGTCAGCAGTGCCGATAACGATTTCGCTGCCGTCGCGGCACCGAAACTCGGGGACTGTTTCGGCGGGCACGGGTGACATCATCACCGGACTCCGCGAAACTTTTCAGCGCGGGCAGTGCCCGGCCCGTGTTCGGGACCGTGCGGCAACGCCGGTGCCCGGCAGGTGGACAACGTCACCGCCTACCAGTGCGCCGAACAGTAGCCATCGGCGAGTAAGCCAGCGGGCCGAGCAGACTGAGACGATGGACGTTTTGGCAAAAGGTATCTCACTGTCGGGAAGACGCGCCCTAGTGACGGGTGGCTCCCGCGGTCTGGGGCGCCGGGTGGCCCATGTGCTGGCCGACGCAGGCGCGCTGGTCACGGTGGTCGGACGCGACATCGGTGCGCTGTCCGACACTTGTTCCGCCGTGCCCGAGGGCGCGGCCTCAATGTCGGTGATCACGGCCGATCTCGCCGACCCTACCGGGGCGCAGTCCGTGGTCGACCGGGCCTTGGCCCTCTCCGACACCTGGCACATCGTGATCAACTGCGCGGGAGTTGCCTTCACTCAACCAGTCGGCGGGATCGATCCCGCACAGTGGCGGCAGACATTCGCCGTCAACGTCGACGCGCCGTTCCTCATCTGCCAGGGACTCGCCGGCGGCCTGGTGAAAAGTAGGTCTGGGCGCATCGTCAACGTGTCATCCCACTCCGGTCGCCGGCCCCAGCACGGCTCGTGCGCCTACTCGGCATCCAAAGCTGCCCTCCAGATGCTGACCCTCAGCCTGGCCGTCGAACTGGGACCCCATCAGGTGACCGCCAACGCGATCTGTCCCACGGTCTTCATGTCCGATATGGGCCGGCGGCTGTGGAGCGACTCGGAAGTGAGCGCGGCCAAGACCGACCAGATCCCTGCCAAACGGTTCGGAAATATTTCCGAGATCACAGATCTGATCTTGTTTCTGGTCTCTGATCACGCCGCCTTTATCAACGGCGCAGTCATCGGCATCGACGGCGGGCTGTTCGCGGGCCGCCCCGCGTCGGGTCAACTGAGCTGGCCTGGCTGACGATCAGTCGCGAACCGAGCCGGGCGGCGCGCTCGGGATTGATGTCGATCTTCTGCACCGGCACCGGCACCGAACGTCCGGCGGGCGTAGGCCAGCGAGTCGCGGTCGGCCCGCAGCGTGTTCGCCCCGACCTCCGCCTCCCGCAGCCGCAGCCAGTGGTCGGCGACCTCGTCCAACGTCAGGTGCGTGCGCGGTGCCCACGCGGCCCGGTCCCACTGGTTGTGCTGATCCTTGACCCAGTTCTTCGCCTCCCGCTTGGTGGGGAAGGTTTTGACCGCGCGGACCTGGCGGCCGGTGACCGGGTCGGTTCCCAAGGTGGGCCGCGCCTGCCATCGGCCGTCGGGCAACTGCCGGATGCCCTCGTCGATCCGCTCGCCGCGCTGCGGAGGATCGCGAGCCGCTCGGCGTGGTTTCCGTCGGTGCTGGTCAGCTGACGCCGCTCGGCAACCAGTTCGGTGCGGGTCATATCCCTGACCTGCGCGAGGTAATCGAAACGCAGCGCCCATAAAGCACAGAGCAATCGGCCCCGCCATCGCGCTGGGCTGTAGGCGCTCACTCCTCGGCAGGGAGGTCCCCTAGTTGGTTCCGTACTTGCACGACTTCGGCTTCGAGCTTCTGCAGGCGGTGGTGACCTCGTGCGCGCGAAGAGGCTTTCAGCGGCTAAATGGAGCCGGCAGCAACACTGAGCGGTCCGAGGTTAACCCCGATTCCACCCCCGAAGGGGAAGTCGATCATCAGCACCACAGCGAGAGACACTGCAGCGAGGAACGCCCAGGCATACATGAGGTGGGGCCGTTCCACCGTCAGGGCAGACATGCCTACCGTGGCCGCCAGCAGTAACCCGGACAAGAGGATGAGCGCAACCAGGATTGCCGGAAGCGATCGCTGCGCTACCGCGGTTACCTTACTTTGGGCGGCGGTTAACGATGCAGCAGCCGACACCATTCCGCTCGCCGCCGGGTCAGCGTTCCCCGCGGATGCCACGCGGTGCACGCTGTTCTGCAGCTTGTCGAATGTTTCAGCAGAGGGCAGCCCACTGACGATTCCCTCCGCAAGCGCTGGTCCATCCTTGTTCACGACTGTGTTCAAGTATTCGCGTAGATTGTCGTTGACCTCGTCGGCGCCGGCTTGGTCCGGGATCGCACTCGCTGCCCAGGAAAGTTGCTGTGCTGAGGATGCCTGGAGGTCGACAGCGTCCTGACCAGCGCTCACCGCCGACCAGGTGATCGTGATACTAAATCCGACTAGGAAAGCAAAAGTCGCCCCAAACACACCGAGCAGCTTGCCGGCGTATTCTTCTAAATGAGCACTTCGTTCCGGCGAAGCCCCCCTGTTGAGGGCAAACCGGCAACCGGCGCTGACAGCGGCGAAAAGCACGAATCCGATGGCGATAATCAGCCAGGGGGGTAGTGCAGAAAGGGTTCGCACACGTAAGTCCCTTCCATCGCCGGCATCCGGAAGGCCACGATCCCAATGGCGCACGTGTTGTGTTCGACCTGTCTCCGCCAACAACGGGTGCGTAACGAATGCTACTGGTCGCCAGCCTCGGAATTGATTGATCCCTCGTAATGGTCGATGGATGCCCGGAACCTAACATCAACGAGCTCGCCTTCGGTGGACTCACTGCTTGCCGGGCGGTCTACGGACAGCAGCGACAGCTGCTGCGACCAACAGGCTGCGTAAGCAACCTGGAATCCCCCGTCCTTCAGGGCGGGGGGACGTCAAAGGTCGACGAGACCCTGCTTGCGCAGCAGATCCTTCACACCGTCGTGCTGGCCGCGAACGTAGGCCACCGCGAGCAGCTTGTTGAACGAGTCGGCCAGGGCGTTCTCCCGCGCGTCAGCACTGCTCAGTGCGGTGTCGATGAGCTGCTGCAGCCGTCTTCGGTGAGCGCCGCCGGCGTGTGCCTCCCGTAGCCCGTCGAGACGCCGATCTGCTGGTCGGCGCCGCGCAGCTGCCCGGGGTGCAGTGCGCCGCTGCGGCTGATCGCCCGGTTGATCTCGCACACGAAGTCCACGTCGACCGGGCCGAGGTGGTCGACGATCCGCTGCGCAGCATCGCGAAGGTCTTCCAATAGCGGCAGGTCCGAGCGCGAGGTGATCCCGTCGAGGCTCCCCGAGCGAAGAAAGTTCTCGGTGTCCAGACGGCCGGTCGCTAAGCCGTCGAACGCCTTACCCGAGGAGTACACGACTCCTGCCAGGTCGGCGATGCTGATCGAGGCCACGATGCGGCTCCTTAATCTCGTTCTTCGGGTCTAGTGTCGCGCGTGATGTGGTCATAACGATGCTGGCCAACGACGAGGCCGTCGAGGCGGTCACCGAAGGCGATCGAGGTGTACCCATTTTGGACGGGGTGCCGCTGGTAACTCACCCCGGTGACGGGGAAAGGCACGCTTCACAGGGGTGGGGAATCTGCGTCCCCGGGGGGCCGGGTCAGGCAGGTGCAGAAAGGTGCGCGGCGGCTTCTCGGTGGGCGATGTCGTCGGGTTGTTCGCGGCCAGGGGGGCGGCCGACGGACAGCCCGGCAAGGTATTCCTCGATTTCGCGGAAATTGTCGGCGGCCGTGGCGGCGCGGGCGACGTCGTCGGGTGCGCCCAGGCATTGCCCCCAGAGCAGACTATGTGCCATCACATCTGACCGACGCGCAACGCGCACGCGGCATCCAGACCATGCTCGACGCCGGGGTGTCGGTGGCCAAGGTCGCCAAACTGATCTCCACCAAGAAGGCGGTCGTGGTGGCCGCTGAGACGGCCGGAAAATCCACCGAGGCGATGGAGGCCCTCGCAGACGGCCAACTGAACCGATCGCAGCGCGAGCCCGATCAGGCCGGGGAGTTCGGCGACGATCGCGGTCTCGTGGTGGGCGCTGGCCATGGCGTTATCGGGGTAGCCGTCGGCGTCGGCGCGGTAGATCGAGGCGTTCCAGCCGACCGTTGCGAGCCTGCGGGTAGGCCGATTGAGGTGCCCGGCGACGGTGTGCCCAGATGGCAAGGCCCCACAGCTGGTCCTATTGAGGCGTCGCAGGCTTGAACGAGTCTAGGACCGCGGTGGCGGCCTCGAGGTCGCTGTTGCCCTCGGGGAAGACCGCGGCCCAGATTTCGGCGAGCGACTGGGGGCCGAGCACGATGATGGCGGACAGGAACTTCACCGGATTGCCGTCCTCGTCCTTACCGGTGCCCGCGAGCTCGGTCCCCGGCTGGCCGCCGGCAGTCACATCCAGTGGATCGTCGAGGTTGATCTCGGTGTAGTTGTCCTCGAGGAATGTCGTGGTCGAATCGACGATCGACTCGATCTCCTTCAACGCCGCATCCTCGGTGTCGTAATTCTGGGCGCGGAACTGCAGAATCGCCCCGTTCGGGCTTTCCAGCGAGCCGAAATCTCCGACCTCGTCGATCTTGCCCACCGTCCAGTTGGACGGCGCCTCGATCGAGAACATCGCCTCCTGCTGCTGCGGGTAGTACAGCGTCGTCGTCCCGGCGGCGAAATTCTCGCTGCTGGTCGTGGCACTGGCGGCGCTGCTGGCCGCACTGGTGGCCGGCGAGACCGCGCTCGAAGCGCTTGAGGCTATGTCCTTGGTGGCTTCCTTGGTCTGGGAGCAACTCGTGACGAGCGTCGCGGCGATGGCCAGGCCGACGGCAGCGGCGGTGGTGCGGGTCAATTTGGCGGGCATCGCAGGAGAATACCCCCGGCTCGATGTCCATGAGTTGGTGTTCGCAGTACGACGCCACCTCGGCCTCACGCTCGTAAAGCACCCCGTAGGTGAAGGTGTCCTCGCCGGCGGCGTGCGCGGCGTCGGCGGCGGCCAGCAGGTGCTCGCGGCTGACCACGCTGTCCTGGTGGTCACCGAGGAGGGTCTGGATCGCCTTGGATCGCCGATCGGCATTAACTAAGCATGGAGGGCGCTGAGGCGCTTTCCGGGAATACTCAGGAGTCATGACCGCGCGGTGCCTACCTAAGCCTCGATCCACTGATGGGCTGGGTTGGCTGATTTGCCTGGTGGCCGGGTGGTCGGTTTTGGTTGTGTGCAGGTGGTCAAGCGGGAATGATGGCATCGCCTCCTGCAACGACTACCGGGCCGTAGGCAGGTTCTAGCGCGGACAACCCTAGGCCGATCTTGCGGGCAGGGGTCAGGCCGACAAAAGAAGTGGACGCTGCCCCTCGGCACCATCCAGGACCCGCTTCACCGCGCTGTGGTGTACCCCGACGGCGGCGGCGATCCGGTTCAGCGGGTCCCCGTTGCCGTGGCGATCAGGATGGCCTGGACGGTCTCAACCAGCTGGCGGATGAGCTTCGCGGCGACCAGTTCGGCGGCCAGCCGGGCGGTCTGCTCAGCCCCGTCGCAGGAGGGGGGCGGTCGCGGCTGAATCGTCACGGCGGGCCGGTAAGGCGCGGGCTGGGGTCGCGCTTGATACCGCAGGACTCGCGGTACCCGGCGCGGTCGTAGTCGCGGCGGGAGTCGCGCTACGGGATCGTCGCGTAGGTTTCATGACCGCGACCAGGGCGATGGTGGCCACCGCGACGGCCAGATCAATCACCAGCGGCAGGACAGGCGCGAGGGTGGGTGTGATCCCGGCCAGTACCGCCAGGTCACGCAGCGCGACGAAGCTCAGTAGGAACGCGCCTGCCGCGAGCGCGACGGTGGCGGTCACAGCGGCCGGTTGGCAGCATTTCAGGGGCGCTGGACAAACCCGACAGCGGGTTTCTCAGCAGCATGGTGACCACCAGCCCGGGCCTAGATTTGGCCTAGCCCGGTCTAGGACGCGCTACGCGTCACGGTCGTCGCGAGATCACTGAGTAATCGATCGACCCTTGGCCCAGGTGGCCGATAGGCTAAATTCTAGGCGCCCGGTGACGCCGATGCCCGCGCCCTGCTCGGCTTCGGCCGAGCCGGATGCGAATGAGGCCGCACCGCCGACGCCGCACTGGCAGGGTGAATTGTGCTGTTGGCCCTGGCTTTCCGCCCCGCTGCTGCCGAGATCTTGGCCGCCGGTGCGGCTCGCGATAGCTGTGGATGATGTTGCCGCGACCGACGGCGGGAGATTTTGCACGTCGGTGATGCCCTGTTCGACGGCGTTGACGAGGTCATTGGCGAAGGTCGCCAGGTTGATGCGCGGAAACAGCTGCGCACGGGTGGGTGTCCCCGGACTTATGTTGCGGTTGTAGCCGGCGTCGACGATAACCTTCAGCGCGGGTTCGATCAGGGCGACCAATTGCTGCAGCGCCGCCACATTGCGGATGGGGTCCAGAAGCGGCAGATTCTTGGTCGGAATGAGGTAGTAGGTGGTGTCACCCACTACCGGGCCCTGCTCATATTCGGGATGACCCGCGATGGTGTTGGCGGGGTCGGCATATTTCGGGTGCAGGTACACGATCCCCATCAACGCATTCAGACCGGCGATGAGATTGATCGGATAGTTAGGAAAATCGGCGAATCCGTCGTATTGCTGAGCGATGTCGGCGGTGGGGAATCGAGTGTCGGTCGGCGTTGCGCCGTTGAACGAGAAGTCGACGATGGGAATGTATAAGCCCCTGAATCGCATCAGGAGGCCGCCGTTGGGCCGGTTGAGGTTGCCCGCCAACACGAACGAGATATCCGGAGCGCCAGGGAGGGGGGCGGTGCCGGGATAGAGCTTGGCAAGCGCGCGTTTGTATTCGGTGGAGATCACCGCACTCTGCGAAATGCCGGAGATGACGACGTGGTCGGACGGTGACGTGGTCGTGGCTACCGTCGAGGTCAAGATGTCGACACCGATGCGCACCAATTGATTGAACTTCGCGGTCAAAAGGCCTGTCAGCGGCCACGCATCTTCCGGCGTGTAGAGCCGCCTGACGTCAGATACGGGAAAAGCGGCCAGTTCTGGGTGTGTCGGGCGAATGAAGTTGTCCATGATCCCGGTCGTGAAAGGCACACTCGGGGTTCCCGCGCCCGTCCCGCGCATCGTGATAACCGCGTTGGCGGTCAGCCGCACGTCTGACACCGTCGTCGACGACACGGCCAACGTCATTGCGCTGATCAATGCGAGCAGCAACACCAATATCGAACGGTTCGCATGTCGCATGCTGAACCCCTTGAGTCAGCTGGCACTGCTGGCTCTAGACACGGATTGCCCACTTCGACCAAGACCTCCCTGACGCCAAGTAGCAATCACGAAGGCGGCCTGTGCGCACTAGTCGCTCAGAGCAGCTGCGCTTTCGCCTCTCGTCCACCGATTCGGGCGGTACGTTTGAGGCTGAGGGCCTTCGTAATGCTGTCGGCCTGGGCGCGGCGCAGAGCATCCAGTTGGTTCGTGAGGGTGTTTCGTTGGGCCTCGGTCTCTTGCAGCCAGGTCCGGTACATGGTGGCCTCGGAATTCTCCGGAGTCTAGCGTTTTCGGAATGGGCCATCTCAGCGACGACGAGTGCCGGGAGCCGGATAGCTGCACCGACAGCCCACTACGTCGTAACGAGGTCGCTCGGACTAGCCGGGATGTCGAGGCTGGCGAGGCTGGCGAGTACACCATCGACGGTCCCGTCATCTTGGGGCCAGGGCTGCCGCCCGAGGATGGTTCCTGCGTTCAGTTCGCTGTGCAGTTTCATGTCACCACTGCAACGGTGGTCGGGCTCAAACGCATCGCCGATGCGCGCGGGGTGAGCGCGCCGGAACTGTACCGACAGGTCGTCGGTGACCTGCCCTTGGCTTCCCGAGGGGGCTCCCTGCGTGAAATCTCGCCGGTGGACTCAGAAGCCGTAGTTGGCGAAGGCCTTGCAGCCCATCGTGGTCGACCGGCTGCACCGCCCGCCGTGGCACCTTCAGCGCTCGAGCGCGCGGATGAGCAGGTCTTTGATCTCGGCTTGTCCTTTTGGCGTGCTCCCACTGAATGAGCCCAACCAGTTTTAGAGTCCTGTGACCCGATATCGGGTTGGAAGGGACGATGAAACATATGGCTGGTCGGAAGCGGCATTCCGCGGAGGACATTGTGCGCAAGCTGCGCCGTGCTGATGAGTTGGCTGCCGAAGGCAAGATGGGCGAGGACGTCGCCGCCGAGCTGGGGGTGTCGACGGCAACCTTGTATAACTGGCGGCGCGCCTACGGCGGGATGGACGCGGATGCGGCCAAGGAGCTCAAGGAGTTGCGTGAGCAGAACGCCCGCTTGAAGCGGTTGTTGGCCGAGGCCGAGCTCGTCAAGGACGCGCTGCGGGAGGTAGCGAGGGGAAAAATCTGAGCCCGGCCGCCAAGCGCCGCGCCGTGGACATGCTCAAAGAGACATTGAGCATGTCGGAACGGTTGGCCTGCAAGGCGGTCGGGCTTTCTCGCTCCACCCACCGACGTCTGCCCCAAGCCCAGAGGCCCACCGACCCTGACGTGGACATGCGGGCCTGGTTGCGCACCTATGCCTCCAAGCACCCATGCCACGGGTTCCGGCGGGCCTGGGCGGCGCTACGCCACGATGAGGGCCAGAGAGTCAACGTGAAGAAGGTGCACCGGTTGTGGCGCGAGGAAGGCCTGCAGCGCCGTGTCCACAGCCCGCGTAAACGGCCCGGAATGTCCTCGGTGCCCCAGGTTGTCGCCGACGCCCCGAAGGTGGTGTGGGCGATTGACTTCCAGTTCGACTCCACCACCGACGGCAAGGCGATCAAGATCGCGTCGATGGTCGATGAACACACCCGGGAATCGCTGCTGCACCTCGTCGAGCGCTCCATCACCGCTGAGCGACTCGTCCCCGAACTCGAGAAGGTGTTCGCGGTGGCCGGCGGCCCACCGAAGGTGCTCCGGATGGACAACGGTCCAGAATTGGTCTCCCAAGCACTGCAACAGTTCTGCCAGGGCAAGGTCGGATTGTCCTACATTCCGCCGGGCACGCCGTGGAACAACGGCTACATCGAATCGTTCAACAACCGGCTACGCAAGGAATGCCTCAACCGCAACCACTGGAACACCCTGTTCGAGGCCCGAGTGGTCATCGGCGACTTCAAAGACGAGCACAACCACAGACACCGGCATTCGGCTCTGGGCTACCGAACACCCGCCGAGTACGCTGCCCGATGCAGCCACACCCACTACCCCGCCAGCCCATTTCCCCCGAACGAGCGGGTGGTCGATCATGGAGAGGTCAGTACGCCTACTGAGCGAGTGCAGGGGATGATCGAACTGATGCGGTCGATAAGGAATTAGACGGTGGCTTCGGTCAGAGTGCCGTTTTCGGAGACGGCACCCTTTACTGGTGGCGTCAGGTATGCGAGTAGCTCCCGCAGATTGTTCTTATAGCCTGTGCCGCAATGTACCTCCACCAAGCGCAGCGAGGTCGCCAGGCCTGAGCACGGGCCGTTGCTAGTGAAAACTCTGCCGTCCTGGACGAAACTGAGAGAGCCGTCTCTGACAAGCTTCGCTGCGGGTACCTCTCTTTCGAATCGTTCGAATTGATTCGAATACACCAAGCAATGCTTGTCGTCCAGCAAGCCCGCTGCGCCGAGGACGAACGCACCGGTGCATACAGACATCACGTACTTGCATGTCTCGGCATTGGCAATTCCCTTGATGTAGTCGAGGGTTCCGTTCGCCTCCAACGCTGGGATGTTTCGCGCGCCATGACCACCCGGAACTACAACCACGTTTGCCGGCGGAGCGGTTTCATAGCTGAAGTCAGCGATAAATTTCATGCCCGAGGACATGACAATCGGATCAGTGGTCGGCGCGACAGTGAAGACATTCGGAGTCGTGCCATCCTTGAGGTTGAACGTGTAGCTGAAATCGGATTCCTCGATGGGTCTATCGGTGGGCAATTCTTGGAACGCAGTCATCCACCAGAACATTTCGTACGGGCCCACGACGTCTTGCTCTTCCGCGCCGTCAAACATGACGAGGGCCATTGAGAGATCGTTCATGACTCCAGGGGCGGAACTGTTATCAGAAATGCCACTTCTCCAAACTTTGATCGACCCGGGCGTGTCCGGAGGTTCTGTTACTTGAGTGCCTCCTCGGTGTGAGGGTGCCCGGGTTGATGGTAGTCGAGCGCTTCGGCCCGTGCCGACGGTTCCTGACGACAATCGCCTCATGTTGACGACGGTTGAGGATCCGGCGTGCGGCAGGTCATCGCGCGCGTGGGGTTTACCGAGAACCCAACCACTGGAACACCCTGTTCGAGGCCCGAGTGGTCATCGGAGACTTCAAAGACGAGCACAACCACAGACACCGGCATTCGGCTCTGGGCTACCGAACACCGGCCGAGTACGCTGACCGATGCAGCCACACCCGATACCCCGTGGCCTGCGAGATCAACTGAATCCGGACAACAACAACCTGGCTCTAAAGCCGGGTGGACTCAATATCAGGGACACGCCACTTTTTCAAGGGACCGCGCCCGCAAGTTTGTGTCGGCGAGCCCAACCCGCGTCTCCGCAAGGAACTCGGCCAGTCCAGTCTCCACCGCGGCAAGACGCTGGGAATGTTCCCGTTGGAGCCTGGATGTTGACGGGAATGTTGACAAGACACAAAACAGGCCAGGGTTTTTAGGCCCTGGCCTGTCCCTGGTGGAGCTGCCGGGAATCGAACCCGGGTCCTACGGCATTCCCTCAAGACTTCTCCGTGCGCAGTTCGCTATGTCTCTACTTGGATCTCCTGCTCACGCGAACAAGTCAGGATGACGATCCCAGTCGCTGTTTGATTTCCCGCTAGATCCCGCGACCGGACTTAACGGTTTGTCCCTCTAGCTGATGCCAGGGTCCGGGCCGAGGGCGCTCCCGGTCTGACAGACACACCGTCGCTTAGGCAGCGAGGGCGTAGTCGCGCTGATTGGAATCGGCGCTTAATTGGTTGCAACGACGCTTACGGTGGTCTCTTGCCTGCACCGGCACGCTTCCCTTGATTCGATGCGCGAAGTCGAAACCGTTCAGCCCCTCGCACCCTGGCCGAAATTCGACCAGAATTCAGAGTCTACGCCAGCCGCCCGACAGAACCGAGGCCCCAAGACATGAAGCAAGACCTGCGTGGCGAGAAATCGCTGGAAGCCTGGGGGTTCGTCCGCAAAGTCCTCGATGACCTGACCCAGCAGATCACCGCCGATGCCCGCAGCGAGCGCGAACTTCTCGAAGGCCTTCGTTTGCTCAACCGAGTCAGCGCGCTATGCACCGAATTGACGGTCGACACCGATCCCGACCACCCCCATTTCGTTGCGATGTGCACGCCGTTCCGATTCGTCGGCGGTCCCAATCCGCACGGCGCCTACTGGCTGGCCATGATCGCCGGCGATCGCGTCTACCGGCTCACCGGCACCCGCGGCACCTCGACCTACCTCGGCCTGCAGGTGCTGGCCGGCACCGGGTTGAACCCGCGGCGGATGAGCAACTACCTCGGCGACCGTGATCTGGTGCTCGACGGCACCGACGGCTTCAACATCGTGTTCGCCGCAACCCGGCCCGACGACGCCGACCTGGCCGGCGCACAATGGGTCCAGATCCCCGACGACACCTCCTCGATCGTCGTGCGCGACTACATCGCCGACCCGGACACGCAAGTCCCGGCCACCTTGCACATCACCCGCCTCGGCACGCCGACGCCACCACCGGTGCTGACCGACGAGTTACTGGCCGATCAGCTCACCGCGATGGGCTGGACGATGGTCAAACTCACCACGCTGCACCGCACCGTGCGACCCGATCTGCTCGAAACCCCGAACATTCTGATCACCTCAGGCTCGGAAAGCCTGGGCGGGGAGAACACCACGCCCGACAATCTCTACATGCTCGGCCTGTTCGACCTGCAACCCGACCAGACGTTGCAACTGCAGTTCCGGCCGCCCGAAACCCGGTACTGGTCGGTCACTGTGGAGAACATCTGGCACGAGTGCCTGGAGCCGCTGGTGCGCCACAGTTCGGTGACCAATCGGGGCATCGAACCCGAGGCCGACGGCACGGTGCGTCTGGCGATCGGCGCCCGCGACCACGGATACGGACACTGGCTCGATACCGGCGGACGCACCAGGGGTTTCGTCACCGTGCGTTGGCTGGACAACCCGCAGGCGCCCGACGTCACAGTGCGCGTACTGGGCGCGAAGGCTCCCTGATGGGCGACGCCGCCGCACGACTCGATCCGGACCGGTTGATCGAGCAGGCCTGTGAACTGGCCGGTAGCGATGACTTCAGTGACGCCGACGGCTGGCGGGAGAATCTGTCCCGGCTCGTCGACGATCTCGTCAGCGAAGCCGATCTGTCCCCCATCGGGGTGGAGGTCGCCGCCGCCGACGTGATCATGCCGCTGCGCAATCGACTGCAGATCACTCACTGGCGCAAGCACAACCCCGAGATCGCCCACGAACGCATCCAGCGGCCCATCGTCATCATCGGTCAGCCCCGCACGGGCACCACGATCCTCTACGACCTGCTGGCTCAGGATCCCGAATTGCGTGCGCCGCTGACCTGGGAGGTCGACCACCCCTTCCCGGTTCCACAGCCTGCTACCTACGACACCGATCCGCGCATCGCCGAGACCCAGGCCCAGTTGGAGATGAGCGAGCAACTCATCCCCGGTTTCATGAAGTTCCACCCGATGGACGCACTCGTCGGCCAGGAGTGTGTGCGGATCTTCGCCGGCACCTTCTGCAGCATGATCTTCACCGTGCAGTACCGGCTGCCCAATTATCAGCGCTGGTTGATGCACCACGCCGATCACTCCCCCACCTACCGGTACCACCGAAAGTTTCTGCAGCACTTGCAGTCCGGCGTTCCGGGACAGTGGCTGCTGAAGACGCCCGCACACCTTTGGCAGCTCACCGACCTGCTGGCGGAGTACCCCGACGCACTGCTGGTCCAGACCCACCGCGATCCGCTGGTGGTAATGAGCTCCACGAGTGCGCTGATGTGTCACCTGCGAAGGCTCGCCAGCGACAACCCGACCATCCCGGAAGCCGCCGAACAGTGCAGCGAGGAGATTGTGCTCGGACTCAACCGGGAGCTGCAGTCCTTCGATGACGGAGCAGTTGATCCCGGCCGAATCATCAACGTCCAGTTCGCCGACTTCATGCGCGATCCATTCGCGACCATCCGGTCGATCTACGAACACCTCGGCCGGGAACTGAGCCCGACAGCCGAAACCCTGATGCGCGAACATCTTTTGGCTCATCCCGGCGACGGCGGTGGCTCCCGCTACGCCTGGACGAACACCGGCCTTGACGCGGGGGAACTTCGCGAGAAGGTATGGGCGTACCAGGAACGCTTCGACGTGCCCAGCGAGGAACTGCGCTAGCAGGCAATCAGTCGTGCAGAAAATCAGTGAGCCACCGGCGAATTTCATCGAGGCAACGATCCTCGACTTTCCCCGCGATTCCGGAGATGCGCCGTCTGCCGATAGTGCGTGGTTGCTCGGTCATAGCGTAGGTCGGTTGCGGTAACTGCAGAGTTGATCCGGTCAGTTCCACCTGCTGGGGCCATCCGCGCCGTCTGGTGGTGGCCGGCACGATGATCACAAGTTCGGTGACGGCGCTCAGATAGCCGACCGATGCGACGATGACGGCCGGCCGGCGGCCCGCTTGTTCACGACCGACGGGGGGGTCAAGGTCTACCCACACGACCGTTCCCGGCTCAATGCCGTCGATCACGGAGCGCCGTCGAGATCGCTGTCGGCCCCCGCCCAGGCGTCCGATTCATCACGCCAATCCGCGAGGGTGGCGTCGTCGGCAGCAGCCATCGCAGCGGCCACCGCAGACAGTCGACCGCGACGTTCGTAATCCTCGAGCACGCCCTCGATGAACTTCTGCACCGTTTGATGTCTTTCAGACGCGCCCGCGGAGATGCGGTCGCGCAGTGTCTTACTCACCTTGATAGTGGTCAGATCGGATGAGGCCATCCCAAAATCATACACTTGGTATGCAATATTGACATATCAAAAGTAACCCGTTTTAGATCACGTACGCGATGTTCTCCACGATCCGCGCACCGACCACGGCATCACCGGCGTAGTCGATGCCTGCGGGCCGGTAGTCAACCAGGGCGCGTCCGCCGGCCAACCGAGTGAACTGCAACCCGTCGAGGGTGACGGCGGTGGTCGGATCAGCCCCATCGAAGTCCTCGACGAGGGCCGCGCGGCCGTCGACGGCGACCCGGATCTCCCGCGACAACGGCCCGGTCAGCTTCAGCAGCACCCGCGAACCATCCGGCGCCTGCCCTTTCTTACCCACCACGAAGCTCATGCTCGCCGCCATCTCGTCGAGGGACAGCCGGGCGTCGGCCCCGGACAACTCCGACTCGCTCGGACCGCGTCCCAGAGCGGCGCGGATGTCCTGCTCGTGCATCCAGCAGTCGAACACCCGGATTCGCATGAACCGGCCGTAGCTGTCGGGTCCGGCCGGGGTCTGGGTCGGGGCGTTCCAGTCCTCGATCGCCATGGCGTTCAACGCCGCTCGCCGCCGGGCGGTGACGTCGCGGAACCGCGCCAGCAGGTCGGCCCCCGATTCGCCTCGCAAGGATCGGACCCACGGTTCGTTCATGGCGCCAACGAAGTTGCGGACGTGGCCCAGCGTCTGGAGATCCACGTCCGGTTCCGGCACGGCCAGGCCCAGGAGCATCGACTCGGTGCCGACCATGTGGGCGACGACGTCGTGGACGTCCCAGCCCGGCAGCGCGGTCGGGGTACGCCACTGCTCCTCGCCGACATCGGCCAGCAGGGCAGCGATGGCGTCCCAGGAGGCGGACAACCCCGCCAGGACATCGGCTTTATCCAGCACGGTCACGGGGCGCTCTGAACTACTCACCCGCCGATGCTAACGCAGCCAGGCCGGCCCTCCCGGGGCCATCAGGTCTTGCCCTTTGCGCGGCGGCCGAGTTCGCGAACCACCTCGCGCTGGGCGTCGCGACGAGCCAGGTCCTGACGTTTGTCATGGGCCTGCTTACCGCGGGCCAACGCCAGTTCCACCTTCACTTTGCCGTCCAGGAAGTACAGCGACAGCGGCACCAGGGTCAGATTGCCGTCGCGGATCTTGCCCACCAAGGTGTCGATCTGGCGGCGGTGCAGCAGCAATTTGCGGTTGCGACGCGGGGTGTGGTTGGTCCAGGTGCCGTGGTGGTATTCGGCGATGTGCAGGTTGCGGAGCCAGATCTCGCCGTCGTCGACGGTGGCGAACGCATCAGCCATCGACGCCTGCCCCTCCCGTAGGCTCTTGACTTCGGTGCCGACCAGCGCGACACCGGC
>Ga0210003_1002413_pt1 | contig 15817 bp, 25 predicted proteins | sample LantaG_FD_182804 | JGI IMG/M metagenome (GOLD analysis project Ga0210003, IMG submission 182804) | Deep subsurface microbial communities from Baltic Sea to uncover new lineages of life (NeLLi) - Landsort_02402 metaG (SPAdes) (version 2) | ecosystem: Environmental > Aquatic > Marine > Oceanic >...
GTTTATCTATTTTCCAAACCCCACGATATTGTCCTGGTACAAGTCTAGCAACACCTTTTTTATTGTGAAACTGTTGAACACCTTTTTTGCCAGGATCACAAGTTCCCATCCAACAGTAAAATTGCCATTTACCATCTACTTTATATGAAATTGTAAGACAGTCGTCAAACACATTTGTTACTTTATCCCCAACTATGGAATTTCTTACACCTACAATGTTTACATCGTAGTCTTTTGTACCCTCAAACCAAAGATATCCCTTTGATTTTACGGCTTTTTCAATTTCTTCTTTAGTATAACACATAATTTCTTTTAATAATAAATATATAACAATATTTAAAATGGTATTTTTTTATAAAAATATTGACTTTTAATTTATTAATATATTTATAATAAACTTATATCTTATGTTATTAAAAAATGGATCCAAAGGAGAGAATGTAAAAACACTCCAAACAAAATTAGGACTTACTGTTGACGGTGCATTTGGATCTGTAACAGAAAAGAAAGTAAAAGAATGGCAATCCGCTAATGGATTAACCGCAGATGGTATTGTTGGTAATAGAACATGGTCAAAAATGTTTGAATCTACCCAAGTTATCAAAGAAGATGTGGTAATTCCTTTAGGTGGATCATTAAATATTGAAAAATTAAAGGGTCATATACCTGATTCGGTGATTACACAGATCCCTGAGACCGCAAAAAAGTTTAATATTACAAATAATCTACGTTTGGCTCACTTTTTGGCTCAATGTAGTCACGAATCAGGAGGTTTTAAGGCGGTTTCTGAGAATTTAAACTATTCTGCGGATGGTTTAAAGAAAATATTTGGAAAATACTTTCCTGGTAACCTAAATGAATCATATGCTCGTCAACCTGAAAAGATTGCGGCTCGTGTTTACGCTAGTAGAATGGGAAATGGTGATGAAACTACTAAAGAAGGGTTTAAATTCAGAGGTAGAGGGTATATTCAGTTGACAGGTAAGTCAAATTACACTAATTTTACCAAATTTATTGGTGAAGATTGTGTTTCTAATCCTGATTTGGTTGCAACTAAGTATCCATTGGCTTCTGCAGCGTTCTTTTTTGATTCAAACAAGTTATGGTCTATCTGTGACAAGGGTTCGGACGATGCAACGGTAACTGCAGTAACAAAAAAAGTAAATGGAGGTACAATTGGACTACCTGATCGTATTAAACACTTCAAAAAGTACTATAATTTACTTAAATAACTTGACATACATCATAAAATAGATTAAAATTAAGTATAAATCTTAATAATATGTTTTTTACAGTAGTTTTATGTGTTTTTACACTAGTTTTAATAGTTTTTGGTGTTGGTTTGTACATTTGGTGGAAAAAATTTGGTAAATCGTTCTTTGAGATGGCCAAAACCCTAACTAATATGAATAAAACCATGTTTAACCCTAAAAATATAGGTAATATGGGTAATATGGGAGATATTAACCAACAAATGAAAATAATCCAAGATTTCTTTAAGAAAAAACAATAAAACCCTATTAATTAGGGTTTTATTTCTTTAATGGAGACTATTTCTACGTTTTTACCCTTATTTTTGACCGTAATCTCGTTTTCTTGGGAGTAAAGTATGTTATTATGTATAGTTTCTTGTACATTTACCTCATTTTTGGGTATATTTGCGGTAATAATGTAGTATTTTTCACCCGATCCCGTTGAAAATGAGTGGTTTTTGACCAAATTTGACCTATTTAGAGCGAAATGTGACCCTATTTTGGACATATTTATGTCTTTTTTATCATTTACAGACACAATTCGGTACGCTTTTATCGTTTCTGGTAGGTTTTTTACCCTATTTATGTGGTATTCTAGCTCATTTTTAGCGTCTTTTTCACTAAAATCCATCGTTTTTAGGTCGTTTAATAGGACTTTTTTGTGTATTATTTCACTTAAAATAGGTAAAATATCCATATTTTATGATTGTTTCTTCTTAGGTTTTATCTCAACCTCATAAGGACCTGTGGTTGACTTACTGGTATCATATCTCCAAATACTAATTGAGTCTTCAGTTTCGTAAATTCTCTCGTATTTCTTAGTTTCTATGGGTTTTTTCTTTTCTGTCATATACAAATATACAAAAATTATTTAAATTGGCAAAATTTATTCTTTATTTTCCGTTGGATCTTCTTCATTTACCGTTGGGGTCTCCCCATTTTTCTTCTCTTTTTGTATTTGGTTAAGAATATAACCTGAAATTGTGAATTGTATTGATGCCCACATTATAATATCGGTCATTGTAAGGTCAGGATACTTCTTTAATAGGAAAAAAACCATACCCCATTCAGCAATAATGAACGCAATACCCGATTCAACACGTTTTTTAGCGAAAAAAGAAGGTGTGGTTGAGTATAATTTAAGGATCTCCATGATAAATCTCTTAATATTTGTCCAACCAAAGAAGTATTTTTTGTTTTTCATACCTATAAATATCTTAATGCAATAAAAAAGGGACAGTAGCGAATTGTCCCTTTAGTTTGTTACCTTAACGGTAACGATCCTAAGCAAAATTTTACTCTCCTTTAGCTAAGTTAATACATTGTTTAAGGTATTCTTTAGTTCTTGGTGATGGTGTATACTCATCGTCTCTTGTTTGGAGGTTTAAAACTCGTTCAATATCCTTAACTAATTCGGTTCCGTGTTCATTTTCTTTATATAACTCAATTACTTTATCCATTGCTTTATTACATTTTTGATTTGTTTCATCAAAATAGTTTTTATTTCTGAATTTATTCAAATTATTCATCATTTCATATGCTAAATGGCTACCACCATCTTTCACATCTTTAAATAATCTAATGTTATTCAATATACCTAAAGTATCTACCATTGAATTAATCCCATTTCTTCTTTTACTTACTCCAGGTGAGTATCTGGTAAATTCATCTGACTGACCAACCATCTCATCTAATGAAATTGTGTTTTCAGGTAAACAAGTGGGTCTAGCCTTTTTCTTATCTTTTACTTCTGCATCATTCTCTAAAAGAGTACGTCTTATAATGCTTCTAAGTGTGTTTTCATTTAAATTATTTTTTTTCATAGTGAAAAGTTTTTCTATAAATATATTTCAATTGTAAAGTTTATAAGTATTTATCTAAATAAATATATAAATTTACACTAATGTCAAAAAATATTGTTACTTTAACCGAATCAGACATACAAAGAATTGTTTTGAGTGTGTTACAAGAAACTAATGAATCAAATTTTCTATATGAGGATTTGTTTGGTTCAGTTGAAGAAACCGACTTTATTATTGGCGATTTAATAACCGAAGCAGAATATCAGGGAAGAAAAGTTCAGTTGGGTAAAATAATGCAAGGTGACATTAAAAAGTCCAAAGTATATGTTAAGAATGATAAAGGTAAGGTTGTTAAGGTAAACTTTGGTTTTGGTGGAAAATCAGCCAAAGGTAAAATAATGAGGATTAAGAAGAATAATCCTGAAAGAAGAAGATCATTCAGATCAAGACACAATTGTGATAATCCCGGCCCAAGATGGAAACCAAGATATTGGGCGTGTAGAACTTGGTAATGATATGTCAGTGATAATTGAAAGAATCGTAAGGAAAAATCTTATACAGTATATTAACGAAACCGAAATCAGACCTTCTGATTCGGCAGTTAAGAATATTTGTGATTCTGAGAAGTTTTGTAGTGCTCAAGGTAAAATAACATTTGGGCAATTAAGGGCGTTAGTTGAAAGTGCAACTAAGAAAAGATTATATAAACATATTGGGGAAGGAGGTTATAAGGCAACATTAAGATTGTTACCTTGGTTCTTACCTCAATTATCTATCGCTGGTTTTGCAGGATCAATTATTAGAGCAGCAAATAAAATATTAAGACCAACATTAGAAGAAACTACAAGTTATAAAACTTGGTGGGGTAAAACTATTATGAGATCTTTTGATTTGGGTGAGGGGGAATTAGGGATTACAGATCCATTAACACAAATATTCTTTATATCAGATGGTCTATTAACATTAATGGACGATAAAGTTAAAGTTAAATTTGCAAGATACGTTGCTGAATTAGCTTCAGAAATGCCTGACGATCAAGAAGTCCCTGAATACTTTGTTGAAAATGAATTAAGACATTGGGTTAACGAGAAATTCTTACTTGATCCCCCGTTACCACCAAAAAGGTCTTAAATTTCTTCTTCATTTTCTTTAAACAAATTGTTTATTCTATTTCTACCCCGTTCTCCAATTGGAATTGGGTTCCCGTATTCACTAATATGGACAAATCTTATAGTTGTCTTCAATACTAAAATTTGATTACCTGTATATACGTCGTGAGCTCTCGCCTCCATATATAATGTAACAGAACTATTACCTATTTTTGATGGGTGACCATATATTTTTAATAATTGACCCTCTTTTGCTGGTTTCTCAAAGTTACACTTATCAATAGAAACGGTAACCATTCTTGGTGAATCACATAATTGCATTGAATACCCCGCAGCGGCCGCATCAATCCACGCTAATAATTTACCACCAAATAAATTACCATGAAATCCTAAGTCAGATTTTTTAATCGGGTGTGTATTTAATAATTCTATATACTTTTTCACAAAAGATACTTAAATTGATTAGTATAATCAACATTATATAATATTTATTAATATGAGTTTTTTAGATTTAAAAATAAAGTCGTTATTAAATGAGAATAATAACAAGAGAGAAGAGATTAGAAAAATTGTTAGAGACGTTATTTCAGTCTTTAAAAAAAATGATGAGGGTAATTTTTATTTACCTGAAGATGTAAATGGTGAAGAATTCTATGATTTTAATAAAATTAAAGCAATTTTAACAATTGAATTAACTATTATTATTGATGATGAAATTGATAAATTTGAGGTTAATGCGGATTGGATTTCAGATGATGATGTTATAGAACTTACAATAAACTATAATTCTGAAAATAAAAATAAATTATTATATGATTTAAGTGGTGAATTAAATGAAATTATTGCACATGAAATTAGACATATTGATCAAGAAACCACAGGATCATATAACACAAAAGTTCGTAAAGGACAAGAAGGTAAAAAATATTACACACAACCACATGAGTTAGATGCTCAAATATTTGGGTTTAAAAGAATATCTAAATTAACTAAAACCCCATTTGATGTTGTTGTAAAAAGATGGTTTAACACCCATAGTAATTTACATCAAATGAATGACACTGATGTTAAATACGTTATTGGTAAGATAATGGAGTTTAAAAAAGAAAAAGGACTTTAAGATCTAAATCTTTCAATAATCTTTGTGATTAATTCTGTTAAAGTCGTAGAAGATATTTTAACCGCCAAGTAACCTAATATTATTTTAGATAATACCGTTATATCAGAACTTGTTGATCCACCACTCATATCCAATAATTTTGATAAAAAAGGAATGATAAATGTGTATGCTAACATACCAGACATTTTATGACCTGTAACTTTTAAACTATCAACAAACGATAAGAAAGTATTTTTTAATTCATCTGTTTTTTCTAACATTTCGTTAAAAGAAGTAACTAAACCACGTTCTTTAATAATGTCTAATAACTTACTTAATTTTTCTTTATTAGATGTGTAGTAAGTAACCGCACAAGCAATTGATAATAAAGCTAAATCTTGGTTAGTCAGTTCAGGGTTCTTACCTTCAAAATAATTAAAAACAGGTCTTGAGAATCCACCAATAGCTGCTCCCCATGTAAATAAGAAACTAAAATCTAATTTAGTATCTTCTTTTACAGATCTAACTATCTTCTTAATAAACTCTTTAGAACGTTTAATTTCATCACCGATTATAGATTTACTACTCTCTAATAATAATTTTTCATATTGATGTTCTGTTATTACAATCTTCATACTGAATAATAAATATTACGATATATTTATTATTATGGAAAAATACGTAAAAAACGCACCATTAGAAAAAGGAGACACGGTTGTCTGTATTAAAATGCAAGATGAATATGGTGTTCCTGGTGGTGTACCGGGGGTTGTTAAATCTGTTGCAAATGTAATGGGAGATATGCAATATTATGTTGAATGGGACAATGGTTCTAAATTGGCTTTAATTGAAGGTGTTGATAAATGGATGAAAGTTGTTCAAGATGACACAATAGAAGAAAGTTTTTTTATGACTAAAAAAGGTCTTATAAAAGAATCAAAAAAAGCTTCTGAAAAATTTAATGACTTATCCGAATATTACGATATAAAATTAATTAAAAAATTCCTTGACGCTTTAAGACTATCAAGTGTTACTAATATGTATCAAGCGGGTCAGTATCTTTATTTAGGTAAAGAAAGAATTGAACACGAACACAAATACAATGAATTTAGTGATGATACTCAGGAAGCATTTGATGAAGTCTTAGATATGGCAGAAGAGGTTAGAGATGAAATGATAAAAGGGGCATTTAGTTCTATTGACGATAAAAATCAAGGTAATGATAATGATGATGAAGATGAACTTGATTCAAGATATTTACGTAGTGTGGAAAATAAAATGAGACGAGACGCACAGGATCTATTATCTCTTTGGATGCAATTAAAAGGTAATGCAGCAAGATTGAGATAATTAAACTATTTATAATAAAAACAAAATTATGGCACAATATTTTTTTAAGATGACAAATGAGGAAAGAACTAATATCCTTGACCAACATAAAACAATTTATGATGGGTATGTTACAGAATATGCACAAGGTGAAAACAAACAACCTTTATATGTTCAGGATTTCGCAAATGATAAAGGTGGTATCACGGTGAACAACAAAGGTGAGGTTAAACCTTATACAAATATGGGAATTAATGAATCTATAGATGGTAGATTGGATATGATTGGAGATGGGGATGACGACCTAAGAAATGGTACCGTTGATTTCTCAAGTATTGACAATGATGAAGATGATAGTTATATATCATTAGGTATGACTAATGATGATGATGATGATGAAGATGAATATGATCATAGAGATTTAAGTATGTATAACCCATATGATGGTGATAAAAACTTTGATTTTGATGATGAAGAATCTTTTGATATTGAATTAGATGAGGTTGATGATACAATCTTAGATCTTAAACCTGAATGGTCTGATCAAGAAGAAGGTATTGTTAATGATATTTATAATGACAATTTTGATGAGGTTGATGAAGAAGAAAAAGATGGTTTCTTGAATAAGTTAAACGAATCTTTAGATATGTTTAGGAGATTTAAAAAATATAACTAATGGAAATTAGAGAGTTGGTGTCTTATTATATTTATGAAGACACAAAAAGAATTGAGGTAACGTTTAGATTAACACTTGATTCTGAAGATGAAGTCAGAAATGATATCATTAATTTAGAAGAAGCCGACGAATTCGGATATAAACTAATAAATAATAATAATGATTTCTTCCAATTTGATGATGAGGAAGAAGAAGATTTTGACGATTTTATTGATATGGATGAAGATTTATTAATAAATTTCTTAAATGAGTATTATATTGTAAATCCAACTAAATTACCAAAAACAGAAATATTATAAAAAAAAATAGGTCCCATCAAGGACCTATTCTTGTTAATGAATATACCACAGATCTTTTAGTACCATCAATCCATTGTCCTGATGTTCTCACGGTTAATGATTCATTAGAGTCATCAAGAATCTTCCAAATACGTCTTGTACTCTCACAATCAAACACAATATTACCCAAATCATATGCAGTACGTTGTCCTTGTACAAAGTAGTAGTACTCAGTTTGCCAATTAGTACCACCAAATTGATTTTGAATGGGGTTAAAACGAATAATACTATAATCCATATGTAATTTAGTCTCACCAACAATAATTGAACTTAATACGGGTATTTCTGTATTATCGTTATATACTGAACCAGTCAAGTAAGTACTATCTTGAGGAGATGGTTCACCATCAATTTCTTGGTAAGTGATTTTATCAATCACATACTCACCACTCAAACTTAAAGATTTAGGTTCAGAATACTTCAAACAAGAAGTAATAAATGGTATAATCGCTAAAATAAAAACTAATCTTTTCATATCTCTTTTTTTACAAATATACAAATATTTTTTAAAGTATTGTATCATTAATAATTATATTTTACTTTTTTTGTTTATTTGAATATTTATTATAAAACTTATTACTTTGGAAAGTCTTGATAATCTTATAATGTTAATGAAAAAATTTACTTATAGTGATAAGAATGGTGAATTAGGAGAACAAGATGCAGCACCTGCTGGTGGAGGAGGGGCAACATATCCAACCGTAACAAAATGGGAAACAGGGTTAACAAGAAGTGTTGCAAATACACTTGACGCTAAAGTTACTTGGTCATCATTATATAAAATAACAAGAGGTAAAGGTAATACCTTAATTTAAAACTAAAAAAATATGAAAAAAGTATCATTTGATATTTCAGGAGAAGAAAAGAAAAGAATCTTGGAAATGCACCAAAAATCAACAGGTAAACAATACCTTAATCTAATTAAAGAAGAAAAACAACAACTTAATGAATGGATTTGGTGGGCTTTAGGTGGAGCCGCATTAATTGCAGGTGGTATCGCCGCTTACAATTGGGAAGGTACTGAAGCAAATAAATCAGTAAAGGCATTACATGACTCTTGTAAAAGTTCCAAATTAGGTAAACCATTACAGAGTGGTAGTGAACTTGAAAAAATTGCAACTGAAATTGGAGATTCTCTTAGAGAAAAAACTATGGGATTTATACCATCAACTGATGAAGAAGGACTTAAAAGTGCATTGTTAAAAATAAAATCAATTCCTGATTATTGTAAAGTTGCATCTGAATACGAATTAAAGTATGGTGAAGATATGTATGAAGGTATTGATGGTGATATTGATTTTGGTGATTGGGATCTATATGTTAGACAACCATTAGGAAATGCAATTAAGACAAGTACTAAAATTATTGATGACGCCGAAAAAGGTGGTGGAGGTGAAGAAGGTACTGATGATGAAGGTACTGATGATGAAGGTACAAAAACTTCAAATGGTGACAATATGGTATACAATAGTTGTTCAGGTACTTATAAACTTGGTTGTAAAGACGAAGATGATAATGTGGTGTGGCAACTACAAGGTTGTTTAGGTGTTAAACAAACAGGTAAATTTGGTCCTAACACTGAATCATCATTAAAACAAAAAACTGGTAATACATCTATTGACGAAAGAGAAGTTTGGACGTTGTGTAAAGATGAAGATCCTGGAAATAAATCATTTTAAAAATTAAAAAAAAACAATATGAACATAAGTGAAGAAATAAAAAGAATGATGTCCCTTCTTGAGTCTGAGATGGGTAATGTAAAACCTTTAATAACCGAAGAAGGAGAAGTACCTGTGACTCCGGTAAATGGGGGTGGAGGTATATTAATGAAGGCAATTAACACGGGTTGTTGGACAAATAAAAATTATACTTTTAGTGATGGAACAAAAATTACCCCATTCGCAAAAAGCAATGAGGATAAGATTTCTTCAGTTAACGACAATTATCTTTATGCATTAAATAAAATTGACCCTAATATTAAAGTTGGTGCTCCATTTGTTAAACTTAAAGCTAATGGAATTGACGTTTATATGTTTGGGTCACTATCAACTAACCCACAATACCCTGGTGAATATCTTGCAATTACAAAAAATATAAATGCACCACAACAAACCACGGCAAACCCTAACCCAAATCAAAATTATTTAGAGTCTCATGGTTGGGAGTGTCCTGAATTTAAAGCAACTCAAAATTTGACATCTCAAGCAGTTAATTTAAGTGCTGACCAAGAAAGAGTTATAAACACTTTGTCAACTGAAGATTTTATAAGAAGAATCGGTGGTAAAATATCCACAAAAAAAGAACTAGGTGCCGACGCAAATTATCAAACTATAGATTTAGCAACAGGAATAAATATTACAACAGGTAAACAGGAATTCAACGCCAATGACATGGCGGCGATTAAAGATGCCGGATTTAGTCCAGCTGGTAAATATTTTGTGTATAAATATGTAGGTGCAAATACCGTAAGAACAAATGTTCCTGAGGCGGTACAAAAGGCAATAAACTATCTTGGATTTACCATTCAAGAACCATCTGATGTATTAGGTGGTCAGAGTCAATCAACAACCCTTAGGGAATTATGTGACACTAAAATGAAAGGTAGATGTAATCAAACAATACTTGACTATATGGATGGTAATCCTAATCAAAAACTTTGGCCGATGAGTAAAGAACAAAAAGCTAAGTTTGAATTAGAAACAAAGACTCAAGTGTTTGACCAAAAAAAGATGGTTAGTGGAATTGGAGCAACTAAAAGAGAATTAAGACGGGGAGCTGAAGCGTCAAAAGCACAATTTGCAAATAGAAAATTCTGTAACACAGGAATTGACATACTTACTTATTGTAGCACATATAGTACCCTTCAGGATAGTTCAAGATGTGAAGGTTATTTGGAAGATTTGGAATTACGTGGAGCAATAACATTCCCGGATCCTAAGGCACCATTTGAAGGGAAAATAATGGCTCTTAAAAGTTTATTAAACGATTGTGCAATCGGAGTTCAAAAAAAAGAGATTAATATTGCAAGAAAATATGAAATGCCATTCCTTGAATTACAAAGATCTTCAAGTCCTTATGGAATGAGAACTGAAGGTCCAAAACCAACAAACACAAATGCGCCCATCATGTATGAATCATTAAACAACTCAATTAAAAGTGTTATTACTGAAACAATTAACAAAAACAACAACAAAAACTTAGATTCAATTATCAAAAAGAATTTACGTAAATACATTAGGTAATACTTGAAAGCACTTATTTGGTGTAGATACCGAATAAGGATAAACCATCTAAAGAAAGGGAGGTGTTCAGTTATCTAGCAAAGTAGGAACTTCGGTTCCTATTTTGTTTTTATGGGTATTTATTGTAAATTAATTTATGAAGATTGCCGTATGTGTTCATCTATATCATCATGATATGTGGGACGAAATAAAAGAATATTTAAATAATATTGATCACACATATAAATTATATGTTAATATTGGTGGATATATTCCAAATGAATTACCATCTGACTTTAATTGGGAAGAGTATTTAAAATTATACCCCGACTTATCATTAAACAACTTACTTACAAAGGATAAGGTGACCAAACATTTCTTAAGATTTGGAATAAGAGAAGAAAGAAATTACAAACAAACCCAAATTGATATTATAGATAAAATAAAATCGTATAAAGATAATTCTGTTATACTAAAATCACCAAATAGAGGTATGGACATCGGAGGATTTCTACACACCTACAAACAAGTAGATCCCGATACTGACATAATACTTAAAATACACACCAAAAAAGGTTTAGGTGATGTATTAAACCCTTCTAACTCGTTAATACGACATGGGGTTGATAAGGCAAAAAAAATAGGTGGAGATTGGTTTAAAAATTTAATGAATGGTGTATTAAAAAATAAAAATCAGGTTAACAACATTATTAATGAATTTACTTTAAATCCTAAATGTGGAATGGTAGGGTTTAAATTATATAATAATTATAGTGTGAATATTAAGGAAATGGAAAAAATATATAACTTAATTAACATACATCCAAAGGAATCCGATCCTTTTTTTATTGGAGGAACAACATTTTGGGTTAGCAATGTGGTTATGAAAAAATATTTTACAAATGAGAATATAGATAAGATACTTGATATCTTACCATACGGGTATGTCCATGAACCATCCCCCAATCATGCAATGGAAAGAATTTTTGGTTGTTTTGTTTATAATGACCAAAAAGAAATTAAGATTGTAATATGAAACATTTAATATCAACACGAATTAAATTTAATGACGATACATTATTAATGAAATATCTTGAAGTCTCAAAAAAAACTTTTTTACCTTCAATATTATCACAGACAAATAAAAATTTTATTTTATGTGTTATTGCAAACAAACAACATTACACATTAATTGATAATTTAATAAATGAAATGTGTGAAACTTTAAAAAAAGAAAAACCTTCTTTAGTTTTTTTAAATGATGCATCAACAACTTATTTAAATTACATTTTAAAGGAAAATATAAACATACAGACAAGACATGATTGTGATGATTGGATGTGTGATACTTATGTTGATCAGATACAGAAAATATTTTTTAAAAATGTAGATAAATATCAATCATTTACTATACACGGTCAACCATATAAGTATGACATTACCGAAGATAAAAAATATAAAATGACATATAGGTATGATGAAGGTAATACATCTATGTTTGTTTCAATATGTCAAAAAAAATGTGATATTCAGTTATTTACATTAAAACATTGTGATGTTGGAAAATCAACCGAAAAGGTATTTATGGTAGATGAGGGATCTTGTCATTTAGTAATTCATGATAATAATAAAATGTCTACAGTGACAAATAAAGATATATTAATTAAGTAATGGGAATTTCAGTAATTATACCAACATTTGACAATATTGAATATATTGACGAAACACTTGATTCAATATATAAATCAGGTAAAAATTTTGATTACGAGATTTTAATCGGTATTGACGGTTGTAATAAAAGTTTAAAATATTTAAAGGATAAGAATTATCCTGATAATACAAAGATTTTTTTCTTCCCCACAAATAAAGGTCCTTATTTAATTAAGAATACCTTATCAACTTTATCAAAATATGATAAGTTATTATTCTTTGATTCTGATGATATAATGGAAAAAAATATGATCGGTTATTGTTTAAATTCCCTTAATAAACACCAATGTGTTAAACCAAGATTACATAATTTTAGAATTGTTGATGGTAAAATGGTTAATGAGGTGGGACGTAAAAATTGGGGTGAGGGTGTTTTTGCAATACATAAAAAAATATTTGATTATCACAATGGGTTTGAAGGATGGTTAGTTGCTGCGGATTCTGATTTTATGAATCGTTTATATAAAAATAATACCTCAGTTGATTTGAGTCAGGAAATATTATTATTAAGAAGATTACATGATAAAGGGTTAACTAGTCGTCCTGACACAGGATTAAGATCTTCATTGAGATCAAAGTACGCTTCAATTAGTAAATCAAAAAAATATTTTGGACCTTTACCTGAATTAAAAATTGCGGAATATCAACCTATAAACATTGCGGAATATACAAATAATGATATTTTTAAAGTTGGTGATACCAATAGTGATAATGAAGAAGTAGACGATTACGTTAACACAATTAACGATAGAAAACAAATTGTAAATGATGTTATTAATACAATTAATAACAAAAAACAAAAAGAAAAGGATATTGTACCTGAAAAGAAAGTATCATCTATTAATTATGAAAAAATTAATAACTTACTTAAAAATAAAACTATACCAAAACCAATACCTAAAGTAAAACAGGTGAATAATACTCCTGAGAATAAAAACATTATCACAAATAAAGAAATGGTTAAGTTAAATTTCCCAAGTAAAAAAAATAGGAGGGGTGATGTTCCATATGTTAATGTTGGCGGAAAAATTATTAAATAATTTGACATAATAATTTGTTTCTTTTATGATTGGTTTATGTATATAATAATCAAACACGTAAAAACACATAATGACAGGAAATTACCTGTAATTCTATTAGACACCCAAGGAGAAGTGTGGGAATTTGACAATAAAGATAAAGCCCAAGATATGGTTAATATTTTTAACACTAATACAGATTCAGGACACAAATACGAAGTTAAAAAAGTTTAACAATATGCACCCGTAGCTCAGCTGAATAGAGCAAATCACTTCTAATGATTAGGCCCCAGGTTTGAATCCTGGCGGGTGTACTATTTTTTTCAAATATGTTTGGCAGATCCAATTAATTTTGTATCTTTGTAGAGTACTCATTTAAACCCCCCAAAAAAATTATGAAAAAGTTATTAGTCGTTTCAATCGCAATCTTCAGTGTATATTGTTTCTTTGTTAACAGTGATGTGAATAAAGGTATGAGACATGAATTTTCAGATCTTAAAGAAGAAGTTTCTAAAGAAATTAACAAACCAGTTAACGATGACACATCTGTTGGTTCTGGTGGAGATACACCGGCAAAAGAATTTTCTTCTGAGGCAAAAGAATACTTTAAAAAAGTAGCTTACGGAAGTGAGTTTGATGGCGGAAATTCTTCATTGAAAAAATGGAACCAAGATGTAAAAATATATGTTGTTGGTGACAAACGTGATTATTTGATGTCAGAGTTAAACAATATTGTTAGTGAGTTGAACGTCCTTATTTCTACTATTAATATCACTATTGTAGATAACGAGTCTGATGCCAATTTTTTCATTCTTTTTGGATCAGCACAAGACTATAATGACTACGATGAAGAGTCTATCGGATATACTGAACACAATCAAGGTTTATTTATTGTATATGGAGGTGAAAACTTAACAAAAGCTACAATGTATGTTGATATTAAACGAACAACTAGAGATGACGCACAAAAACACTTGTTACGTGAGGAGTTAACCCAATCATTGGGTTTGTGTAACGACTCTTACGACTACCCTGAGAGTATTTTCTACCAAGGGTGGACTGAGACCACTGAATACTCTGAGATTGACAAAGAGTTGATTCAAATGTTGTACAACTAAAAAACACCCCCTGTAAAATGGGGGTTTTATATTAAATAAAATTATATGGAAGATATATTTGAAGAGATCCACAATGAGTTTATTAACTCTGAGGAATTTATATCATACATTAAAGAAATGATGGAATCAGAAGAAAAATTATACATGACAAAATGATTAACCATTTTGCCAATTGAAAAAGATTTCGTATCTTTACAGTATGAAAGACACACTACCATATTGTACTACAGAAAAAGCAATCAAAGGTTATGAAGAATCCGTAATTGCAAAAAAAGAAACCAACGATTGTGTTGTAAGAGCATTTGCATCTTGTTTTGATGTGTCTTACGATTACGCGCACAAATACGTTAGAGAAAATTTTGGTCGTAGAGATCGTCAAGGTACATATGGTACTGTACATAAAATGACCAAACTTGCCGAAAATAGAATACAAGTAAACTACAAAAAAGTTAAGTGTCTTGGTAAATTAAACAATTACCGTAGACACTCGTTGGAGTACGAGGTTAAGGTAAAGGGTGTAAAAGTTAAACGTAAAATGACTGTGGGTACGTTTACAAAACAAAACCCTGTTGGGACATTCTTTATGTTAGTTAGCCGTCACGCTTTCACAATCAAAGATGGTGTGGTGATCGGTAACCATGAGGATTCAACCAAGAAAAAACGTGTATTACTTCATGCGTTTGAAGTAAAATAATAAAAACACTTGTTAATTAAAAAAAAATAAAAAATATTTTACAAATTGTTTGGCAAATCAAAAGTGATTACATATATTTGTAGAAGAAACAACGGGGGTAGGAAGTAAGAGATGAGTATCCTACTCCCGTAAAAAGAAAAAGTTCTTTGAAATAATTTGAATAAGGTAACCACGAACCCACTGGTATTAGGCGTCTCTTGAGATGGAATGCAAGACAGAGTGTAAGTCCTACCTTATTCGTTTAAAAATATTGTGGTGGTAAGAAACGGGAAACTCGTAAAGTGCATTAACCTGTTGACATAAGATGGTGAAACGAGAGTGTGTGTCAGCTACTTAACTACAAAATTAAAATTGTCAGGTGGTGGAATGATAGACACATAGTGACACGCACGGCACCCTTGAATAAGTGCACTTTGAAAAGGCAATGCGAATGATGAAGAACACTACCT
>Ga0210003_1002414_pt1 | contig 15810 bp, 13 predicted proteins | sample LantaG_FD_182804 | JGI IMG/M metagenome (GOLD analysis project Ga0210003, IMG submission 182804) | Deep subsurface microbial communities from Baltic Sea to uncover new lineages of life (NeLLi) - Landsort_02402 metaG (SPAdes) (version 2) | ecosystem: Environmental > Aquatic > Marine > Oceanic >...
AAACCTCATTCTTTCTCTGAATGCGCCGTTAAAACATTTCATACAGGGCGGAAATCTTGAAATTCATGCCCATATCTTTCGAATCCACACCGCTGATGAAATAAAAGCCGTCCAGGAACAGTTCCGGATCGACATAGCAGTCGATATGGAGACGGTTGAAATTGAAGCCCAGACCAAGATAGGTGTTGTTGTAAGGATACTTCTCGGTATAGGTTGCGGTTTCCTCGTCGAAATTGGTTGCTTCGTTGGTGTACTTGGTCCAGTATGAAGTGGCACCGAAACGGACATCCAGCCATTTGAAGACATCGGCTTCCATACCCAGTTTAATGTACGGCAGAACCGTGTAGGACCACTTATCCTCGTCCATCTCGACCGGGTCTGCCTGCTCGTCGGTGTATTCTTCCTTCAGGTTGACGTACATGAAACCGACATCGATAACACCCAGCACGTTGTTGGCCGGAACATAATGCATGCCAACTCCCAGGTTGAAACTGGTAAAGTTGTACTTGCGGGAAAAATCGAGGGTGTCATGGTCAACATCCCAGTCATACTGACCGTGCTCGAACTTGCCCATCATAACTTCGCCGTGCGGGACGAAAGTATAGGTCGGGCTGTATTCGTACATGTAACGACCGCGCAGGTAAAAGAGCGAATTGCCTTCCGGTTTCCAATAATCATAAGCGACATAATCGGGGTCGCCTACCGTACCCTCGTTACCGTTATCTTTGTAAGTGAAGGTAAACATTTCAATACCGGCGGCAAGGTCCAGCTTGCCTTCCATCATGGTCAAACCAGCGCTGAAGTCATACTTGCTGAAACCCCTTTCACTGAGGTCATAACTGGGCGGCTGCAGGTCATCATGTTGATATGAGGAGTTAGAATAACTGAAATGAAGGCCGAACAGATTTTCGCCCAGCAGGTAACCCCAGAACAGGTCCATGCGGCGATTCGAATAGCTCCTTTCGTATTCATCGATATTTTCCGGGCCGTGCCAGGGCATCACCGACCAGGTCGGCATTATGTCCTGTTCGCCGTAAGGGAATTCTTCATAATAGTCGTTGTTATGGAAATAAGTTCCCAGCACCCAGGGCTTGTCGCCGCCGAATTTCCAGTTAATGCCGAAACGGGTGATGGGATCCGTATACTCGCTGGCCAGCTTGTCTTTTTTGTACCTGCCGTAGCTGACTTCGGCGAAAGCCAGGTCGGGATAGTTGTTGATGCGCGAGGGGAAGAGCCAGATATTGGCGTCATCCAGAAGGATGGTGTTGTTCTCACCCATGGTCAAAACCCGGGTGTCGGTAGCCAATGAACTCAGGCTCATCACTAGTAGTGCAAAAATTGTCAGTAGTAAAATTTTCTTCATAGCTAAACCTCTATTTTGATAGTTCAATTAAATTTCCTTGAATAAAAATTTTCTCAACCAATATGAAACTACACACGTTGAAAAAACCGTTAAACAAATGTCATAAGCATCCCTCCTTATTTGGTAGCGCATCCATTACCATACTGTTTACATCCTTGTTTTATGTTTAATTTTTATATCAAATATACCTCTCCTCAACTTGCAAAATTAAGTTTTGACACAATTTAAAACAACAAAAAAATCATTAAAAATTATTGCAATTTAACGAATTAAGTCAAATAAAACTTTATTATATATTTAAGATGGAATTATCCAAAGTCAACGGCTTATTCTTTTTTGACCTGCTGCCAGATATTTTCCAGTTCCTCTAGCGTGTAATCGTCGAAACCACTCCCGGAACCGATAACCCTCTTTTCCAGTTTCTCGAACCTGTTTCTGAATTTATCCAAAGCGGTTCTCAGAGCCGTTTCCGGCTCGATATCCAGCTTGCGGGCCAACGACGCCGTGGCAAATAAAAGGTCGCCGATTTCTTCTGTCAACGATTCTTTATTTATTTCCGGAGCGGCTTCCAGTTCCTGTTTTATCTCCAGCACCTCTTCATCGATTTTTTGCAGTACTTCCGCGGGATTATCCCAATCGAAGCCCACCCCGCCGGCTTTTTCGCCTATCCGAAAAGCCATCGTCAAAGCCGGCATCGAACGCGGCAGCCCGGAAAGAACCGTTTTTTCGTCGTCGGCCCGGGTTTTTATCAGTTCCCACTGTTCGCGCACCTGTCGGGGAGAAAGCTCCTTTTTTTCGCCAAAAACGTGGGGATGCCGCTCGATAAGCTTGTCCACCAGGATATTTATGGAATCGTTAATATCGAAATCTCCCCTCTCGCTGGCCAGCTGGGCATGGAAGATAACCTGGCAGAGCAAATCCCCCAGTTCTTCCTTGAGGTCCTCATAGCGCCCCGACTCAATCACGTCCACGACCTCGTAAGCCTCTTCTATCAAATAGGGTAACAACGACTTATGGGTCTGTTTCCGGTCCCAGGCGCAGCCCTCGGGAGAACGCAGGAGGGACATAAGCAGGGTTATTCTTTCAAAGGGCGAGAGCTTTTTATCTAAAACTTTGGCTTTGAAATCCGTCATTTTTGCCGATAATACCTTTTGTTGTATGTTTTTGAGGCCGAATTTTCAATAAAGTTTCAACCCTTGACAAAATGAGTTGGTAAAACTATTATTTCGGTTCGGCAATTACTTTAACCAACCCTTTACGGGCTGAAAAATATATAGAATAACGGTGTTATGAACAATAAAAACCTGGAAAAAAACAAAAAATCGTTGGCGTACAATCCGGCTGAAGTCGAGGACCGACTTTATAACCAGTGGCTGAAGGATAACATTTTTCACGGCCACGAAAATTCCGAAAAACCGACCTATTCCGTGGTTATTCCCCCGCCGAACGTCACCGACGTTTTACATATCGGCCACGCCCTGAACAATACCATTCAGGATATCCTGGTGCGCAAACACCGGATGGAAAACTACGAAACCGAATGGCTACCGGGCGCCGACCATGCCGGTATCGCCACCCAGGTGATCGTGGAAAAACAACTGCTTGCCGAAGGCACCACCCGCCGCGAAATGGGCCGGGAGAAGTTCCTGGAACGGACCCGCAACTGGGCCTATCGCAACAAGGATATCATTCTGAACCAGCTCAAAAAAATCGGCTGCAGCTGCGACTGGGAACGGACCCGCTTCACCCTCGACGAGGGTCTTTCCAACGCCGTGGCGGAGGTTTTCAAACACCTCTACGACAAGGGCTGGATTTACCGCGGCCATCGTATCGTCAACTGGTGTCCCTCGTGTCGCACCTCGCTGTCTGACGACGAGGTCGAGCACCAGGAATTTGACAGCTCGTTATGGTATATAAAATACAAGGTTAAGGGCTCCGATGAATTCCTGACGGTGGCCACCACCCGCCCGGAAACCATGCTGGGCGATACCGCCCTGGCGGTCAATCCCAAAGACAGCCGCTTCAAAAAATTTGTCGGGAAAACGGTTATCCTGCCTATTTTAGAGCGGGAAATACCTATTGTCGCCGACAGCTATGTCGACCCGGAATTCGGTACCGGGGTGGTCAAGGTGACCCCGGCCCATGACCCGAACGACTTCGAAATCGGGCACCGCCACGACCTGCCGGAAATCAACATCCTCAACACTGACGGCACCCTCAATGAAAACGCCGGTAAATACAAGGGCCTGGACCGTTATATCGCCCGGAAACAGCTGGTCGAGGACCTGAAGAAAAAGAATTTCCTGGAAAAAATAGAAAAATACCAACTGGCCGCCGGAACCTGTTATCGCTGCCACCAGATAATCGAGCCGTACCTGTCCGACCAGTGGTTCGTCAAAATGGATGAACTGGCCAAACCGGCCATCGACGCCGTCAAATCCGGGAAACTTCGTTTCCACCCCGATTACTGGTCGAAAACCTACCTGCACTGGCTGGAAAACGTCCGCGACTGGTGCATCTCCCGGCAGCTCTGGTGGGGACACCGCATCCCGGCCTGGTATGCCGAGGACGGTACCGTTTTTGTCTCCGCCGACCGCCCCACCAAAGAGCAGTGCCCCGGCTACGACCCGGAAAGCCTGGTCCAGGACGAGGATGTTCTGGATACCTGGTTCTCATCCTGGCTGTGGCCCTTCTCGACTTTCGGCTGGCCGGAAAAAACCGGCGAACTTAAAAAATTCTACCCGACCAAAGTCCTCGTCACCGCCTCAGAAATCATCTATCTCTGGGTGGCCCGGATGGTCATGGCCGGCTATGAATTCATGGGCGAAAGCCCGTTTTCCGATGTCTATATCCACGGTACGGTGCGCGACGCCAACGGTATCAAGATGTCCAAATCGCTGGGCAACGGCATCGACCCGCTGGAAATTATCGACAAACACGGCGCCGACGCCCTGCGCATATCCCTGGTGCTGGCCACCCCCGACGGCCAGGACCCCTGGATAAGCAAGAACACCTTTGAAATCGGACGCAATTTTATCAATAAACTCTACCAGGTCTCACGTTTCGTCAATATGCGCATGGGCGAGAGCATACCGGCTATGAAGCTGGTTGTCAAAGACGAGGACCTGGTTATTTTCGACCGCTGGATTCTCTCCCGCCTGGAACGGACAATCGAGGCGATTGACAAATCCTTCAACGAATACCGCCTCTCCAGCGCTGCCAAGACATTGTATAATTTCGTCTGGGACGATTACTGCTCCTGGTATATCGAGTTGATCAAGCCGGACAGCCCGGATATACCCATTCGTGAAAGCTCCCTCAACGTCGCCACCTATGTGCTCTACCAGATACTGAAACTGCTGCACCCGTTTGTCCCCTTCGTGACCGAGGAAATATATTTACAGCTATACAAGCGGGACGAAAACCAGCCCGGCACCATAACTTTCGGTCCCTGGCCCCAGAGCAACCGGCGGCATATCGATGAAAGGCTAGAGGAAAGCCTGAAACAGATTCAGGATGTGGTCACGGCGGTGCGCTCGATCCGGGCTGAACTGAACGTCCCCCCCGGCAAGAAATCCGACCTCTACATCAGGGTCAACGAGCCGGCCTTCGCGACCCTGCTGGAAAATCACATTCAGTATTTCCGGTCGCTGGCCCGGGTGGAAGACCTCCACTGCGGCGTGGATATCAAAAAACCGCCCTTTTCGGCCTCGGCCGTTTTGTCCGGGGCGGAGATTTACGTCCCCCTTTCCGGCCTGATTGATATCGAGCTGGAGAAAAAACGCCTCCAGAAAAACCTCGATGACCTGAAAGTACAGTTGGAAAAAATTTCCAAAAAGCTGGCCAACCCGGACTTCCTGGCCAATGCCCCCAAAGAAGTTATCGAGCGAGAACGCGGCAAAAAAGAGGATTTCCAGGAACGCAGCCAGCGGCTCAATAAGAATCTCGAACAGATTATGGGCTGGTAAAACAGCTTATTTGCAATATCGAAAAAGCCGGAATCATCGCTGATTCCGGCTTTTTAATATATATAAAAAGGCCATCCGGGAGGGAGTGGATGACCTTCAATGGAAATGGGTATTTTTATATAAAATCTTAATTTCTGCTTCTCTCAGCCAGCTCCTCTAAAAACACCGCCACCGTTTTGGCCCCGGCCGTGTCGGGGAATGAACTCATCTCAAGGCGAATAATATTATCCACCCTGTGCTCTGACAGCATCGATAACCGGTTGCGAATAATTTCAGAAAGACGCTTGGAGGTTACCTCGGCTCCCTGGCGGGAAGTCTCCGGAAACAACAAAACCAGCTTGTCATCGCCAACCCGGGACAACAGGTCGCTGCCGCGGACATTCTGCTGCGTTACCTTGATAATTTTCTCTTTCATTTCACGGGCCTGCTCGCCGAAAATCTCATCCGTAAAAGACAGGTCAATAACAATCAGAGAAATAAAAACACGATACCGCTCCGCTCTTTTGAGCTCGATGCCGGCCTGGTTTAGAAATGTGTCGACTTCTGTAAAGTTATTCACTTGCACTGCGTTCCTCTCTGAAACAGATAAATCTGTGCACTTTTTATACAGCAATAACTATTCCGCTTATGAAAAACCGTATGAAATCAGTAAAAAATTTCCTATTTCTGTCAGTCGTGACAAAAACCGTTTTTCGTATGTCGCTGTTAATTAACAACATAGGAATTTGTTCGATTGACAAACTTATCCACAAACGAGAAAATCAATTATACTTAAGTGCAATTTACTGCTCAAAATTTGCACAGTTATACACAATTATTATTGTACTGATGGGTTTATTTGGTGACGTTCAGGTCGTAATCTTTGATTTTATATAAAAGGGAACGGTAACTTATCTGGAGGATTTCCGCCGCTTTGCGTCGATTCCAGTTGGTTTTGTTCAAGACCTCGGCGATTAGCCGCTTTTCTTCATGCGCAACCGTTTTCCCCACCCGATTCTTGAGTGAAAAATCCTCCGGGTCGGTATTGGCGACAGCCAGCTGCGGGTTGTTGATACTCTGGGGTTGGGCGACATTCACATTTATCCCCTGGCTATGGGCGGAAGCGATAAGCTCGATGATAATCGACTCATCCTCGCGGACCACCACCTGCTTGACCATGTTTTCCAGTTGGCGAATATTGCCCGGCCATTCGAAACTCACTAACCGGTTGATAATCTCGGGCGAGAACTGGTAGAATTTTTTATTGTAAAGATTGTTGTATTTATCGAGAAAATGATTTACCAGCAGAGGAATATCCTCCTTGCGGTCCCTCAAGTGCGGCAGGAAGATGGTGATCTCGTTCAGCCGGTAAAACAGGTCGTCCCGGAACAACTGCTGGTTTATCGCCTGTTCCAGATTCTTGTTGGTGGCGCAGATAATCCTGACATCGACATGGATATTATTAATCCCGCCGACCCGAACGAATTCCTGCTGCTCGAGCACCTGCAGCAGTTTCGACTGCAGTTCCATGGGCATATCGCCGATTTCGTCGAGAAAGATAGTGCCCATATTGGCCAGTTCAAAGCGGCCCTGCTTGTTCTTGTGCGCTCCGGTAAAAGCGCCCTTTTCATAGCCGAAAAGTTCCGATTCCAAAAGGTCGCGGGGGATGGCCGCGCAGTTGACCTTGACAAAAGGCTGGTCCTTGCGATTGGACAGTTCATGCAATGAACGGGCTACAATTTCCTTGCCGGTGCCCGACTCACCCCGGATCAAAACCGACAACTCCGAACTGGCCACCTGTTCGATAATGGCCTTGACCTTGAGCATGGCCCCGGAGTCACCGATAAAATTATCGTAAACATTTTTCGACTGCAGTTCTTTTTTCAACTCGGTAACTTCTTTTTTGAGCCGGCTGCGCTCCATGACATTGTTAATGTGAATCTCAACTTCTCTGACTTCAAAGGGCTTATTTATAAAATCAGCCGCCCCGTGTTTCATAGAGTCGACGATATAACTGGTTTCGCCGTGGCCGGAAATCATAATCACTTCCGGACGCGTGTCGAGTTTATTCAATTTTTCCAAAACTTCAAGCCCGGTCATGCCCGGCATTTTTATATCCAGCAGGATCACATCCGGTTTCTCGGTTGAAACCATCTGAATCCCCTCGATACCGTCCCGGGCCGAGACAAATTCGAAATTCGAGGCCAGGCCCTCAGATAGAATCCAGGAAACCTTGGGGTCGTCGTCGATTACCAGTACTTTTGTCTTAATCTTTGCCATATTCGTAAGTTACCAATTCATATATAAGTATCGGCATGAGGCGGGATAAATCAAGCTAATTTTCCAATATATTTGCCGTTTTTTCGCAAAAAAATGCACTAATTATCGAGGGGAATATAAATGGAAAAGGTTGTCCCCCGGTCCTCGGTTGACTCCACCCGGCATATCCAGCCGTGGGCGGAGATAATCCTCTCCACCACCGACAGGCCCAGACCCGTGCCGGATTCCTTGGTGGTGTAATAGCGTTCGAAAATACGGGGAAGGTTATCTTTTTTGATACCGACCCCGGTATCGACCACTTTTATCGCCTGAAAATCCTTGTCTTTGTGCTGGGGCTTTTCGATCAGACCCCTGACGGTCAGCGTGCCACCGTCGGGCATGGCCCCGATAGCGTTGATAAAGAGGTTCAGGAAAACTTCCAGGATCTGGTTTTTATTGACAATCATCTCCCAGTTGATGCCCTCGAAGTCGGTTTCAAAGGTTACCTTCTGTTTAAGCAAATCCGGCCCGACCAGTTCCGAGGCTCTTTTCACCAATTGTTGCAGATCCACTTTTTCGGTTTCATATTTATTGGGGTTTGAAAAATCGACCAATTCTCGCACCAGTTCGTTCATTCGGTGAATTTCATCCTCGATCATTTTAAAAAAATCGGAGCCGTTTATTTCATCGGGAATTCTCTGCTTGATAATTTGCAGGCCGCCCTTAATAGAGGTCAGGGGTTTGCGCAAATCATGGGATATTTCCGAAATCATATTGCCCATGGTCAAGAGGCGGGTGGCGTTGAGAATAGCTTTTTCCTTCTCGAAAAGAAGAGTGGCCTGGGAAACGATCAGTTTCGCCAGGGAGATATCGTCATCATTGTAAGCGTTTTCGCGGTCCGAACCCAGATAAAAGATATAGGCCAGCTCGCCGCTTTTCATAATCGGGACGGCCATATAGGCCTGCCTGGGCGAGGGGAAATATTCGTTGCCGCCAAGTTTTTCGCCCAGCAGCAGGGAAAGCCGGTGGATATCCTCGAAGTCGAATTCTTCCAGGTGGATATTCGAAAGGGAAATGCTGGTGCGGTCGATTTTACGCAAGTCGATTTTACCGCTGTCGGTCAGGGGAATATCGGTTTTACCCGCCACCCCATCGGGCAGCAGCATCTTCATGTTCCTGTCCCAGAGAAACAGGATAGCATACTCGACCGAAAAAAGACGGGAAAGTTTCTTAACCAGCAAATCGCCGAAATCGGTCCAGGAATCGATACTGGGCAATTCGCTGGAAATCTCGTGCAGAATCTGGAACTCGATCAGGCGCCGGCGATTTTTCTCGAACTGATAGGCGTCATCGACCGCCACCGCCGCCTGGGAGGCGAAAGTGGTCAACAGGCGCAGGTCGTCGGAGGTAAACTGCTGGTTATTCTCTTTATTGGACATATTGATAACGCCCAGGATGTTGTTTTTTATCCGCAGCGGTGTGCACAAAAGCGAGGTGGTTTGGTAACGTTCCCGGTTGATACGCTTGAAACGGTCGTCATTTTCGACGTCATCGACAATAATCGCCTCGCCGGTTTTGGCCACGTAACCGGCGATCGACGCCCCGATCGGCAGGCGAGTGGTTTTGATTACGTCTTCATCGAGACCGATAGCGGCCTCAATTGTCAAATATTCCTTGCTTTCGTCAAGAAGCATAATCGAACCGTTTTTGGCTTCGGTCACGGTCGAGGCCAGGGCCACCAGCTGTCTGAGCAGTTCGGACAGGTTGGCCGAGGAACCGATGGACTTCCCCGCCTCGTAGAGAGCGTTGAGTTCGCCCATCCGGCGCTGCAGAATCAGGTTGGAAAGTTTCAATTCCTCCAATAGCCGCAGCCGGGTCAGTTCCGAGCGGCGTTTATCCAGCGCTCGCTTGACGGCCAACTCCAGGTAGGTAAACTCCACCGGTTTCATCAGGTAATCATAAGCCCCCCGGGCGATGGCGGCGATGGCGGTATCCAGCGAAGCGTAGCCGGTCATCAGGATAACCGGGATATCCTCGTCAATCTCCTTGACCACTTTCAATATTTCCAGGCCGTCCATTTGCGGCATCTTGATATCGGTGATGACCAGGTCAACCTTCTCGGTGCGGATGACGTCGACCGCCAGCGGGGACTGCTGGAAACTCTGCACCTGGTAGCCTTCCCCTTCCAAAAGAGCGGTCAGGGAATCACACATGCGTTTCTCATCGTCGATGATAATGATTTTCTCAGACGCGGCGCTCATTTTCCTACTCTTCATAAAGTGATGGGAACCGGATATCAAAACAGCTTCCCGGATTCAGGTTTTTAAAGGTTATCGACCCTTTATGGTTTTTTATTATGCCGTAACAGACAGAAAGTCCAAGGCCGGTGCCTTTGCCGAGTTCCTTGGTGGTAAAGAAAGGTTCGAAAATACGCGGGATATAATCCGGGGGAATGCCCGGACCGGTATCCTTGAAATTTATCCTCAGTTCATTCTCGGTTGGAGTTACCTCGATGGTAATAGTCCCCCCCTTCTCCAGGACGTCGCGGGAATTGATAATCAGGTTCAAAAAGACCTGCTTGAGGCTTTCCGGAGCACCCAGGATATACGGCCGGGAATCGTCGAATTCTTTCACCAGTTCGATATTGTGGGACGCCATCTGCCGTTCCATGAGGGTCACGATATTGTTGATGATCTCAATAACGTTAACCTTCTGAAAAGTCACTCCCTCGGGGCGGTGAAAATCCAGGAGTTGCTTGACGATACGGGCGATACGGTCGATTTCTTCCCCGATTATGCTGACAAATTCCTCGGTTTCTTTGTTATCACGGCTGGCGCGCTCGATAAGCAGGATATAGTTTTTTATGATTCCCAGCGGGTTATTTACCTCGTGCGCCACCTTGGCCGACATCTCCCCCAAAGCAGCAATTTTCTCCGTCTGCACCAGTTGTTGCTGGGCGAAGCGAAGTTGCTGGATGGCCATTTTCTCCCCCTCGTAAAGGCGGGCGTTTTCTATTGCCACGGCGATCTGGTTGCCCAGGATGGAGAGAAACTCGATATCGTCCAGCCGGAACTCTCGCCCGGATATTTTTTCCGACATCAAGAAAATACCGGTCAGCCGCGTTTGGTAAACCAGGGGTACGATTATCCCCGGTTCGAACATTCTGACAATGGCCGACTCGCCCGCCTCGGCGACATCGCTGGCCACCTCGCTGGTCGGGACCGGCCGGTTCAAGCTGGTGAGATAAAGCGCCAGATTGGAATCGGCTCGAAAAAACTGCTCGGGCTCGGGCAATTCTCCCGAACCCTTGGATTTCACCAGAAAAAACCGGTCGCCGCGGACTTCCTTCTTGAGAAAAATAGCCCCTTTCAATGCCCCCACCTGCCCCAGGCAGGTGAAGATGAATGTGTCCAGCAGATTGTAATAATCCAGAACGGCGTTGAAATTGCGGCTGATTTCAAAGATGGTGTATAAATCGAATATCTTGCGCTTGAGCTGGCGGTTAGTTTCGGTCAAAAGAGTGATTTTTTCTTCGAGCTGCTTTTTTAACGAAGCTACCGATTCGTTGCTATTTTTGACATTCGTCTTTTTCGCGGGCGAGGTTGTCTTTACCGAGGATGTTTTCTTTTTCCTGTTGTTGGCTTTTTGATTTTTCATTTCCAAATATAGTTCTTAAGAAATTCACCAACCAAATAATGGGAGCCGATTACATTAATTATATCGTCCGCCCCGGCTGTTTTCAAGACTTTTATATAGGCGGTGTTGAGACTGCCGCATCTTTTTACGCAGATATCACGCCAGTCAATTGTTTTCATCAATTCGTCAAGGTCAATCGAGCGCCTGGTTTTCAAAGGGACCAGGTACAATTCCCCGGCAATCCGGGATAATTCGTCGAACATCAACTGATGTTGCTTGTGCTTTACAAAACCGGAGATAATGTAAGCCTTGCGACCGGGAAATTTCACCCGGAACGATTCCACAAAAGCTTTCACTCCGGCGGCATTATGACAAACATCGAGCACCAGGGTGGGCCGGCCGTTATTTTTGATAACCTGAAAACGCCCCGGCCAGTCGGTATGCCGCAGGCCTTCTCTTACGGCGGTTTTGGAGATTCTCAGGCCGTAAAAATCCCTTAAAATCGACAGGGCTTTTATCGTCAGGGCGCTGTTTTTCAACTGGTGTACCCCCACCAGGGACGGCGCCAGGGAGTTGAATTCCAGGCTGTCTGAGGAGAAATTAAGTTTCAGCCGGCCGGGAGACATCCGGAAATCACTTTTGTTCAAACGGAAAAAAGGTGCCTTTCTTTTATCGCAGACACGGCGGATAACTTTCTCCGCCGGGGAAGGTAACAAACCTATCAGGTGCGGCGTTTCGAGTTTTATAATGCCGGCTTTCTCGTAGGCAATTTTGCTCAAAGTACCCCCAAGGATATCGATATGGTCCAAACTGATATCAGTGGTGACGGTCAAAAGGGGTGATAGAACGTTGGTGGCGTCAAGGCGCCCGCCCAGGCCGGTTTCGATTACAGCGATATCAACCCCGCTACGACGGAAATAATCAAAGGCTAAGGCGGCGACAACTTCAAAAAACGAGACTTTTTTTTTACCAGTATCTTGCGATACCGGTCAATAAAAGAGATAATCGCCCGTTTGGTGATTTTTTCCCCGTTCACTTTTATTCGTTCCCGGAAATCGACCAGGTGCGGGGAGGTGAACAGACCGACCCGGTAGCCCTGGGCGCGCAGAACGGCGTCGAGCATGGCCGCCGTGGAGCCCTTGCCGTTGGTACCGGCCAGGTGGATGGTGGCGTATCGCTTTTGGGGGTTGCCGATGGAATCCAGGAATTCGGAAATATTCTGCAGGCCCAGTTTCATCCCGAAAAATTCCCGGGACAGGATAAATTTTTCAGAGGCGGCGTAGTCGTGTCGAAGCATCATTTATTCCACATATAACACAGGAGAGCGATAACCATCTCTCGCAAATTTTTCCGTTCAACTATTTTATCCAGAAAACCCTTTTCCAGGAAGAATTCGGAGGACTGGAAGCCCTCGGGCAGGTCCTGTCCGATAGTCTGTTGAATCACCCTCGGCCCGGCAAAACCCAGCAGGGCTTTCGGCTCGGCGATAATGACGTCCCCCAGGGAGGCATACGAGGCCATCACCCCGGCCGTGGTCGGGTTGGTCAAAACCGAGATATAGGGTATTTTCTTTTCGGCCAGAACGGTTAAAAGGCCCGAGGTTTTGGCCATCTGCATGAGCGAAAGAATTCCTTCCTGCATGCGGGCGCCGCCGGAACAGGAGACCACCACCAGGGGGACTTTCCGCTCGACAGCCCGCTCGATGGCCCGGGCGATCATCTCCCCGACCACCGAACCCATCGAACCGCCGATAAACGAAAAATCCATGATGGCGAAAGAAACATCAATCCCGCCCATCTTGCCCATACCGGCGATAACGCCGTCGTTGGTTTTGGATTTTTCCTGGGCGGCCTTGACGCGGTCCGTGTATTTCTTCAAATCCTTGAACTTCAGCGGGTCAAGCGAAAACAGGTTGCGGTCATATTCCTCGAGTCGACCGTCATCGAGAAGGATACTGATATATTTCCGGCTGGATATTTTAAAATGGAACTGGCAGTTGGGACAGACCCAGAAAAGCTCCTCCATCTTCTTGCTGTAGACAATCTCCCCGCAGGAGGGACATTTGGTCCACAGCCCCTCGGGGATATTTTTCTTTTCCTGGGCGGCTAACCCGCTTTTTTCTTTTCTAAACCAGGCCATATTTCAATCACCGTCAATTAAGCGCCAGCGCCATTACCAGGGCGTCCTCGACCGGGTCCCGGTAGTATTTTTTACGACGATATAACTCCTTGAAACCAAAACGTCCGTAAAAAGCCCTGGCCTCCCGGTTGGAAACCCGGACTTCGAGTAAAATAATCTCACATTTCTTCTCTTGTACGACCCTTAAGATATGCTCCAAAAGATGTTTGGCAACAGATTTTCTCCGAAAGGGTTTGGCCACGGCGATGTTGGCCAGATGCGATTTATTGAGAACAATCATAAAAAAAGCATAGCCGATAATTTTTCCCTCGTATATCGCTACAACCGCCGACCAGTCATCATCTTCCAGAATATCCTGAAAAGCCGATTCCGGCCAGGCATCGGGAAATATTTTCCGCTCCAGCGCCACCACCGGCTTTAAATCGGCCGCTGTCATACCCCGCAGAGTGAATTTCAGCTTACTGTTTTTTTCTAAGCTTTTCAAATTTTATTTCCGCCTGTGATTTTAACAGGTAGAGGGGTTCCAGTTGTGCCAAATCGGCCGTTTGACCCCGCTCGAGTTTCATGCGGCCGAGGTAAACCAGGTCCGCCGCGTCGGAATCAATCTCGGCCAGGCCCGGGAGGATAACGGCCTGTTGAAAATGGTCGATGATATTGAAATTGACCCCCACGACCGGACTTCCGCCGACCTTCTCGGAGAAATTACTTTCCGTGACGACCGAAATATCTTCATGAGTGTATTCGCCGTTTTTAACCTCGACCATGAAAAATTCGCCCTTTTTGAAGGGCATGAAAACTTTCACCGGCTCGGGGCGCTCCCCCAGTTTAAACGCGGCCAGCTCGAAGAGGTTAATATCGACAATCGGGATATCCCGGGCTACCGCGATCCCCTTGGCCACCGCCAGGCCGATTCGCAGGCCGGTAAACGACCCCGGCCCGGTGGACACCGTCAGGGCGTCGAGTTGTTTGACCTCCAGCCCCGCCGATGAAAAGAGTTCGTTAATTTTTTTTATAATTAACCGCCCGTGCGACTTGTCCATTTTCTCGTCGGATTTTACCAGCCGGTCGCCGCCGAACATCAGGGCCAGCCTCAAGTACAGGCTGGAGGTATCTATCGCCAGGATATTTTGATACTCTTTTTCGGTCATTGCTCTACCAGGGACATATTTATCTCGCGTTCGTTTTCACTTATAATTTTAAAATCAATCCGGTAATACCGGGCGGGCAGCATTTCGGCGGCCTTCTCACCCCATTCGACCACGACCAGGCCCTCGCGGCCCAGGTATTCATCCCAGCCGATTTCGTACAGTTCCGAGGGGGCCTTGATACGGTAGAGGTCGAAATGATAGAGGGGTATCTCCCCCGGGTATTCGTTGACGAAGGTAAACGAGGGCGAGCTGACCTCGGCCTCGTCAATCTTGAGCGCCCCGGCCAGTCCCCGCACGAACACGGTTTTGCCCGAACCCAGGGAGCCGCTCAGGGAGATAAAATCACCCCGTTTGAACGAAGGCGCCAGTTTTTTCGCCAGGGCGACGGTCTGCTTTTCGGAATGTGAAACTATATTTATAATTCTCACGGGTAATTATTTCGGGTTTAATACCGCCAGCGGCACCACCATTTCCTCCAGCGAAATGCCGCCGTGCTGGAAGGAATTCATGAACTTCCGGACCATCTCGTTATAATTGTTGGGATACACGAAATAAAAATCTTCCTTGGCGATGATATAGGTGGTGGCAAGAGTAAACGACGGCAGGCGCCACTGTTCGGGTTTTTTTATCAGAATCGATTCTTTCAAGTCGGAGTTCAGGTTGTCGCCGTACTTGTAGCGAAGGTTGGTCGAGGTGGATTTGCGACCGTGCGCCACCGTACCCCGTTTGCACAGCACCGAACCGTGGTCGGAAGTCACTATCACCGTAAAATCCCGTCGGGCGAAGGCTTTCAGAAGGGAGAAAAGCGGGGAGTGAACGAACCAGCTTTTCATCAGCGACCGAAAGGCCGCTTCGGTCCCGGCCACTTCCTTGAGAATGACATTGTTCGAGCGGCCGTGCGCCAGGATATCCAGGAAATTGAAAACGAAAGTAGCCACCTGGCTTTCGTAGTAATCGGCTGTCCGCCGGGTCAGCTCTTCACCATCGGTATTATTATATATCTTAACGTATTTTAACTGTTTTTGAAGTCTCACTCCCTGGCGGGCGAGATTGTCCTCCAGGAACTTGTCTTCGTACCGGTTAAGCGAACCCTCGTCCTGAACCTTATAATTATCCGGGTAAATTTCATGGATTTCGTCCGGGAATTTCCCTGCGAAAAGGGCGTTGCGGGCGAACGGGGTGGCGCTGGGCAGGATGGAAAAATAATAATGGCGCTCGATATTGTAATACTCCGCCAGCAGCGGCTCGACCATCATCCACTGATCGAGACGCATGCAGTCTACCACGATAAACATCACCTTTTTCTTTTCCTTCAGGC
>Ga0210003_1002415_pt1 | contig 15807 bp, 14 predicted proteins | sample LantaG_FD_182804 | JGI IMG/M metagenome (GOLD analysis project Ga0210003, IMG submission 182804) | Deep subsurface microbial communities from Baltic Sea to uncover new lineages of life (NeLLi) - Landsort_02402 metaG (SPAdes) (version 2) | ecosystem: Environmental > Aquatic > Marine > Oceanic >...
TACCGCATTAGCAGCACCTGCAATAGAGTCATCTTCTAACTTACCTAGACCAAGTACAGTAGCGGTCATCATGTTGTAAGTAGTGATTGTATCCGTCCATGGAACGTTAACTACTAATTGCCCGCTTGAGTTTAACTGACTGCCATACGTTCTTCCTGCGGTAGAGCTTACTGAGTTAGCAGCTACTGATTGATCTGTGTTACTGAATAATTCAATACCACCTCGTACTGTAGAAGTTGCTTCTGGTAATACGTAAGTACCTGCGGGTGTAGCCCAGTTTCCAGCTCCGTTAAGGAACGTTCCAGCTGCACCTCCAGAAGGCACAATACCTAATGAAGAACCTCCGCCATATATATCAGATGAAACAAACCCGTTAGCAGTTACATTAAAGTGTGCTGAGTTAAATCCTGCAATACCTTTTGTTGTTGCTCCGTCAGAAGCTCCTTCACCGGCAATATCTTGTCCAGATTGAACGACTGTCCAGTTAGCAAATGTTGCGCCAGGATTATCTTGATTAGCATATATTAAATCCCCAGGCTGAACTTCTTCTGAAAAGAAATCACCTGTGTCTGTAACTGCCCAGAACCAACCATTTTTAATATTGGAAGAAGGTGAAGTATCTAAATCAGGTGTGTTAGTTGCTGCGTTGTAACCTCCTTGAAATATTGATTGACCAACGTTTGATTGATCCACATATTGCTTTGAAGCTGCGTTAGCGGCAATTGTTGGAGTAACAGGTATTACTATATTACTACTAAATGTTTTTGTTCCTCCTATAGTTTGATTGTTTGTTGTTCTAACAACCGATTCATCTACTTCAATGTCGTTTGCGTTAGCTGTAATACCACTACCACCTATTACATTTAAAGTAGGGTTAAGAGTTGAAGTACCACTTTGCGTCATACCAGTTCCCGCTGTTACAGAAGTTACTGTACCGTCGAATTGATCATTAGAAGTAATTGTAATTGTAGATCCAGAACGTGTTACACTTGTTGTACCCGCCCCAGTATATAATATACTATCTGTAGTTCCAGTTGATGGTACTAAATTAATAGTAGCGGTACCATTTCCAGAACCCGTTGCTGTTAAATCATAAGTTGTATCTCCATCAGATCCTGTTTGAAAATCAACCCATGCTGTACCATTATACAATTTAAGTTTATTGGTGGATGTATTATAATAAATTTTACCTGCAATTCCAGATGGGTCTGATGTTGCATTATCAATAACTACTTGTTGAAGTTCATTGTTATTTAAATCAATGTTCCAACTAGAGTTTATCCCTGTTAAAAATTTTACCGCCATTTTATTTTTTATTTAATTATTTATTTTAATTTAAAAATGCACAACCTGAAAACATGTCTGCAAAAGTTATTTCTATTACATTAGTTGATAAATAATCTACATCACCAACTACTATTACATTATTATTATCAACTACTGTAACTGATGGATATTTTCCTAAATTATGTGTTATTGTCCATTTTTGAAATGGTGTTGAAAAACATTGTGAATATGTTCCAACAGATTTAATTAATTCTTCTAAATCTAAAATAGTACATACATTACTTGGTGTTGCTGCACAATCTACACTAGCAGTAGAGTTTATTGCAGCTAAAGGTCCTACAAATACACCAGGAGTAGATGAAAATAAAATTGCTTTATCAGTTTTTTTATTTTGCCAATCACATAAAAAATGATTTATTACAGAACTTTCATAATCAACAAAACAACATGGGCTAATACCAAATTTTTTTTCTCTAAATGCTATGTAAACTTGTTGGGCAAAGTTTTGCTCTACATTAATTTTTTTATTTAATGCAAGTGTTTTAATATAGTCAGTATTAGATCTCTTTGCTATTGCCATTTTATTAATTTCTTAAGTTTTGTATTTGTTGTTTTGCTAATTCTTGTGATAAATTATTTTTAGCATTAGCATTATTTTTTATTGTTGATTCACAATTTTTACAAACAATTGATCCATCACTTAAAGTATTTTTTTGACATCCACATGTAAATACTTTATTGCACTTACTACAATTCATAATTTTGGTTTTAAATTATATTTATACTGTATATGTATTAGTACCACCACAATTTCCTGATGGACATGATATTTTATTTAATCTTTGTTTAGCGTAATTGTAAAGTTGCATTCCTTGTGCAGCTGATTCACAATATTCTGTATTTGCTACAGCAGCATCTATTAATGTTCTAATAAAATTCATTTCATCTAAAAGACTTTGTTTTCTAGATTCAGGTTGACATGCTTGTACATCTAAATCACATAATACTTTATAATACTCAGTCATTAAAGATGTTACTCTTAAATGGTTATATTCAACAAATACTTTAGTATTAGGTGATACACTATATCTAATAATATAAATTCCGTCAGGTATATTTTGCTGAACTGTACCGCAATTAATTTTTTGAATTGCCATAATGCATGCATTTAAGCACATATCAAAATCTTTATTTACTTTAATCAATACAGGTACTGAAAATCCGGGTAATGTAATTAAAAGTTCTTCACAATCTACAGCAAGCTCCGAAGAGTACTGGCTAGTATCTTTTATACATAATAATTCACAGTTAGATACTGTGGGTATTTCTAAACTTAATATATGTTTATTTGCCATGTTTTTTTATTTCACACTCTATATAGATAATATACAAAAAAAACTAGATATTATAAAATAAAAAGAGCAGGAGTTTAATACCCCTGCTCTAATTAATTTTAAAACCTAATAAATACTTAAGTTTTGTAATATAAAATTTATCCTAAGTCTGTTTCAAGAGCAATATTATTACCTGCAGCATTTGCTAAAGTAACAACTTGATTTGCTAATGCTGTTACAGCAGTAATTGCCGCACCATCAGAACACTTTACATAAATTTGATATACATATTGGTCATTATCAAAAACACCACTCGGGTTATTGAATCTTGGCACAACATGCTGAATATAAAAAGCTCTATAAGTTGCAGTTCTATCTACAGCACCAAGAAGCTCATCAGACATTTCAATTTCTCTAATTCTAGCACTATCAGCGTTTCCTTGATTATAAGGAGATTGACGGTATCTTTCAGATAAAATTAAGTCTCTAATTACAGCCTCACCTTGAGTTGCTTGCATTTGACCTGGAGTTCTAGTAGCAGTTCCACAATCGTTACATGGATCTCCAGTTTCATCTAGGATACTTGCAATAATTTCAACAGGCTCTGCATTAAAGTGATCTCTTGTGTCAAAAGAACAATCTCCAAATTTAGTACTTACATATGCTCCAACAAAATGTACTGTAGCAGATACTGTAGCTGCAGCAGCATTTGGAGTTGTAGAAGCTACATAGTTTCCAGAAGCAGCTTTTCCTTGTGCTTGAGCAATACTGTATATACTCTGAACTACTGCACCAGCAGCATCAGCAACACTTACTACAACACCACCTTCACTTACAGCAGTAACAGTTAAAGTAGCATCAGTTGTAGAACCTGAGTCAACAACAGTTAATACATCACCAACCGCATAACCTGAACCAACAGCAGCATAACTAAATGTTAAAATAACACCTGTTCCACTTACAGTTAAAACATTAATTTTAGCTCCAGATCCTCCAGCAGGAGAAACAGTAGTTGCAGCAGAAGCAGCACCAACAGTAACAGAATAACCTACACCACCAGATAAAGTTGCAGTTTTAACACCATCTAAATCAGCCTCAGCCACAAATGGAGTAATTAATGGATTACCACCTTGGTAACCTACATCATCTTTTCCTAGTCCATTTCCAACAACTTGTGCAGCTTCAGTAGCTAACACTAATGCAGGATCTAAAAATTCTTGTCCATCAATACAGCAAATGTTTGCAGAATCACCAATTGCATAAGCATTGTGATTTAAGAAACGTAATGCTGGAGAACCTTTCACATCCATTCTCATAAATTGTGTAGTTCCACATGGAGTACATTCAGCACCTAAAGATAATGAGGCAGTAGCTTGTTGTGCTACTAAACAATCAGATGCCCACACTCTTGAAATGTATTTAGGGTTTATACCTTTTGATTTTACTGATTCTTTGTATCCACCATGACCTGGATTGTTACCAATCGTGTCTTTTGTGTAGAAACTTCCTTGAACCAAGTATGCATGTGAATTAGCCGGTAAGGCAGCTCCTGGAATAGCCATTGTTGTCCAATCAGAATCTTTCACAAGTCCTAACTCCCCTGCTGCAAGCAAAGCAGTTGACACACCTGCAACTGCTTCAGTTGAGGATGCCACAAACGTTTTGTAAAACGCATTATTAAAATATGCCATATTATTTATTTTGTGAGAGGACCATTACCCCCTCTGGTTATATATAATGATTTAAACAGTTTACTCTGCTCGTAACTTCTTTGTTACTATATTAATATACAAAATATTAATTATATATTAATTATTAATTATTTCTTTCTGCTGCAGCCTGAGCTCTTTGTTGCTGATATACACTTTCTATATCTCCTGCAATTATTGATGCTGCATCATCAAGCATTACTTCAGCTAAATCATCTTTAAATTCACAATTTACATTTGTTGTAGAAACTGCCCCTGTATATGGATTAACACAATTAATTATTTGTATATATGTAGGTTGTCTATAATAAGTTAATACTGGATTTACAATTTTAAATTCTGCATTTCTATATATTCTTATTTTATTATCTAACATTGTACAAAAAGTTTCTCCCCAATCAAAACTGGGATTTTTTAAAGGATCCCGCATTATGATATTTACATTTGATTCTTCAGCTAAATAAACTGTCATATCCCTTGCAGGACAACATTCTGTTTTAGCATCTGTACTAACTCTTTTAAACTCTAAATATGTATCAACAGGAAAATTATCAGTTTCAAAATATGTATCAGTATTGGTTCCTGTTAAAGACAATTCTAATAATAAAGGTTGTAAATCATCTATTCTTTTTTTAGATAATTCATCACCTTCTTTGTACATATTACCACCATGTAAATTTCTTCTGCACCACTCTACTTGAGCTTTATTAAATGCTTCTACAAACTGCCAACATTCTATATTGTCATAATCTTGACTATCTAATTTGTTTAACCGTTGTTTTAATTTAATTAAAAGTGTACTGTTTTCCATTATTTACAATTTATGAATTCCAATAGGGTTCAACTTTTTCTAAAATAGAAGTTAATGCTTCATCATTTTCTGGTTTTTTTAAAAAATCAAATACTTCAGAAGGACTTTTTCCTAATCTAATACCACTATCAATTGGTTCAATCCAACCCCCAGCTTTAGTTGTGATAAATCTATAATATAAAGCATCTTTTATAAGTGCTCTAATTTTTAATTCTTCCATAGTAAGTTGAGCAACTTCTAAAAATTGTCCAGCAGCTCTTTTCTTAGAAGACTCTGCACCTAAACCATTTATGTAATTATCCATGTTTTCATATAAAATATCATTTGGTGTTGATTTAATATATTGTACACTATCAACATCACATATTTTTGCAACATACATTAGTTTTGTTGAATTAGAATCATATAATTTTTGCAACTCAACTAACCCTCTATTTTTAAGTTTACTTAATTCTGTTCTTGTACTTAAACTTTCTTCTACAGTATCTAAATAAAATTTAGGTGGGTTGTTAGCTTCTTTAGCTTCTCTAAGTGATTTTGCTACAATAGAAAAACCACCTGCATTAATTGCATGTATTTTAATTAAATCATACGGATCTTTTTCTGGATCTAAAAAAACTGGATCATTACCACATCTTAAACTAATTTTATCCCAGAATTTTGAATTATCTGGTTTCATTATAGTTAATTTATTCCAAAATTCTTTATCATCAACTTCAATTACATTTGCAGCTAATTCTGCTTCTAGTTGTGCAACAACTTGTCTAATTTCTTTTATTTTTGCTTTCTTTTTTTCTTTTGAAAGCATTTTTACATCAGGTGCAAATTCATTTAATCCTGTAACATAACGTTTAACACCATTCATTTCTAAACATGCTAAATTTTCTTCATGGTACACACCATCATGTAATGACAATCCATATTGTTCTAATCCCATATTTTCTTTGCTTGGACTAAAATATGGACGTACTGCAATAGTTGGACTTTTTCCTAATTGATACTTTTCTACAATTGTGTAATCGCTCATTGTGTTTTTGGTTTTAAAATTAATAATTTAACAAAATCAAAAGTACATATTTTATGTACGTTTTTATATATTAATAATTTCTAAAGCAAGATATTAAATCTTGCTAAAGTTTTTGATTTTATTCAACTACAACTTTCATATCTCCTGCGGTGTGATATAAATCACCTTTTACTAAACCTGCTGCTTTTGCTGCAGCATTATCAGCATAGTCTTTAACTAATATATCTTTACCAACTGCTTTTGAAGCAATTATTTTAGAAACACTTAAATTTGTAAATTCAGTTGTTTTATTTGCTAACTTTATATCTAGTGCCATAATTATTTTTTTAAAGATTAAAATAAAAAAAGGAGGAGAATTAACTCCCCCTTTTAATTATTAGTTCTAGAATGATCCTCCTGTAACAGGATTTCTCATTACAATTTTAAGAACTTTAGTTGGATCTTTAACCCAAATAGCAGGCATTGTCTGCGTCATCATAACTCTATAACCATTAAAGTTTCCGGTAGAAGCAAAACCTTGAGATCTTCCCATATAGTCCATAGTACCATTTTGGTAGAACCATTTAAGTTGATTATCCCAAGAAAGTTTCAACAAGTGAATGTTGTCATTTCCTTCATCTGTAACATCAAAGATAATAAAGCTATAAGAACTTAGAGGACGACCATCAATTAATGGGTTCTCAATATCATTAGTATTTAAATTATCAAATGCAGGATTCAGTACAAACTTAACGTTAGCTAAGAAAGGAATAGTAAAGCTTGTATAAGCAAAACCATAATCTAAATCCATACCTGAACCACTAACAGCTCCGATATCTGATGCATTTTGAACTAGACCTGAACCATATACTTCATCAGCAATAGCTTTGTTGATCAATTGCATTCCTGCAATACCTGTTTGTACAACAAGTGATCTTTGTGGGTCTGGCCCTTTAAATTCAACTTTACCTTGGTAGAAGTTGTAAAGTTCAGACTTAAACATGTCAAGAGTAAATGAAGACTTGTTATATACTCTTTTGAAAGAGTTATCTAACTGTGCCCATAAACCTACAGATAATCTAATATCATCTGGTCCATCTTGTTTAATTCTACCACCTTTACCCCACATTAGGTAAGTTTCAATATCCGTTGCAATTTTAGATAAGTGAGCGGCTTCCATATTTGTAATGAAAGTTCTTGTAAGAGTTCCATTTTCAAATGCTTCTCTTGCTCCTGCTTTACCCATATTTGCTACAAGCCCTTCAATACTAGGTACTGATGGATTGTTAGGATCTGTGTTAAAGTTTCTCCAAATCTCAGTTACTGGTACAGTACCATCAGCATTCAAACCACCTTTGATCATTAGATCAGCACGGCTTGAAATAGAATAATGTACATGTGCTTCTGCTCCACCTACAAAATTGTAGAATTCACGGAAACCAGATCCTGTTTCAATGTCAGAAAAACGCTCACCATACTCTCCTCTTGCAGAACCTTTTCTGAAGAATTTAGTACCTTTAGCTAAATATTGATTAGCTAAACTTGCTGCGTTGTTGTTGTTTACTAATTGAACTGTATATATAAAACCGTCACCTGCTGGGATAATATCATCAGCTGTAATGTACAATTCTAAACCGTTATACTTATCATAAGTGATAATATCACCATGACCAAAAGTTCTTTTAGAAATTTTAATTTTAAATGTTGTTCCATCTACACCTTTTGTAGTGTTTGCAGGTTCAATATCCGCAATGATATACGGAAGGTCTTGTGCAATAGGAGTTTGCCATTTATACTCACCACGTGCATTATCTACCATGATTGTATTCTTTCCGCCAAATGATGCCATTTGATACAAAGGCATTTCTACCTTTTGGGTCATAGCCCAAAGATCAACTGGTCCCATATCCATAGGCTCAGCATTACCGAGCATTTGGGTTAGGTGGTAAGAATCAACATGAGAACTTGCTTTGTAGCTTGTATCTCTTAGGAAAATCCCATTATTTAATACTGGAGTTGCCATAATTTTTACTTGTTTTTGTTGTTAATAATTAATTTACTGTTTATATTTAATTGTCTAATTAAATTCTCTTAAAAATATTATTGGTTCTTGGTAATTTTTTTCCTGCAGTTTTTCTTTTTGTTGCAACATCTCTTTCTTGTACACCTAATGATGCACCCCCTTTACTTGCCGCTGCAGTTTTTAATTTCCTTACTGTACTTTCTACACTTTTTTGTGCACCTTTATCCATTATTTTTGCTTTATATCCATCTGGATCTTGCAACAACCATAATGCTTCTGATATTAATGTATAGTTTGGTTCTACAAATTGATACTTTTCTAAAAGGTGGCCAAGTAAATTTGTATTTTTTCCACTAACTGATGGGTAACTTGGTTGTACTAAACCATTATATAGCATAGCTTGTGTTTTTCTGTCTACTTTAATATCACCCAAAGTACCTTCTTTAAGTGTTTCATATACATTTGACATGTATTGTTGTGATGCATGTTCTTGTTGTTTTCTTTTTAAATCTTGCTCTTCAAGTTTTTTAACAACAATTTTTTCTTGCATTTTATCTAACTTAGGCTTAAACTTAGCAGCTTGCTTTTCAAGCTTACCTAAGTCTTTCCAGATTTCTATTTCTTCAGCTATTTCATCTGAAGTACCATATCCAGTTGCACCTAAATATTCTTTAATAATTGTTTCTTGATCTGTTTCAGATTTAAGACTTAATTGTTTAGTTTCTTCAACACTACCTAAAGTATTAAATAAACCTTTAATATCTGTTCCACCATCTGCTACATATCTTGCAGCAATTTGTAATTCTTCTGGTAAACTTGCAAAAAATTGTTTAGGAGTTTCACGTCTTACTTGATTAGCTTTTTCTTCTAAGTTAGCTTCAATTAATTCTTCCCAATCTTTTGCACTGTAATCATCTAATGATTTTTCATCATCAAAAGGTACAATTTTGTCATCTTTAATAAGTTTACTGAATACATCAGATATACCATTAATTGACTTTCTACCTCTTTTTTCTTTATTTTCTACATCGTCTTCAGTCTCATCATCTAATGCATCTAAAATATCATCAGCTGATTCTACTGCCTCATTAGTAGGTTCTGGTAATACATCTTCTAAATCACCTGTTTCTTCTTTTGTTTCTACAGATTTTTTGTTACTTAAGTCATCTACACCATCGTCATCTACATCAGCAAATGTAAAATCTGCTTTTTTATTTAGACCTGATAAAATATTTGGTTTATTTGTTTTAGATTCTTCAGGTAATGTAATAGCACTACCACTTGGGGCACCATTAAATATCTCATCTAAATCAATGTCTAATGTTTCTACTTTACTTTTCACAGTATTTTCTGTTGCATTCATAATCTTGTTGGTTTTAATAGTTGGTTCCTATATATACAATATAATAAAAGTTTATCTATACTACAATAGATAAACTTTTATAATTTTATTTTTAAGTAAAGTATATTGCAGTATATAGCTAACACTAATTATTTCTCTTTGGATTTTTTAGATGCTTTAACATCATATTGATTTTTATTAGTTCTTGCTATTTCTAAATCTTTATTTGCAACGTCTCTTGTAGCTGCAATTTTTTCCCTTTCTACTTTTAATCTTTCTGATTCCATGGTGTTTTTCATTGCCAACTCATCACGTTTTAGATTTGTTTGTTCTTGAAATCTAGTAGTATCTCTAATATCTTTCATTGCATCTTGATAATCAGAGACTTGATTTTGATTTATATCAGAAGTTGCTCCAAATCCTGCAGATCTAATTTCTGCAATAGTTATATCATTTTGTCTATTTTTATCATTTTCTTGCATTTCAGCTTGTAACTTCATTTGCTCTTCTTGAGCTTTAGCTTGAAGTTGTTGTTCTTGCATTTGACGTTGCTGTTGCATTTCTTGAGCTCTTGTTTGTTGCTGACGAACTTCTGAGTCTTTAAGTATATCTGTTATTTCTGATATTGAATCTGCTTTAACAATATTACCAAGCTCATATATAGATGCTCCAGTTGTGTTATTTGTTAATGCCATTTGTTTAAGTTGCTCTAGAATTGCTCTGTGGTTAGTTTTAGTAGTCGCAAATACATTAAAATCTCTAAGTAATAGATCAGTACCATTCATTGTAAAATTGACCTTCTGAGCTTCTGTAGAGATATATGATAATCTAACACTTGGTTTAGTGCTGTTATAATATTGTGCCAAATCAGTTCTCATTTGATGTACTCTTGGCATTAAATGGTCCGAATGCTGTACAAAGTATATTTCTGTTTGTGCGTAAGATTGTTGCATTGCATTTACTACACCTGTTGCAGTTTCTGCAGATACTGCTCCACCCAACCTTTGTGGATTAATACCAATAGAATCAAAACATTGTTGTTTAAAATAATTTGCTAATTGTATTCTTGACATTAATCTACTAGTTTGCTCCATATTTAGAGTTTGATAGTGATTAAAATTAGTGGCATTTTCTGTATTAGTAATTGATGTATCTAAAGGTAACATCTGAAAATCTTTCATAGCAACAAATGCTTTTGCATAATTGTTTTTACCCCAATCTTCACCCATTGAATGACGAGGTAGTGCATTTTGATCAAACATTATTACAGTACCTAATTCATCAATAAGAATATCTGCAATTTGATTATTAACCATATTATATCCAACTTGATAAGCTTTCATTAAATCTACCAAGGATGTTGATCTAGTATTCCTATCAGAAAAAACTCTGCCCTCTACAGGTAGTTTACAACCGTATAATGAATTTTCACCTTTAAATTGAAAAGGTAATCTTCCTGGTTTTTCTCTATTAATACCTAAGTATATAGGGTTAACATTATCATTCATTGTGGTTCTCCACATAGCAGGTACATTAGGACCTACTTTTACTCCACCCCATGTTTCATTTATCCAAATCCATTCAACATGTTCACCTTGCAGCAATGTATCTTTAGATTTATTTTTAAATATTGATGTATCATAAACTGGTTTTTCAGTTATTTTAAATGATTCATCTATAATTTCTTGTGTTACTTCACCATCAAATTCTATCTTAGTTAAGTGACCTACTTTTCTTTGAGTTTTCCAATAAATTGTAGATACTCTCATTAAATTGCCATCACCCCATTGTTCTAAGTCTTCACTTTGAGAAAGTATTTGAGTAAGTATATCTCCACCACGTGCAGGATCAGCCATGTAATTACTAGCATATTGTCTGTACGCTAATCCAGGGGCGTTTGTATTCCACTCATGAGATCTAGTAGCATCATAATATGATCCATCATTTTGATAACCGTTAACTTGATATTGTGCAGAACGTGCTGGATATATTTTTTGTAAAGATGACAATTGTTTTTCATCCATTAAATAACCATATTTATCTACTACATCAGATACAGTCATTAAGTCAATTTTACCTACATAATTAGAATCTGCTATGTATCTTTGATCTGGAGATTTTTGATAAAATGTTAATACAGGATTCCATAACTCTACATCATAGTCATCCTCTAACATACGGAAATGCCAAAACTCTCTATCTGCAATAAGCATATCACGGAAACCTCTTTCCTCTAACTCATGCATTTTAAATCTTTCCTCATCCACGTTTAATTGGTGAGTTGCCCATTCTTCTATACTACTTCTATAAGACTTGCTAAAGTAATCTTCTATTTCAGGAAGTGTTTTTAAATTTTCAGGAGATAGTTGCTGTTGTGCTTCTTCAGATGCTGGATCCATTCCTGCTTCTATCATTTTTTGAACTAATTGCATTTCAGCATCAGCTAATAGTGTATCTTCTATTGCTGATTTTTTTTGCTCAAGCATTTCATTATAAGACTTATCATCTACTGCTCTAAATTGTACTTTATTATATCTTTTTGTAAATTCTCCACTTAGTACATTTATTACATTTGGAACAATAGGGTAAAATTTAAGCTCTAATGCAGAATCATTTTCTTTTGTTAAAACATCCATTATATCTTTATAGTCATTGTCTTCTTCAACTATATAATCTGATTTATCAATAATACCTTTTGCTAATTTATAATTTTTTAAAAGCCTTCTTGCATTTGATCTTAAAAATTCAACACCTTGTAATTCTAACCAATCTAAATTCCATGCTGACCAATCATCAGTTTTTTCTGAAGCAGGTAAAAACTGTACTGGTTGAGTTAAACTTGAATACGTAGAGCTAGATTCTGCTTTAGCGCCATTTTTTAACTGCATTGCATTTAATACTTTCATTCCGTATTTTGTTTAGTTAAATCTATTTAATATTTTTAAATCCAGACCTGTTGGGTCTATTAGTTCTTGATGTTGAACTGCGTCCAATATTTTTAAATGGACTATACTTTAATTTATACAAATTTTCTGAATTTACCAAGGATTTGTTCTCTGATTCACGTCTTTTAGTATATCCTCTATTAGATTGTTGTATTTTAACAAATGCTATTAATGCACCAAATGCAACTAATCTATCTACATTTAAACCAGGGTAATAAGCTAACATTTCTTTTATTAACATGGGGTCTGGTATTCTTTCTACACCTAATGTTTGATTTGTTACTACACCATTAATATCTGTTTCTTCATCAATTACTTCTCTTAAGAATTCTATAGCGTAAGATATTAAATGACTTTTAAATAATGTTCCTGTATTTTTCCACCCATATTCTTGATATACAGTTTTGTTGGAACCTAGATCTTTTAAAAATAATATTTGTTGTTTGGGAACCAAGTATCTTTGCTTTCTTCTAGCAATCATGTGTTGTATAAAAAGAGATATGTTATTTTCTACTAATGTCCATGCATTATACCACTCTATAATTAGTTCTAATCTTTCATGTGTTTTGTTGATATCATCAAACCGGCCACACCATGCTGCAACCACTTTATCTTTTTCTATAAATTGTTCTACCTCTCCTGATTCTGTAGTTCTAATTACTTCCATTGCATTTTTATAAACAAATATAGAACACAATGAATCTGATGTTGTAGTTTTACCTTCTGACACTGGGTCAATAGAAGCATAGTATGCTCCAAACTCTGGACTTTTTATTGGCCTTTCCCAAACAACAATACAACCTGTTTTATCTATTTGTTTTTTATCAACTGGAAATTTACTTATTGGTAGTTTATTAGTTCTTTTTGCTGATATACCTTTTTCATCTCTATCTAATTCTATTAATTCATAAGGGTATTCTTTTTCTTCAATTCTTTTTTGTTGTTTTGATAATACGCCTTGTGGAAATATTGAAGCTTTTCTATATGCAAATGCTTCAGCAATATTCATAGGTTTTTGAGAAATTCTTAATTGAAACTGCTCTCCATTTAATTCATTTTTCCATTTTGATCTTTCTTGTACAATTGCTTTTACCGCCTCTTCCACTTGTGAATTTCCGTAATCATCAATAAAAGGAGGCATAGACCATTGTTCTGGAATAAATAAACCTGCCATTCCTATTGTTCCATCTGCATCCATTAAATTAGTTTCAACAGAATAAATATCATTTGCATTTGGATTAAGTATCATTTCTTTTAAAGGGTTGCATTGCTGCAAATCTCCAACAGATCCTGCTGCTATAAACATCCCTGTTGTCATCATTCCTGATGACATTGCTGGACGTAAGTACTCGTATGTATCAGACATCTTTGGTGCTATACCGGCTTCTTCATGAAAGAAGTATGAACATGGTCCCCCTACCCCTGTAGTAGCATTTTTTTCAAATGAAGCACCTTGTATTTTAGATTTTAAACCTCTTGCTGTTTTTCTATTATTTATTTTAACTTCAATTTGCTGTTGCCATAATAATACTTTTTCTGGGTTACTTGGTCTATACCACGCAGTATGTTCATTAAGAAAAGTTTTATATTCATCTAAAAATTTCCAAGATCCTTTATCATTAATGAAATCTTTTAATGATGCTCCAATTTTACAAATAGATCCTTCTTCAAACCAATATGTATTAATTAGTTTTCCCATATGAAAATATGAAGAAGCAATTTGACGTTTTTTTAATATTGCTGAATGTTTATTATTTAGTTCTGCTAATAACTCATAAAGAGCCATGTGATATTGTGCATCTCTTACTTTAGCAAAACCATAATGTTTTTCTTCTTTATCAAATATGGGAAGAAAGTTTAACCACATATAATAATCTCTAGTTAAAAAAAAACTTTTAGAACTATCATTATATATTACACCTACTCTACATTTGTTTTTTTGATCTTCCCAATAATTAGTAAAGTCTTTTGATCTAAATGGTGCGTTACAATAAAATCCCTGTTTATTAAAAGCTTTAGCTTCACTATTAAATATATATGCTATATCTGTAAACCCATAATCACCAGGTTCTTTAAATATACTTAATATATAATCTATAAATAATTTTTCAGTTTCAAAATCAGTTGTTGACCATTCTCCATTTGTATATGTAGGAACGGTTTTATACATTCGGTACTTCAACTAAAATTGCAAATACATCACCTTCTTGAATTAATAAATGTTCTTCTTGATTGTGTTTCATTGCGGTAGGTAAACAATGTTCCGTATATTGAATAACATCTCCCATTTTAATTTCTTCTACTTTTTGCCCTATACCAACTACAGTACCTATACATTCTTTTTTAACAGCCATTTCAGGTATAATAAATCCTGATTCAGTCATTGTTTGAGCTTTTTTTTGTTTGATTAAAAGTTTTTTTCCTACTGGTATTACTTGTTGTGCCATCTTTGTTAGTTTTTTTTATATTATTAAATTCTGGTTCATCCCAATAACAGAAATGCCATTGCGTTTTATTTTTACTCATTTATAGTTGATCGTATGCTAATCCTGCACCACCACGTACTGAACTTTCTTGTTCTTGTTTCATATCAGTAAATGCACCTTTGTAAGAACTTCTTATTTGCTCAAATTTTGCAGCAGCATTAACCATTGAATTTATATTACCGTCTCTGCCGTGTTCTATTGCAGTAACTTCCATATATTTTGCCAATCTATCTAACATGGATTTAATGCCCACATAAGCCCTGTATGTAGGTGTCTCATACATTTTTTTACACATATCTAAAGCATATCTAATTTTACCGTCTTCAGGTGATTCTTCTAAACCAACTTCTTCTATAATTATATCTTCTTTTTCATGTTCTGGTAAATTAAAAAATGGATTTAAATCTGGATTTGGACAACTCATGTAAAATACATATTGATATACTTGCATATATGTATCTGGATATTCTGTCATTATTTTTTTAAGAAATGGTAAAGAATAACAATGTTCAGAAGGTATAACTTTATTGTTTTGTATATCAAATAATCTAATTAACATATATTATATTTTATGGGTTAGTATTCATATATCCCTGTATAGTAGAATAACTATCAGTGACTATTAATTCAAGTCCACTGCTTAATAAAACTCTTACTACACCAGGTAAAAAGTTCTTATTTATAGTAGAGTAATAAGCAGATACACCTACAATTTGTAACTGAGTAATATAAAATGGAGTAGCAGTACTACTATTCCAATATTGTTCTCCACCCGGACTATCAGTTAATATTGTAACTGTAGTTAATGTAACATTTGTTGCCATAATTATCTATTATCTTTAAGCCACATCATTAATGAAGATA
>Ga0210003_1002416_pt1 | contig 15805 bp, 15 predicted proteins | sample LantaG_FD_182804 | JGI IMG/M metagenome (GOLD analysis project Ga0210003, IMG submission 182804) | Deep subsurface microbial communities from Baltic Sea to uncover new lineages of life (NeLLi) - Landsort_02402 metaG (SPAdes) (version 2) | ecosystem: Environmental > Aquatic > Marine > Oceanic >...
CTAAATCTTATCAAATTACCTTTAGTTTTATCTACTAAAAATTCTCTTTCTATTAATTCCCATGCTGCCCATGATTCTCCATCTGAAGATTGAGATATCTCAACTGTATATTTTATAACTGGAGCTTCTATTGGCTGATAATATTTATAATAAATTGAATACCTACTTACAGTATCTAAATAATTTCTCGAATTAAATACAACTTCCTTCTCATCTTTCCATGACCAATTCTCTACAGGAACTGTTATCGTTATAATTCCTGTATGTTGATATAAAATAGCTGTATTTTGATCCTTAACAGGAAAATGCATTAATTCAGCATTAAAACCTATTTCATCAAAAATTAATTCTTCGACTTCTTCTCTTATGTTTTGGTCCAAAGTTCTTCGATTATAAACCTGCCAATCCAAATACCAAGATTCACCATCCCCTAATAATAATTTATATGAAATATATTGAGTAAGTTTGTTATAGGATAAAGAATAATCTTTAACTGCTCCTATATCCCAAATATCTGAATGCAATTCTATTTCATCCGCTGAATTAAACCACCACAATTGTTCGTACGGAACTCCAACCCTGGCAATACTTGATAATGTCTCTTCCCATCCAAACGCTGTTACTGTTCTTGTTGGTGCGGGAACAATTTCATCTCCCATATAAGTAGATATTACAGGAATTCCATCCTTAAACAACATTGCCCTGTCCCATTTTAGATCAGACTTGTATGCTAATTTAGCTTTCCTCGTGGATATATTAAAAACAAGAGACTCTTTTACAATTTTCGAAGAAGTTGTAGCCTTAATAAAGCTAAACTTATCTTCCAAAGATTTTGATTTATTATAAATTTTACATACTGCTCCTATTGTTTTCTGAATCTGCTTTTTAATCCTCACCAATCCTGTAATAATATTAGTCGGCATTTCTATTCTCCCACATCCAGTATTTTATATGCATAATCTTCTTCATTTCCAGGAAGATTCGGCGGACCTACTAACCAAAAGATTTTTCCAGTTGTTCTTAAAAAAGCCTGAATACGACTGTTTGCAGAAAATGGGTAATAATCTTTCTCTACTGATACACTATCAAATCTTTCTCTCCATGCCATTGTTAAACAATCGCTATTTTTAATTGCCTCTCCAGAAACTTCCACTACAGTATTCGTTCCATTAAAAGTAGATTTTATTACTGTAACTTCGTTTAAATCATCGTTATTTATTTTTGCATTTCCTTTCAATGCATCAGTACTATTAATTTTAGATAAAGCTACTTGATAAGGATATTGTTCCAATAACCATTTAAAATACGCTTCTTTTTGCATTTGATCGTTAAACAACTTGCAACAAAAATCAGGAGAATTAATTTGTAATTTCATTCCTTTGAATAATTGATCAGTATAGTCTCCCTGTATAGAAAATTTTGTAGATGAAATATAATCAACTCTGCGATTTCCAAAAGTATAATAATTCATTAAATCTTCTATTGTGTTTCGAAATACTTCTTCGTCATCTCCAATAACTGGATTAAACCAAATTTCAATTTGCGTTACTTTTTGTACCCATCTTTCATGTTTAATACCTCTCTCATACCAAACTAAATGTTCAATACTGCCGTCACGAGTTAAACGCCAGCCAGTGAAAGGTAAATCTCCTTTCAAGTCACATCCTCTTCCCTTTCCAATCTTGGGATTTCCCTGCGCATCATCAATCGGATAGTTTCCTGATACTATTCTAGAATTTCCACATACAACTTTTTCTGAAGTATAAACTATTTTCGCTGTACCATGAAGTCTATCATCTATAAAAGCACTTGCTATAATAATTGGCACTATTCTACCATTTGCTTCAATCTCATCATCTCTCTTAACACTTCCATTACCATAAACAACAAACCCAATCTGCGCAGTGGCACTTATTGATGGTTGAATTATAGCAGTTGCATATATTATACCACAAAAAACAGGCGGTGAAATTCTTGCTGTAGCTTTTAAAGCTCCAACAGGAAATGTAGTCCGCCAAACTTTTATCCTAGCCAAAGTTGCAATGGTTTCACAATGAGAAGAATACCTTTGAATAAAATGAAAATTATTACAAGGATATATTTCCATAATTCGGGAAATAATCCTCTCCTGCTCAGATCTTAACCATCCGTCTGCATTTTTTATAGTAATTTTATGAGTCCATACAAAACTTTTATTTTCTTGTACTGGCAATTTTAAATCTCCACTAATTAACTAGACCAAACTTCTATCTTGGATGATTGTATTCTTGCAAATTGATCTTTACGAATAACAATATCAGATGTCCCCGTGCCGGACCCGTCTATTTTAAGCTGAATAAAAGGCAATTCCACGTTATCTACACCCGCAATCTTTCTTATTTCAAAAACTAAATCACTTTGTTCAACATCTTCACCTAATTTCAAAGTATTTATAAAACTATATATAACATCTTTCACAGATTGTCTAATATTTGGTTGTGAAAAATTTGAATAAACTTTTATCCTCAATGCTACTTCGATAGAAATCTGATCAGCACTTTTAACTAAAATATCTGCTAAAAATCTGTTATCATCTTCTTCAACCAATTCTTGTAAATCTTCTACTTTTTTATCATATTGATAAGTTATTGTAACACTTTCTCCCATTGCAGGAAGAGTATCAATATTTCTCCATTCTATTTTACTTAGAGCTCTAGTACTTTTGGCATAATCAGAAGTTGTATCTTGTACAAATACCCACTCTACTCCTTCTTTATATTCTTTAATCGAGCTTATAATCGAAATAACAGATTTAACTGGTTGTTTTTCTAAAATTATACTTAATCTATTAAAAACTTCTATTTGTTGTGTTTCTATATAATCTGTTCCTATAATTGCAACATCAACCGCACCAGATTCCGACCTTGTCATTAAAGGATCCTGTGCATCAATTACTGACGCATCAATCACACCATCTTGTTCTTCAAACCATAATTCTAAACCTTGAACTGTAGCCCTTTCAATTCCCATTAAAGCCATTAACAATCGTTGGGTTAATTGGGCATTTGTTTCACTATCCGTCCCGCCAGCGGTCACTTCTTTATTAACAACATTTGTAAAATAAGAAACATTAGATGATAAAACTGAAATACTTCCCGCTGCGACATTAGTATTTAATCCTGGATTTAAAGCTCTTACTGAAACAGGCAATTCATAAACATCTTCCGCTACATTTTTATATGATGCAGCATAAGAAGCCTTAAACACCTTAACCTCTGTAGTAACAAATTTAATTGGATTTGTATTATTACTTGTTGATACTACTGTATTCAAAGGAATTTCCATATCCAACAAAGGAGGAGATGAACATTGAAACCATACCGTACCAGATGCCCGAGTTCCACCTTTTCTAACAATTTGCCAATTATATGCTAATCTATCCAATTCTTCGGAATCCATTTCTGTTGAATTTAAAAGAGATTGTATCCTATGAACATGATAAATATTATCATTTACCAATCTTAATTCTTCTGACATTGGATCAATTACTAAATCCTTAACAGGACCATAATCAACATCCACATTAGAATCATAATCTTGAATAGCTTTTTTTAATCTTGCAATTATCTCTTCTCTTGTATATTTTAAGACAGCCATTATGATCTCCTAAATTAAAGTTCCTTCAATTGTTACTATGCTTTTATTATAAGTATCAATAGCCAAATGAAATCTATACCCTAAAACGCTTTGTTCTTTTTTAATTTGTAATGAAGTTATTTTAAAGATATGTTCTTCTTTTGATAAATTTGTTTTTTCTCCTTGCATTGTTTTTAATTTCACTATAGCCGAATCAATTGCACCTCTCAATAAAGTTTCCAAACTTCCAGCAGGAAGTGGATATCCCAAAATTTTGTATATTTTAGAACCAAATTCTGGAGACGTTCTTGGCACATCACGTTCACCTTCCATTACTAATAATATTTCCAATATATCCTGTACCAACTTATCCCTGTTTTCCAAAATTTCTGGTTGTCCTTGATTAGTTAATTCAATATCACCAATACCTGTCTGTGTTATATCTGATATTTTAAAAGTTTTAGTCATTAAAAGACTCCTGTAAGTTTTTCTGCTAAAATACTATCTATGGATTCAATATATTCTGCTATTTTAGATTCTAAATCTTTTCTATATAAATCAATATTTTCCCAATATGTTTGAATACTTGTAGAACTTATTAAATTGTATTTTAAATCATAATATTTATCAAGATATCCTTCCATCATTGACCTCATATCATCTGCCATATTTCCACTATCTATACAATCAATAAAATCTGCGAAAGGCATTGCTCCATATTGATCTGCATATTTTTTAACCTTATTCTCTATTCTACCCAATTCACCTTGAAGAGTTGATTGCCAATCATCAATTCTTGATATTTTAAAACCTATATCGTTTATTTCATGAGAAATCAATCCTTTAGAATCTTGAAGATATTGTTTTAAACTTGCAAGTTCATCAACAGCTAAAGCGCGTAATAAATCATAGAAACATTCATCGAATGGTTTTCCTGCCATTTTGTAATCCTTTATTTAATAACTATATGCTCGCACCGACTTTCATAATTGTTTATGAAGCCTCAGTATTAATTGTTGTATGTACCAATGGAATTCCTGGAATTATAGGAGGTCCGGTTACACTAGGCCCTGGATAAACACCAGGATGTGTATGTGTATTGTATAAATTTGTCAGAAAAGTCTCATTCACTAATTTTTGAAAACTTCCCATCCCTAGTTTTACTGACATAGCTCTAATTTCTGCAGTTAAAGCAAACACTTCCCATTTTCCACATACAATATCTGTTTTCTGTTTACCTATAAAATTTACGCTTTTCTTTAAAACTATATTTGTCTGACTTCCACCAACCGTTTTTAAATCATCTTTTAAAATATATTGTTTTTTATTTTCAGTTATATAAGCAGTCCAATTTTTAAACTGAGTCCAAAATGTCGCCATTAATCCTATTATAGAAAAATCTGTTGCCATTAACATCTGTCTTGCATAAACATTTCCAGATTTATCAATTTTAAAAGTTGTACAATTTTTTCCACTCGGATCATTCTCATCATAAACCGATAGTTTAGCCCTAACTTCTTTTTTAGTTTTCGGGTTATATTCAGCCAATCCTTTGTTATCTATAACATCACCGTATTTAATTTCTATCAAATTCTTATGAATTGAAGCACTTCCAATTCCAACCTTTCTTTTTATTTTTAAACAATATTCTTTCGCCGATTCTGTAGTCGATTTCCAACTTCCTTTCCAACCTCCTACTGGAATTGGCCATTCTTCTTCAAGTGAAGTAAGATTCATTGTATCTACTTTTCTTTTTACTGTTCCAAATCGTTCTTCTATCGAACAACTGCCTAATCCAGAATCATTATCTTTTCTTCTAAACAAATCTGCGTATTGTTGATTTTCATTTGCATCTCTTAATAACTTTATTAAAACTGCAGGACCGCCATATAGATACAAATCTCCCATTCTATTTCCATATATTTCTGCACCGCCTGGATAATGAGGAGCACCACTCTTATAATTAAACTCTCCCTCTTCAATTTTTCTAAAAACAATTGCTTGTTTCCAGGGTTTTTTACTACCATTTCCACCTGGAGAAACCACTTCCCATTCTTCGCCATCTTGCGAAGCTTTTATTAATTGATAATAACCTCCCCTACTCTGATCTTCATCTATCTTTCCTGAACTATTCATTACTTTAGATTTAGTAGGAGAAACATATCCTATAATTTCTGGCCTATTTCCTCTAGTATACGCAACTAAAACCATATCGCCCTGACACGGCATAACCCTACAATTACAGAAAGCTCCAATACTTTGAAAAGCAATTCGACAATCCTTTTCTACTCCCACATGTTGAAGAATTCTCACTGTTGCATAACCAGTATCAGTAAAAACATTAGTAATAATACCTTCAACCAGTTTGTTATAAGGATCCTTTATTACTCTTTTTTCCCAACTTGCTGCTTCTCCTGGAGATAAATTTCTCATAAGTTACATTCCTTTTTAAGAAGCATATAATTTACTATAATCCAAATATCGTCTTTCTTCACTTATTAACTTTCCTCCTATTGTAGTCCATGCTTTTTTTTCTTTATTCCAACCCCTCAAATAACCTAGATTTATTTTAGTCTTTAATTGAGATCCCCATATAATAGTATGTTCTACAGAAGTACAATATCCCAAAACCTTTCTTCCTTCCATTAAATATGGCCTTCCTGGCCAAACTTCATACCGAGCAGTACAATTTACATTCATTGTTTTTGCTTCTGCAAATGATCTATTCAAAAGTGCCTCTGCTAATAATTCGCATCCTTCTTTTGAAGTAATCAAAGGGGCATCTAAATTTCTACATCTCCATCCAAATCTTTTAGTAAGACTTTCTTTAGCGGCTAATCCTATTCTCCCTGATAATTGTGCCATATCGCCTATTCTTTTAAAATATTGTTCCAATGATCCTCCTACTACAAAAAGAGTATCAATGCCTCCATCATCTTCAGTAATATCCCATCCCGTAATTTCTTTATTTGTTATTTTGAAAACTTCACCATCTTTTATTATTGAATCATTAGCTTTACCATAATCTTCAGGTCTAAAATCATATTGTGGAAATTCTAACAAAACATCACCGTTTGGCAATGCATAAAATTTAAATTCTACTGTTTCTGCCCAATCTTGAATTATGCCAAGTCTAGATGAATATTCGTCTCTATACCCGATTCCTTCAGTCATTGTATGGGGTTTCAAATCAATACCTTCTTTATCTTTTCCTGTATATGTCAAAAATTCTGGAATCATTACATGAATCTGACCATCTACATTATAAAGACTTCCATCATCTACCTTATTTGCATATTCACCACTTCCTGCACGAGTAACAAACTTTCCTTCTTCAGTAATTAGATCTTCCGCATCCGAACCCTTTCCTTGAACTCTTAAACATTCATTAAACAAAAATAATTGAGCATCTTCAATATCTTTTTTATTTTTAATAACCCATCTTTTTCCTAATGTAAAATTACCACAACGTAATTCTAATTCCTTTATTGCCTGATCTGTATTTGTTGTTTCTTTCATATTACCAACAATAGAAGTATCAGGAACTTTTCCAGTAATTAACCAAACTACTAATTCCTCCAATGACATACCAGGCGCAACATGCTGCCATATAGAATAAATACTTGCTTTTCCTGCTTCTTCCTTTGTTGCATAACTTACTGAACTGTTTGAACCCCAGACTCCCCATCCTAATCTTGTAGCTCTTATCCATCTTTTTGTATCTTCACAATGAACTGTTAAAGTAAAATAATCTGATGAAGCATCGTAAGAATCAGTTACAGGAGAAGCATACCCAGTAAAACCCCTATACCAATAATCAGAAAACGGATCTTTTAAATATATTCTAACAGGATCACCACAAGAAATAACACTATCTCCTTCATATAGATCATAAACACAAGTACCCGCCTCGCTATGAGAAGAAGAAGCTTTTGGATTTTCATCCTTATCGAATATAGTACTTTCTGATTTTTCTGAAACTATAAATGTTTTTTTTCTTTTATAAATTTCTTTTTTTATTTTTTCATCTTCTCTCCATATTCCATTAAGATTATCTTCAGTTATAATCCATTTTTCACGAGGATTTGTCAATTCAATAGAACAAGTTGAATCAATTGTAGACCATGTTATGTTTACACTTTTCACATCTTCAGTCACTTCTTTAGTAAATAAAAAAACTCTGTATGAAGGTTCTCCTGTCCGAACACATCCTCCTTCTGGAAAAAATTGATCCATTTTTATATCCTCTATCTAGTTAATAAAAAATTTGATGCTTCTTCTAAAATAGTATCCAATGAAGGATCGGTTTGATGAACTATAAATTCAAAAGTGTAATTTATTAAAAATGGCCTATCTGCATTTTCTTCAAAATCCAATGGATTAGAAAAATGTCCTTTAAAAGTTATTGTTTTTCCCGTAGGAAAAATTGGACTTACATATTCAATATATGCATAATTAAACTCTCCATTCAATTCTGGAGGATATGCTGCTTCTCTTGTCATAGAATATAATTTCATCCATTTTTGATGTTTAATATTAATAGCGCCCTCTGGAGGATTTGATATTTTTTGTTCTGACAATGTTTGCTGATATTGTGTGTTTGCAACTCTATTCAAAATGGATCCCGATACTCCTCCAATCGTCAAAGCCAATATATCCAAATTTCGTTCTCCAGGAGCTGAAGACCAAAAATAATATACTCTTCCTTTTCTAACTATATCACTAGTGATTCTTTTTACCTGTTTAAAAGCAACACTTTGAGGATTTACAGATAATTCCAACATTGTTTGTTTTTTATTTCCTTCATGAACTGATAAATCGGTCCAAATTTTCATAGGAATTCTCTGCGAATATTCAATAGGATTCAATGGATTCCACAAAGTATAATCAAATATTTTTTCCACATCCATTGTTTATACACCTCCTTTGCTTGTTTCATCAGAGTTCCCGCCCAATACTTGTAATATTTGTCCTTTAGTAACTTTAATATATAATTCTTTACCTCTTACAACATTGACTATTCCTGCCATTCCAGAAGCCAATGATCCCCTTTCCACTCCAAAAGCGTCTCTTTCCATTTGATTCCTCCCTTTCATTCCAACTTTTTTCCACCCTTCATCTGGTGATGGAAGTTTTTTTATAAGCTCTCTTTCTATGGAAAGTTTAGATTCTTCTTCATCTTTTCCCCATGAAGGAGGTAGAAAACCTCCCATTCCTTTAACATCTTTTCCAATATCTAACATGTTGTTAAATTCTGTTTTTGTAACATTAATAAATTTTCCAAATGCAGCGGATGTAAAAGCCATGCTTTCTTTAACATCTTTCCATTCAGTTTCTCCTGCTATTACACCAATTGCCTTGACAATAAGATCAACTGCTCCCATAATCATGGAAAAAATACTTGGAGCAACTCTAACCCACCAACGAGCAATTCCTGCAGTTATTTTTTCTGTTGCAGACATTCTATCCTCAATTTGTTGTTTTCCAATATCTTTTAATTTTTCCTCTCTTTTTTGTCTATCTGCTTCAGTCATTGTCCCTGCTTTTTCTTTTTTATAAAATTCACCCATTTCTGTAATACCTTTAGCAACTTCACGACTCATTCCCATTTGTTCCTGCAACCACATCATCTGTAAACCTTTTCCTTCTATTCCCTTTGCTTGCATTCCTTCGGTTATCATTCCCATCCAAGTACTTATATCTTCTGGTTTTCCTCCTTTTTTTTCATCTGATAATGAAACCATCATTGATCTTGCAGCTTCTATTTGACCTGCAAATCCACCCCCCATTGCTTTGGTTTCTGAGGCTAAAATTCCTTTCACTCGATCAATACTTTCCTTCACATTACCTGTAGCTCCGGCACCCGCGCCTTCCATATTCTGAAGAATAAACCCCCATTTTTCTTTAGATAAATTCGATAATGTTCCAGCCAAATCTGCAAAAGAAAGTCTTGCGCCCTCAGTACTCATACCAGCTTTTTCTGCTCCTTTAATATACAAAAGTTGCAAGTCTACCATTTCTTTCCAATTTGTTCTCCATCCAGACAAAGACCTACTTGCCATTTCCAAAGAATTCACTAAATCAGTAATAGTTACTGCTCCCTTTCGTCCTTGCTCAATAAAAGCCCCAAAATCTCCATACAAAGCAACCATGTTACTAGCTACAAAATTAATATCCTGTCCAAATTCTTTACTTTTTGATGCCCAATCTCCCATTACAGTTCCTACTGGAAGATTTAAAATAGTATCAAAAGAAACAGATAAATCTCGTGTGCTATCTGTCAAGGATTTTACTTCAATACCAGACTTTGCAAAAGCTGACATTACTTCTACAGCACCCTTGTGTCCCAATCCTTTAAATTTTTCATGTAAAACATCAACATGATGTCCCATTAATTCAAAAGTGTCACCCGCTCTGGTTTCTTTCAAACCAAGAAGCTGGCCTCTTAATCCTTGAGCATCAAAAGAAAGGTTTTTAATTGCTGTATCTATTTTATCTACCGTTAAAAAACTTCCAACAGTAAGAGCTACTAATCCTCCTGTCACTCCAATGCCGCCCAAAGCTAATCCTCTTAAACCTAAAAGGTCCATTGATCTTTCTTTAAGTGCGCCCATTCCCGAACTCAAATCTTTCCATACGGCGCCCATTACCTTTCCAGATATTCCCATTTTTTGAGTGCCTCGTTCCTGAGTATTAGTAAGTTCTTCAAAATCTTCTTCAGTTTTTCTTACTGTTTTAGAAACATTTTCTAAATCGGCCGCACTTCTAGTCTTTAATACACTAAAAGAATCAGCAACACTTTCTAATTTAGTAGAAATATCAGTAAAAGTTTCAGCCAAATTTTTAACTTCTTCTTCTATAGAACCAAGAGCTTCGGTAGCTTCTCTTTTTGCATTTTCGGTTTCTAATTCTAATTTTAACTGAAGTTGTTCGTCAGCCATTTATTTATTTTTCTCCTGTTCGTTTTCTTCTTCCATAAGTTCAATATCATCAAGTTTATAACCAGATTCTTCATACCGTTTCAACATATTTTCATATTCTTCATCGTTCATATTCAAACCCTCTTCCTCTTCTTCTGTTTTCTTAATATACTCATTCATCACTTCTGGATTCAAAACGTACGCTAATGGAAGTAATTCCATTTCTTCATCTATATCCAATTTTTGAGCTTTTTCTCCTACTAAAAGCAATCCCAAATCTCTTAGGAATTTTTTTCTTTTTCTAGCATATCCTTCATATTCAAAAATCCACCGAGCTTTATTCATTTTCTTTATATTTGGATCAGATACGAGCACCCCTTTAGAAGCCAATACATCAGACTTCATCTTCCAAGAGGGCTCGTCTAGGAGTTTTTTATTTTAACTATTGCCTCTTTTTCAGGCTTTTCTATCTCTATAAGATATAAACCATACAAAGCGGAAATATGTTCTCTCTTCATTTTCCTAAAATAATCATCCAATAAAGTCTGTGCTATAATAAACTTTATTCCACTTTCCAATAGTACAGGATTATTGAAATCAGGAAATAAATCCTCAACACGTATCCCATCCAATTTTTTTAAAGCAATTGCCAAAGTTGGCGCTCTTTTAGAAGTAGCCATTGCTAAAGGTGAATCCAATTGAACAAACCTATCTTTCCAAACATCTTCTTCTTCGTTTAAACTTGAAAAAGTATAAATATGTCCTTCGTATTCAACATCCTTAGTTATCGAGCCATCGACTAACAATTTTTTCAAATCATCCAATGGACTTGCCATGTTTCACCTCCAAATTCATTTTCATAAAAATTATCTTAATGGAATTCTATCAGTTACTTGCAATGTTCCTCTAGCCATCATAACTCTTTCACCTGTTGCTCCTATATCTCTTCCAGTATCAGCAAACCAACATCCAGTATATAATGTTCCGTAAGTTTCTCCTTGCGGTGTTTTCCAAATTTCTTTAACATCAAAAGGTCTTAAATGATCTGACAGATGGACAATTGTCGCTGCAAAACCAAATGCCTTCCACATTAACTTTTTGTAAATATCATATCTATTTACAGCAATAGTATCCTCGGTAGTATTTCCAGGAACTAATTCAACTGCTCTTCCTGAAGTTGCAGCATTAATTTCAAAAACACGAGTTATGTCCTTTCTTTGTGATGCATTCCACTGCTGTATATAACCTATAGTCTGACCATTAACTCTAATTGAAACTATATGTTGTGTTATGGCTTTTGTAAACGGCGCTCTACTCATTTTAAATTCACCTCCTCAAAAGATTAAATTTTTAAATTTTTCTCCATTTTTATGCTTTCTGTTCATAAAATGGTGTATCTACAGTATATGTACCAAACAATCTCTTGGCAGGATATCTGAGATTAAACCAATATTTAAAAAGATATTTTGTTGCATCTGTTAAATCACGTTTCACATCAATATCTTTTGTTGTATCTACTTCCCTTGTAGTTCCATCTTCATCTGTAAAGGTACCAATCACACCATCTGAAACAGCCGATTTTAATACCAATACAATTGCTCCTTTTATATCCCATAGAAAGTCATCAAGATCATCTGGAACTAAACCAATAATATTAGCATCCAAATATTCCCTCATTCTCTTTGTGAGTAAATCCCTTTGACAAGTTGCAGATATTTCCTGAAATTCAATTGCATTTCCACTTTCAGTAGTAATCGGATCTAACAATATATGCAATCCTCCTACATAACTTACAACACAAACACCACTAGCAGTACAATAATCTACCTGTTCTGGACTCCACTCTTCAATAGAATCAAATCCTGTTATTGTTTTTCTTAATAATGAATCCGCCACACTATCAAAGCTATTTTGTTTTGCAGCAATTGCACATGCTAAAAAGGATGAATCTAAATTCATTGTCAATTCCATTCCAGATTCTGTGGTAATAGTCTTCTGACAATAACTTGGTCCAACCAATACTAATCTTCCTCTTCCAGGGCTACCAGCAAAAGCTACCAAAAGCTGCGATGCTGTATAAACAAAAGTATATTGTGTTGATTTATCACCTATATCCGTATTTATCTTTCTTCCAAACCAACCAATTCTTTCGTGCTTTTTGTAGATATTTGATTCATCAATTACATGCTGACGTACGTACGCAGTTAATAAATCATAATCCGAATTACTAAAGTTGGTCGGCATTAAAACACAAATATCTGTTATTTCCTCTTTCAATTTGCATCCGTCAACAGCAGTCTCATAATCATGTACTGTATAAGTTCCATCGCCATCAGCGTCCTTAACTTGCATGTACCATAAAAATGGTGTATTTTGCTGAAACGCAATTTGAGCACCTATTGCTAAATAATTAGTAGCATCTAAACCTCCAACATCATTCAACACTTCATCCAAACTAAAAGCTAGTTTTGGAGTATTATAATCTACATCTGGTCTTGTATACGTATATGAAACATAATAAAAAGTATCCAGATTCGGTTCTGCACCACCAAGACTCCAATCCACTTTGTTAGCTGTCAATTGATAATCCGTTCCTTGAACATAATAAGATACTCTTGGATAAGTTCCTACCATTGATATTGATTCTATAGTTGTGTTTTCTAACGGATCAGTTGCTGGCGGAGATACTGCACTCGCTTGATAGCTTATAGTATAAACAGATCCTCCAGTAAATGCAAAATCTTTAATAGTTACATGTGTTGCATCATCAAAATCCCATCCATCAGGATCCAATTCTACATTATCTCGATACAATATTGTATCCGTCTTTACTTGATTGGCCGTATAATCTAACTCAGCCTGATGCGGAGACGCAATCGCTGGCGTAATGCTTTCCTTCAACACATAACCACGTCTTACTATTTCATCTGAAACAATTTTCGATCTACTTGCCTCTCCAACAATACACAATGCCCTTGGCAACCCTCCAAAAGCTGCAAGAACTGCTCTTGTATCCTGACTAATATAAACGCCAGGTCGTTGATAATTACTTGTACTCATAATGTTACACCTCCTCTCTAAAGGTTACTAAGGTTATAATTATTTTTGCTTTCATATTTACCTCCTTGTTTTTTATTCTACTTCCAATTATAAGTTTCTCCTGTTTGGCCATCGGGATCCGGTTCGACAGAAATTGGTCCTTTGTGTGCTTCATCTACTCCTGGGCCAGTTTTTCCCTGACCAGCCGCCAATCTATCTACATAATCTATCATAGTCACATTAAAAGACAATCGATTTACAAATATTTTGTCATAAACATCTCCTTCTGGTTTTGGTATTTCATTCTCTCCCATAACATTCACTATTTTATCAAAAATTATTTGAAACATATCTTCCGAATCTTCTGGAGGATTATATTCCCACCCCCTTTCCCGCATATAAAATTGAAATAATCCAAGTACAATATCTACTAATTCTGTTCTAGTATTTTCATCTTCACTTCCTATATCAATATTTATTGTCATATTTACAGCACAGCTATATCTTTTATAATAATAACCATCATCATCTGTTACCATACCTATATAATCCCCTGAAATACCTATTCCCATTGGAATACCAACAGAACTTCCAACTGTTACAGCAATTAATGGCAATTGTTGGTCGATGTCGGGAAGGCTTGTTAAAGCTCGAACAAAAGTTTCGTACGGGTCTTTAGAATAGAAATTAAACTTCTCCATTTTTGGCATTTCCTCATACGCCCATCCCTCATCCTTAAATTGGTCTCTTATAAGATTAATAATAGTCTTTTTTGCATTTTCTATAAAATTACCAAAAGCCATTAAATCTCTCCTTCTTGATCTTGTCTTCTTTTGTAATTTTCTTTACAAGCATAGCTACAAAATCTATTTCCCAAAGAATCTCTGTGCCATGATGTAGGATCTCCCAATTCTTTTCCGCATTTATCACAATAATCTCTAGGCATTGCTTCTATTTCTGACATTTTTATTCTCATTTTTAAATTTCTCCCGCTGATTTAAAAACCATTCAATATAGTTGTCTATTTCGTTAATTTCAATTAAATATTTATAAGAATATCTATGTAATTTCAAATGTTCTCCAATTTTTAAAAATAAAAAATTTTCTTTATTGTTATTTTTAATATTTAAATCTTTATGATGTCTGTGTACTCCTTTTCTATACACATCAAATAATTGTGGTTTATAAACTCTCAAAAACCATTTTATATATTTTTTATAACAATTTGTTTCTACTAGATAATCATAACTCCACCATTCGATTTTACTATGACAAGATGGACATAACAACAAACATTTTTTTATTTCTTCTTTGTATTCATTCCAACTTCTATTGTTACAACCACATGCTTCTAAAATTCCAAATGATTCGTTATCTCTTAAATAGATATGATGAAAGCACGCTCTTCCCTCCAATAACAAATCTAGTTTACATTTTCTACAATATCTCCCTCCGTACAAAATACATTTCTTCCTCCATTTTCTTTCTCTTGCTTTATGTCCACCTTTATAATTATATTTTTTAATTGCTTCGCTTTTTTTCTTTCGTGCTTCAGGATTTTCCCATTCTTTTTTTCTTGCTGCACTATTCTTCTTTCTTGCTTCAATAGTTCCTTGTCCTTTTTTCATTCCTTCTTTCATTCTTTTTCTTTTTTCAGAATCAGCCCAATCTAATGTTTTTAATTCACTTTTTTTCTTTCTTACTTTTGGATCTCTATGTCCTATTCTAATTCCCTGTTCCCATTTTGCACGTTCAATAGGATTCCGCCATCTTCTTTTTGCTCTTTTTGAAATCTTTCTACAATAAGCTTCATATCTTTCAGGATACTTTTCTTTATCTGGGGATCCCACTTTTTTTCTCCTATTTGTTTATCTCCTCAATGCTCCACCACGTAACAATACATCATGATATGTCTGTTTTAAAACTGTGTTTTTATAAATATCTATTCCGTCCCTAACAAAATTTTTCGCAGGATATCCAGGATTCCACCATCCGCCAGCTCTGATGGATTTTTCTGTACATCTTCTAAAAACAGTAGTTCCTGTTTCAGTTCTTACAGGAATAAACTTCTTCCCCCAATATGGATATTTTCCAAAAGCTAAATACATCTTCTCACCAACATTTAGTAAATAACGCATTTGATGGGCTACTACTCCGAAATTGGCCCAATACATGTACGGCTGTCTATTTCCTATTATTGCATATCCACCGCCTTTATTAACAGTCGTATA
>Ga0210003_1002418_pt1 | contig 15798 bp, 26 predicted proteins | sample LantaG_FD_182804 | JGI IMG/M metagenome (GOLD analysis project Ga0210003, IMG submission 182804) | Deep subsurface microbial communities from Baltic Sea to uncover new lineages of life (NeLLi) - Landsort_02402 metaG (SPAdes) (version 2) | ecosystem: Environmental > Aquatic > Marine > Oceanic >...
GTTCATTTAACATAATCTGTTCAGAACCAGGTGTTACCAAGTCATTAAATATTCTGATGTTTGAAATATACATTCTTGAACCTTTAATACTAATCTTTTCATCATGTGAAAATTCATATGGTTCTACCATATCAGTATCATAAGAATCCATTTCTATAAATGTAGATTGTACTTCGTGTGAAGATATTTCTTGATTATCTACTGCTCTAAACCCATTAACATTCATTTCGTATTCAATATCAGCAGCATCTTCATCTAAGTCTAATTCTAACCTCTCATAAGTCTTAGGGTTGTATAATATAACCTCTACCCTTGTATTCCTTCTATATACCTTAGTAGAGAACTTTCTTTGTCTTTGATCCAAGTTAACAACAACTGCATACCATATATTAGTCATTAATGTTATTGGCATTTTTTGAATAAAATCATCATTTAATTGAAACCATACTGAATCATTTTGATACCATATTCTATAACCATTGCCATCAGCATCCATGTTATCAATAAAACTATAAATAGTATCATCAGGTATATCATAAGCTGCTATCATATCTTTAGAAATAGCTCTGTCTGGACTATACAAGTTAGGGAAGTTTACCCAAACAGTAAATGATCTGTTATCTGACTTTAATAAATTGTTATCCTGAGTTACATAATTTACTGCATATTCATCAGGAGCAATATTCTCCATAAAATACATACCTTCTATTATCTTAATATCTCCATTAAAGATTTCTTTCTTGATATAAACCATTCTTGAACTAATTGAATTTCTAATAAAATCGAATGTTTTTGGTTTCATTTGTTTCTTATTAGCAATTTGTGTAGTTTCCTGATCTTTTTCAAACCCAAACAGATCATCAATAGTAGTATTCTTTGTAAGTGCATCAATCTTATTCTTTGACTCTTCAACCCTATTAAGAACATTAGCACGTTTCTCATATTTCTCTAATATAACATTGTAATAAATACCTGAGTTCATCACATCCTTATGAATCTGTGCGTGTTTAACAATATACATCCTATTTGTCTGACAGAAATATAAAATATCTTCTTGTCCAGGTCTTGTTTGAACACCAAACACTTCTTTAAATTCTGTTTTTAAAATATTAATCTTAAACGTATCAAATAAGTCTAAGTTGAATTGGTTTATTACAACTTGGTTATCAGGGAATTGGTTATCAGGTACGAGAACTTTAATAGTTTTCATATCAACAATATTATGTAATTGATATTCATGTATGATACTATCAATACCATTCTTATCTGGATCAGTTCTGTGATAATCAATAGTGAACCCTAACATATCATTTATTGTTCCTGCTAAGAATTCATGCCAATCAACGATTTTATTAAAGTCATAAGGATTCCAAAAACCACCTGAATTATTTTCATTGTCTTGTTCTAATTGATCAATCGGTGAAGCTCCACCTGAATCTGGATTTGTATAACACCTCAACCCCTGTGTTAACCAATTCATTCTTAATTGATATTCAGAATTCTCTTGCACAAGACTCTGTGTTGTTGAATCCATTGCATCTTTACCACTTGTTGTTAAATCAGGATTCACACCAGCCATACTTTCATCTATTTCTGCTGGTGGGAAATATAAATTTATACAATTTTGTTTTAATCCAAACAAATTCAATTTGAGCGAATTAGCACTTACATTTTGAAAATCACCATGTAATATAAGATCATAAACTTTAACAGGTGTTAAATACCCTGTTGTATATTCAAACATATATTGTAAATTAACAAACTGTAACTTATTCCATTGGACTGTTGATATATTTTCTACTGTTAATGGCTCCCATTCTTCCCATGATAATTTGTTATCTTGTGAATAACGATATTTAATAGTAAAGGCACTGTTGAATTTAGCTGTTGATATAATTTCATAATCCTCTATGGAGAATATTTTAAAAATATCAGGAACATCAAATATCATAATAGGATTTTCGGGGTCTAATACAAATGGATCATCAGTTGATCCGAATTCAAAATTACCACCAATAGAAGGGTTTGATACTGTTATAGTGACACCCGAATTAGGTCCACCATCATCCAACCTATAATACAATAGTTTAAATTGTAAACACTTAGAAGTACATATTTCAAATGTTGTTAGTTCTTCAATCGGTAATGGTTCTGACCATTGTTCATTAGCACCGTTTTTATATTGGAAATATACTGTTAAATAAACACTATCTGTTTCACCTATGGTTTCGTCTGTGAATGATGTTATTTCTGTAATACCTTTTACACATTCTGGCATCTCTAATACTAATTGATCACCAGGTCCAAATTGTTCAGTTCCTATCCAATTAATTGTAAATGTTTCGTCATATTGTTTATCTAAAAGGTAATACATTTTATAAATGAAAGATATTTTATCTTATATATTAAAATATTACATTACAAAGAATTATTTCCAATAAAGAGGTATAGATGCAACATCACTTAAACCAGAACACGCAAAATAACAATTATTCCCTTCTGGTGTACCTGAATTATAATCTGGTGCCGATAATGTATTATCTCCCTTTAACCACAATTCTTCTGAATTCCCTGTTAATGAATTACACCCATAAAAGGTAGAATCAAAAGATATGACTGCGTTGAGGCTGTCAAATAAACCACTTGGAATTGATGTAAGATCATAACAATATAAAAATGTGTATGCAAAACTAGTAACCCCTGTACAACTATCAAATAACCCACTCGGAATTGATGTTATATTTTCACACCTACTAAATGTATTACTAAATGTAGTTACTTTTATATTATTATCAAATAAACCATCTGGAATTGATGTTAGAGATGTACATTGAGTGAATGCATTTGCAAAATCGTCAACCAAGATATTATTATCAAATATTCCTTCTGTAATACCAGTTAAAGATGAACATTGATTAAACACCCCATAGAACGATGTTACCCCTGTATTAAAATCAAATAATCCTGTCGGTAGGGATGTTATATCTGTATCACTAAAAACATAATCAAAAGTTTCGACTAAGAGATTATTATCAAATAAACTATCTGGGATTGATGTTATATTAGTAGAAGAAAATGTCCTTGATAAAGATGATATATTTGGGCAATTATCGAATAACCCTTCTGGGATTGATGTTATATTAGTAGTTGTAAATGTAGAATTAAAATTTTCAACTAATGTATTATTATCGAATAATCCATCTGGAATTGATGTAATATTTGTTGTACTAAATACTTGGTAAAAATTTAGCACATTTGGACAATGATCAAATAACCCTTCTGGTATTGATGTTATGGATGTACCCCTAAAAGTAGTAGAAAAATCATCAACTGATGTATTATTATCAAAAAGTCCGTCTGGGATTGATGTTATTAATGAACAATTATAAAATGTTGAAATAAATTTTGTTGCATTTGTACAATCATCAAATAAACCAGTTGGTATTGATGTTAATGATGAACAATTAGAAAATACACTAGTGAAATCAGAAATATTAAAAGTATCAAACAACCCATTTGGTATTGATGTTAATGATGAACAATTTTGGAAGCACCTAGTTACGTTTGATAAAATAGTATTATCAAACAACCCATTTGGTATTGTTGTTAATGCCCCACACCCACTAAAAGTATAATAAAATGTTGTTAAAGTTGTAGCATAATCTAAAAATCCAACTGGTACTTCTTTTAAAGATGTGCAATTTTGGAATGAATAAGCCAATGAATATATATCACCAAATGAACCTAATCTATCGGTTGTTATTTCTGTTAAATTAGAACACCCATTAAAATTGATAGACTTTAAATCGGTCAAACCCCACGAAACAACCTTATTTATAGTATCTTTCAATGTGCCGCCATTATTTATAAAAATTGATTCACACGTACCACTTATCTTTAATTGATATGTACCTGGTGTTGAATATATATTTGTTGCACCCGAATCATTATAAGATGTTACTGTTTTTTCATTACCATCACCATACTCAACAGTATAATTATAAGTATAATTACTCAAATGTGGAATTGTTATTTCTTGATCAGAACTTGTAGTTGTTATTTCTAAAATGAATTGTTCTGATGGTGTTGTGTCAGGTTTTGTTAAAAATCCAGCACCTGGAAAATATAGTCTTTGTCCATTAAATATTAGTTGTGGCATTTATAATGTATGATTCTTTTTTAATATATATTAAAAACACAGTCGAATAATGGACCCAAACATCTTAACTAATATCAATAATATTTATGCCTTAATTGGATTTGCAATTTTTGCAGCAGCGTATGTTCTTGTATTTTTTCTTCAAAAGAAACACAACAAATCACAAACAGATATAATTGTTGATAAATTTGATTCTAGTAATAAGAACATAGTTCTTAAATTAGAAGAATTAAAAGAACAAAGAAACACATTAGACTTACAAAGTAGTATGGATATAATTCAAATTGTATTCAATAAGTCTATGTTGAAGATAATGGAAGGAATAAGAATTATAATGGAGGAAAATAACGTGGAAGATGAAACAAGAAAAGAAATCATCTTCGGTAAAGTTAAAAGTGTGGTCAACACCCAATACGATGAAGATTTATTAATTCTTAATAGGATATACCATAAGAATAACAAACTATCATATTACATGAATGAATTTGATAGGTGGGAAATGATTAATACGATTTTTGGTAAAATCAATAAGATCAATGATAAAAGATATTATACTGACATAATGGATTACATTAGAAGTAAATATACCCACGCAATACAATCAGCTCAGTTAAATCTATCCAAATAATTTATCCACAAGTTTATTATATGCAGTCAAACTAAGACCTAATTCTTTTGCAATTTTTCTGATCCTAAAGTTATTCCATTGTACTGCAACAAACATAGATAAAACCATGATAGATAAAAGTATCATATAAGGTATTGTAACTACACCGATATAAATTTTAGGTAATCCAATTATAGTAAATAACATACCAATTAGAAATAATGGTAATAGTACAAACCAAGCTATTTTATCCCCCAATTTTAATTTAACACTTGATGTTTGTTCATCATCTTTAGCAAAGTGTTTAAACATAAAAATAAGAAATTTATTCGGTAAGTATTTATTATAAACCTTTTCGAATTGTTTTTTTGAAATATCCATTATAATATTATTGTTTTTTAGTATATATAATATTGTTGATCTACCAAAGTTTTAATCGGCGAGTACCGTGAGTAGAATTATAACACCACACAAATTTCCTATGATTTCTATTAGTCAATGTTTTACTAAGAAATCTTTGATATAACATTGTATCTAAATAAGGATACCTTAAAAATTTAGTATTTTTTAATTTAATTTTTATAGTTGCCCCTGGTACAGACTCAACTTTACCATCTTCATCAATTTTCTTTATTGAATCTATTGATGCGGTCCCATTTCTCATAATCCAATTTTCTGAATTAGCAAGATCACGTACTGAATTTCCGATAAAATTATCAGCCGAATAAACCCTATCAAATAAAAAATTATTATACTTACTCAATCTCCACATTATATTACGTGATATGATTTTATCATTTTTATCAGTAATAACAAGTAGATGGATTTTCTTCTTATTCTTTGTATATAATTTAAGGTACGAATTTTTACCATTCATACAAGATTGATGCAATACCGTATCACCCCGATAAGCTTGATAATCTCTATTATATCCATATAGAATATCTTTTCCTGTCAGAACACATATCTTATAATCTGATGTATTAAATTTTGATTTATAATGATCAACAGATTTCTCTACTTCTTTCACGCGATAATGAGCATAAGACTTATCCTCAGCATGAAACATTTCATTAATCATATTAACGAATTTACCATATCTTATTCTAATTCCCTTTTCACCATAAAGTAAATACCCTTCTTGATCTTCTCTTAAATGATTAAATTTATTAACAATCATGGCATATGCTTGAATTGATATATCTTTGGTGTGTCCTCTGAAAATATCAGGAGACATTGAAAATATTTTTTTGATAGTGTATATATCGGAGTTATGCATAAAGAATTCAAGTAATTTCTTTGATATGACCAATCTTTCTAATCCCATAGTTTTCCATTGATCACTATATCTTGTAGTTCTTGGATTATCATAATGGGTATATGTTCTTCCGCTCGGGAAAATACCACTATATCGGCCTGAACTGTTCATTGTAGCTTGCTGATCCAAATAAGATGTCAATATAACATATTCTGATTTCTCTCCACTTGGAACAGATTGTGTCATTACTTGCGAAAAACTAACATCAGATAATACTTTCTTTGTATCCGTATCAATAAATGCGGGGTTATCAAGTAATGTGTCAATAAGATTAATATTCATACTATTTAGTTTTAACGTTAATAAAAAAATTTGAGGGTGTAGTGGGAATCGAACCCACGCACACAAGGGGTTAGAATCCTTGGCTCTACACACTGAGCTATACACCCATTAGTTACAAATATAGTCAAAACTTCTGTTAAATCAAAGCCTCACTATAATTATTGTTCAAATAAGTTAAAAAGTTGACAAGAAATGTATTAGATGTGTCTAAATTGAAGTAAAAACGCCTGTTATCAGCAATATCCTTTACTATAATATCAGTTGAATTGAATCTTATTTCTATGTTATTGTTCCTATATATCCTCTGAGAAGAGTCTTTTTTACATCTGTAACCAGTTGACACTAAATATTTTAATAATATTTTATACTTTGTATCTATTTGGTTGTTAAACATAGTTATAAGTTGTTTTGTATCAAAGATATATATTAACTTCCGTTTTTGAAAAAAATTGAGGCTATTGTTAAATAACCCCAATTTTTTTAACCTGGTATTAACTTTCAAACTATCACTTATTTATTTAGACTGATTCCAAATTAACTTTTTCTTCTAAAACATAACTGGCAATAATTTTACCAATTTTCATCTTATAGTTATTAAGAGGGTGTTCTTCTTCGGTAAACTTACTTTCAATCTGCGAAAATGATTTACCTCTCATTAAACCGTAAGCCGCGAACATAAATCGTAACTTTTCTCGGTTCATTTGGTGTTTCCATGTTGCTTCACTAGGACTCATTGTTCGTGTACCTGTGAAATTCACGGTCTTTCTCTGATTCTTTAAATCTCTCTGTTGTTCGGATAATTCCTTAATATCATTTTTGAATTTAGTAATATCCATTTTTTGTCTGTTTTCTACCTTTTCTATTGTTTCCATTTTGTTTGTTTTTATTTTTGTTTTTATTAAATTTTACATATTTTACGTTACATACTTTATGGAAACGTTAAGGTGGCTTATTAATCTATATCATAATCTTCTCCTTTCTTTTTTTAGTTGTTTTTATATACCCATTGATAATAACCTTTTTTCTTTTTATTATCTAACTTTTCCCAATCTTCACTTTTTTGTACAGATTCGGTGTTACGAATACATGAACCTTGGTCTTTTCCTTTTTCATTATATACTTTCCATTTATAATATCTGTAAAAATTTGGTTTATCATCTCCGTCTACTTTTTTATTCTGAAACCAAGTCCAACCTTTCTTAGCATTTGCAGTCATTTCTTCGTATCCTTCTTTATAGAATTGATCCTTCATGTCTTTGTATTCTTTACACTCCTTTTCAGCATATTCCATGAATGATTTTTCTTTTTCTCCGTCATCAAGATAAGTATATTCTACACGAATATGTTTTTTTACTTCTTCCCAATCCCCTTGAAATCTTTCTGCGAGATCGAACAAATCCATTGTATATACATCTACTTTATATCCCTTAGTAGTTTGTACCCAAATAGGTTTTCCATTTTCATCTTCTTCAAGATAAGAATATGGACCATCCCAATATCCCGGCTTTTGAGTTACAAATGATATTGGATCACCATCACCAATTCTTAAATGACCTTCACCTGTTGGGTCCTCTTCTTGTAACATTTTTATAAAATCTTTTGTTTTCATAATCTTTCTTTTATTTTTTTAATTTTCATACTTCTTTTTTTAGAAAATAGTTCTTCTAAATCTACTAACATTTCGTCTGCAATATATTCAAAATCTTCATCTTCTAATCTTTGGTAATCTCTTATATCATGGTGTGAATTTGATATGTCTTTTTCTAACCAATAAATATTACCTTTTAATATGTCTACTAATTCTTCTTTAGTTATTTCCATCATATTTCCATTTAATTATATTTACAATCATCCCCATCCCTGTAAGTGAACACCTCCACTCTTTGCATTTATCATTGCTACAATTACATCGAAAAAGGAATTTCTTTTCTCCGGTAGATGTATATCCTATTATATCTCTACCTTTCTCTGGTAATATGTCTTTAACATTTTTCATCTTCTGTTAATTTATTTTTTATTTGTTCTAATTTTAATTTTCTAGCTTTAATTGTATTTTTATTTAGTGCAATCTCATTTGCTAATTCATAAAATTTATCTGTTAAATCTTCGTCTTTAATTTCACGAACTTCTTCTAAATCCCAATCATCTTCATCACCATGTTTTGATGGATTTTTCTTAGCGTGTAATTTATCTACTAAATAATCTATTACATCTTTTTCAGTATCAAAATCTTCTGTTCCTGTGTAGGTATTTCTACAACAACTACAATGGTATCCATTTCCTTGTTCATAAGTTACTCTGTACATAATTCCTCCTTTCCTTCTTTTTTATTATATTCACTAAAAAGCAAGGGCAAAGAACTAACTACCCTACGAGCCTCTGAACTTGGCTCAAGAGCAATAGCAGTTAATTCATTATCTAAATCCGGTTCATGGAATTCAGAAAATGTAATTTCCTTCCAGCGTAATTTCTCCGCTAGTTCTAATAATTCTTCTTGATTGTTTACTGATAATTTTACAAGGTACTCAGATGTGTAGTACCATTCTGTCGCGACTTCTAGATGTTCAAAGATGAACTTAATCGCTGCGTGAGTTGATTGTACAGATTGCGCACCAGGAATTAAATCCTTGTGGGTTACTGTAATTAATTTACTGTTGTTTTTAATCTACGTCATGATTTCTCTGTTTTAATTTAATTTATATATTATTATTTGTCGGTTAAGTTTATACAATTTCTATACCATTTGAAAAAAAGTCTATATTTATGTCATTTTGTCAGATTTTTTAACATTTTTTTAATCTTTAATGGTCTTAATACTGTGTCCCAATTGACATATCTTGCAGCTTTTGTGAACCTATATGACAAATCTTGTTTAATTTCTGACATAAAACTAAGACCTGAATTGGTGTACATATAGCAAATAGCACCTTCTAATGATTCAAAGACCCTTACATAATCGGTGTCCCAACAATGTCTAGCATACATTTGGTCCTCCGAATATTTGACATTACAGCTACTTCCACGTATGTCATACACCTTACCTATATGTTGAGGTATATCACCATTAATGTGGCTATATGTACACCAATTCCATTTTTTAGTTGTCATAGTGTCTGGGCGCTAAAGTTAATTCTTCATCATAATACCTTTCAAGAACTGCTAAAAGTAAAGTACCTGCTTTTAAAAACGCAGTTTTTTGTTCTTCGTGTGTTGCTCCAATAATAGTTGCATTGGACATATAGTTGTTTACATAAGCTGCCCAATCATTAATAGTGTTTTTGTCATCAAATTCTGACCCCCACCTTTCATCTTGGTAATTTCTTTCGTCATTCATCGCTTCAAAGATTCTTTGACGAACTTCTTCTTTTTGTGTCATTTTGTTTTATTTGTTTTTAAGAAAGTTTTTGAACCTTCTTTTTCTCTTAATTTAAGTGCTTTAATTTTTTTACTTCTTTGGTCGAATTTTATTCTTTCATCTAAGTCAATTACAGTTTTTATATAATCAACATTTTCTTTTCTTATATAATATTTACCATCTGAACCTTTACCCGACTTTTTGTTTGTTAATTCTTTAAAAACGAATATTTCCTTGTTTAAAAAATCTCCTATTTTTTTACAACCCCTTTCACGTATATCTAAATGATCATGAACTAATCTACCATCAATATAAAAATACTCAATCACAGTACCCATAGGTAAGACAGGCATATCTTTAATAGTTGTTCTAATATATGCTGCACCATAAAGATTATGTAAAACACCTCTTTCCATAAAATATTCGTTGTTATCAAATATCATATGGGATATATTATTTTTATTTTTATCAATGAACTCATAAAATTCAGGGAAATTTTTGAAAGCAGATTTATAAAATTTATTACCCTTATGTGTCAAAGATAAAAAACTATCAAAATCTATTTTACATTTCTTGTCACCTAAATAATATTCAATCATTACCTAAACCTTAACTTCCTTTTCTTTTTCTTATCTTCTATGTTATCAATAAGGTGATCCACTTTTACGCTACGTCTGCCTAAAAGCGATGGATCACCTATTACATCTTCTATTTCATCATCTGTATAATATACTGGCTTATTTATTTCAATAATATGACCTACCTCTTGTTGTACATAATCATATTCAGATGAAATATTTGGTGTTATATTAATATCTCCCATATGAATAGAAATTTCTTTCTTTGTTACTTTGTTTATTATTTCAATGTTAGATATTTTTTTATTATCACCAAATAAACTTGTAATTATATTACATTTATGGTCATTACTTTCCATTGACATATTTCTTTCTCTTTCAAATACAAAGGAATATCCACTTTTTAGCATATTAAAAACAAAAAGAATTATATCTTCTTTTTGTTCTTGGGTGTATATCTTTTCTATTTTTGGCATATTATTCAGGTTTATCGTGTGCTATAATAACAAAATAGTGTGATCCACTATATCCATCATAATATTCAGCTGCTTTAACACCTATTGCATATTGTCTGGTTTCTAATGGTTTTACTGTAACCAATGCTGAAAAATCTGCATCTGTATCTGATGTAACTTCTTCCCATTCACCTGTAACTGAACTTCTAGTCATTACTCTCAAATCCATATCTGAAACTTGTCCACTTTCACCTTCGGTATAAATAGTATATTCCCATGTAGATGATAAAGTCCTAAATGTATATTTCCAATCAGTACCTAAAATAAGATCAATTTCTAAACGAACTATTTCCATTGATAAATCATTTTCAGCGAGTACTACATTCTCTGCTGATTGTACCATAATCCTTTGGATTGATGTTTGTTCATAATAAGATGGGTTATCATCTTGTGCAAACAATCCTATCATTCCAATAAACAATAGGGCAATCATTAATTTTAATTTTTTCATAATTTCTCTTTTTATTTTTTAATTAATTAACTTCTTTGAAATCTTCATCTTCCTCAACGTAGATTTCATCGTCATCAACATCGACATCTTCTTCACTTATACCTTCGGGTAAAGTATATTTTTTAACCCTTACGATAGTAAGTTTAAAGTCATCGTTAAGTTGATATTTATTATCTGCTAATACTGCCATCAATATACCTGTAAGGATACCGAATATTAGACCACCAGTAACAAATACTCCTACTGGTTTAGAGACTATAATTGCCAATGCAATTGTTCCAAGTATCCCAAGAGCTATTAAAGCTGCAAATACTAAGAAGGCTGTTTTACTCATTCCGTTTCTCATTTTATTTAGTTTTAATTATTTCGTCCCATTGTTCTGTTTTCTCATTCCACTTGAATGTTTTCAATAGATTTCGGAGTTTAAGATATCCCATTGCACCTAAAAATATCAACAGGAAAGAAACGTATGTAGTCCATTTGCCAAGTATCTCAGGATTCTCTATTATATGTCCAAATATTAAATACACTATTACAAGTAATACTATACTCCAAATTCTTCCCCATTTTTTATTCATAATGTTTATAGTTTAAAATTTTCAATTTGTTTAACCTGGCCATGGCATATTACCAATTAGACCACACTCTTGACAAGGGATGTTACCCCATGTTTGTCCTTGATCACCACCACACGTTTTACATGTACTGTTTTCTTTAATCCATTTCTGAACATTCTTCAATTCTTTATGCACTTGTTGTATTTGTCTATCGTTCATCCTAAGTTTAGCTCTTAGATTATCTATCTCCAATCCGCTACCACCACACCTACATGGTGTTTTTCTTTGTTCACCATCAGGTAATGTGTATTCAAATCCACCTTCACCTTTACACATATCACATTTTTCTTGTTCCATTATTTTAATGCATTGAGATGATTAATAAGTTTATTTCCGTTATCTATTAATAGATTTTTAAGATCGACTAATTTTATAATTGTTTCATCAATTTCATCTTCTGATATTTCAATATCCCCAACTTGTCTTTTGAAATCACTATCTCTTAATCCACAATAATCTGAAAGCATATCAAACATAATATTGATATTTCCTTTACCATGAAAAATAAATTTACAATGATACCAATTATCATCATAATTTTCCACACCATGAATCCCACCCCCAAATGATAATGTTAAATTAAAACTTGTTACTTCTGTTTTTGATAACTTATCTTTAATAAGTTTTACACCTTCATCATTTATCTTTTTATATACAAGTGAAGATGACCCATCAACTGTAACATACTCATGTCTAATCACTTCTTCAAAATTTAATGTTAAAGTAAAATCAGCATTAACACAATCTTTATTAGAAGATAATCCTTTTACTAATTTAAGTATTTGTTCATTCATCTGTTTAAGATTTTAGTTATTTTATCTTTTCTTTTAAAAATCTGTAATTGTTTTTTATTACCTATAAAATATTCATCTTCTTCCAAAAAATCATCTAAATATACACAATGTCCCATTAAATTCCCTATCAATCCATCATTAGTAATTACATTCATAATATATGATGAAGAATCTGTCACATATTCAATTAAAGATGTGTGTATAAGTATATCATCAGTAAAACCACCCTGACCATTTTGATAATCTTTATTAATACTTTGTATTATTATAGTAATAATTCGGCGATTTAATACGGCATTATTTTCATAATCCCAATTCATTTTTTCTTCTATTTCTCTTATATTGAGTTTATGTAATCCCACGTTGTAATTTTTCGATTTTTTTACCTCTCATTATAATGTCATGGTCACACTTAACACAAACTTCAAAATCATTAAAAACCCATATCTCACCATAACATTTATCACAGGTTTTATATTTTGATGTATTAATCAATTCAATTCCATTTTCTATTAGATAAAATGGATGATCATAAATCACACTAATATTCTCCCCATATTCATCAACTTTATCAGTAACGATGTATAGTTCACCCCATTCCCATTCAGAATTTGGGTATTTTTCCATTACTTCAGTAGGGATATTTTTTATTGAGTTAATACTTTCTTCTATATCCCATATTGTGTTATTACAAGTTTCAACTAATACATAATTATTTGTAAGTGGAATAATATATGTGTCATAATTACAAGATTTGAAATAAATAGGAATATATGGATCATCCTCTTTTCTAAGTTTCTTTAAATTTCTAAAAGCTCTTTTCTTAGATGGTTTCCACCAATCATCATCAATATCGTCATAATCACTATATTCATCGTACTTATTATTGAGCATGCTTTTTGCGATACTTAAAGTATCGGGAAAATTTTCATCAAGTCTAATAATAAAACTTGATGAACTACTATTACTTACAAAACCATTTCTAATTTTCATTACATATATCCATCTAATTTTTTACCAATTATTCCTTCTTTATATTTCTTTTCAATACATTGATCACATAATCCAAAAACAAATAACTCCCCATCGAATTTACTACCATAGGGCATATATAATTTTTCAACTACACCACCAGCCCACGCACCTGATTCGGGGTTTTCTGCTTTTATAGATTCAAACCAAATTGATTCTATCTCTTTCTCACATATAATACATTTAAATTTTTGCATTATTCTATATAACTTCTTATTTTTTTGTTCAATGGATTTGCTATACGTAATACTGTATATGAGATTGACATAATAATTAAACTCTCCATCAAGGAAACCCCACCAATACCAAAAAGTTGTAGTATAAAAATAACACAAGAATACATACATATAAGACCTGATATTATACCAAATAACGAAACAGATAAACTTATATACCAATTCCATTCAGCGTCTTTTAATATGTTTTTCATGATATTATGTTTTAATTAATAGTCCCATTTTACGACATTACCAGGTATCTTTAAATAGTCATGTAAGAACGTGTGCATATCGAAATTATCCATATTGCAATAACCTGATATATAATGTTCTTCCTGTGATATAAACCAACTATCTTCAATGTCACCAAAGTCATAATAACTTTTATGCTTCTCAGATTCTTCTACATAATTATGAATAGAATCAATCTTACAATCACATAGCATATCTAAAGATATTATAAAAGATGAGCTACTACTATTACTTACAAAACCATTCCTTATTTTCATAATGTTATAATTATTTTATATATCTTATATTATGAAAATATTATTAAGTTTATTCTGATACCTCTTCTACGGGAATAGATAGGTTATATTTGTTTTTCAGTTCTTCGTTTTCGATAAGTTTTTCTCGAATTTGCTTCTTTTTCCTATTGGCTGCGGTTTGTGATAAACCCCTTGGTTTGGGTTTATAAGTGTAAGATGATGTTGTTTTTTTAGGATTTGGATTTGTCCACGCATTATATGGGTTTTTGCTTTCTTGTTGATGGTGATAACTACGACCACTTCTTCTATCATCTGATCTTGATACAACAATAACAAGAGCTATAAATAAATAAAATACAAAGAAAGGAAAATATGCTTCGGGGAGAGTTTGTACAACACCTGTCACTAACAATGTTATTGGTACTATCATAACGATGTTAACTATTGTAAATAGAATACGCCATTTATTTCGATCAAACCATTCCTTTATAAGATCATTTATAACTACAAAAAATATACCAAGACCCCCAAGTAACATTACTGTTAAATTGAAATCCCAAATATCATCTTTTTCGGTAACTTTTCTAGCGTATCTTTCTCTAATTGAATGCCATTTATCTGCCACCCAATCAAAAAAACCAGAGGACCACATTGTTGTCAATACAAATAGGATGCCTATAAATATTACAAATCCAATTACTAATCCTGTTCCGGGAATACCGTACTCCATAATAATTTATTTTAAGTAAGTTACAAATATAAATAAAATATATGATTAATCCAAAACTTTGTTGGATATAATTTGCTTAATCTTTAAATTTCTTAATTCTAAGTCCATTGATATACCAAATTTATAAGAATTTTCATCTTTACTGAACAATATATCAAATTTGTTTTTGTTAATTTCATTGACTTCATAAGACTTTATCTCTTTGATAATCTTCAACTCATATAAATAGGTGCGTATGTGAGATACTAATTCTTTTATATCATCACATTTATCATCTTGTGTAATATAACATGATATTTTAGTTTTAATATCATTTTCGATATCTTCACATTTATTGAATATCATTTATTATTGATTTTATGTTTTAATAAATTCATCTTCTCTGATCTTTTCTCTAAATCAGTTTTTAAGTTATTATTATATTCTATACTTTCGTATTCAAATTCTACCTGTATATATTCTTTTGCAGATGATTCAATTAAATTCTTTATCTTAGTGAATCTAACATTATTTATAAAAATATCATATCCACTTCTCTTTATTTTCAGATTAAATATTTCTTTTTTATTAATCATCATTAAAATATCTTCAAGAGGTCTTACTGACTTCTCTTGTATATATACATTAAAACAAATGAAATTATCAACAATTTCC